>Ga0310810_10000933_pt1 | contig 29515 bp, 35 predicted proteins | sample NCmetagenome_FD_207641 | JGI IMG/M metagenome (GOLD analysis project Ga0310810, IMG submission 207641) | Soil microbial communities from experimental microcosm in Duke University, North Carolina, United States - NC | ecosystem: Engineered > Artificial ecosystem > Soil microcosm > Unclassified ... | reverse complement strand
TGAAATTCCAAAAGTTGTCCATGGATACATTTCCTCCCTCGCCTGGACAGGGAGCATTAGGCATCGTATCCAGGAAAGATAATAGTTCTCTGATAGAATTGCTGCAAAAAATCGAGGATCCAGAGACTAGAAATGCAGTAGAGGCAGAGAGGTCGCTTTCAATGTTTGTAGATTCAGGATGCAGGTTTCCAGTTGGAGCGTTTGCACACAGAGATAATGACCGATTAAAATTAAAAGTGATTGTATATTCAATAGATGGAAGCAAATCTATAATGGTGGAAAAAGATTCAGAAACAAGCAAAGCAAATGATCTTGGTAAACAAGTTGCAACAGAACTCAAAGAAAAAGGAATTGCAGATATTGCAAAGGACTGGAGAGAAAAAGTAGAGGAATGGAATAGCAAATGACGGGCAAAGTTTTCATTGTTGGTGCGGGTCCTGGAGATCCCAAACTTATCACACTAAAGGCTGTTGAATCTATCAAGTCTGCAGATGTTGTCCTCTATGACAGACTGGTAAGCAAAAAAATAGTTGCCATGATTCCAAAAAGAGCTGAAAAGATGTATGTCGGAAGAGATGTTGGTGATGACTACAAACATCAAGATACAACAAATGACATGATGGTAAAATTTGCAAAAAAAAATAAAAATGTTGTAAGACTAAAGGGTGGAGATCCTTTCATCTTTGGACGTGGAGGAGAAGAAGCAGAATTTCTTCGCAAGCACAAGGTCAAGTACGAAATAATTCCTGGCATTACATCAGGTATAGGTTCTGCAGAGTATTCTGGCATACCACTTACACACAGAAAGTTTGCATCATCTGTAGTGTTTGTGACAGGCCATGAGGATGCAAAGAAATCTGAAGGTGTAGTTGACTGGAAGAGACTTGCAAAGGCAGTAGATACCATTGTAATCATGATGGGCCTCTCAAGAATTGAAATCATATCCAAGAAACTAATCAGCGGAGGATTAAGCAAGAATACACCTGTGGCAGTAATTCAAAACGGAACAACTGATGAACACCGGATGATCAAAGGTACGCTTTCAAACATAACTAAAAAGATCAGTGAGGCAAAGATCAAACCCCCGTCCATAATTGTAGTGGGCAAGGTAGTAAACCTCTCTGAAAAGATAGGGTGGAGATGAAATGATGCAAGGAAAAGTTGTCGCTATTACCAGATCAAAGGAAGATTCTGAAGAGTTTACCAAGCTAGTGTCTAAAGCAAAGGCAAAGGCAATTTCGTTGCCAACAATAGAACTAGTAAGCAAAGGAAAGGAGATGGTGGACGAATTCCTAGATGCAGTCAAAAAAGATGATCCGGATTATTCTGTCTTCATGAGCTCAAAGGCAGTCAAGCTCTTGTTTGATACTGCAAAAAAGATCTCAAAATATGAAAAACTCCAGCTTGCAGTTGCAAATACTATTGTAATTGCAGTGGGACCAAAAACAAAAGCAGCACTTGAAGCTGAAGGCATCAAAGTAGCACATGTTCCCCAAAGATTTTCGTCTGTTGGTGTGGGCGAAGTTTTTACACTTCTTAATGCAGAAGGAAAAAAAGTAATCGTTCCACGAAGTGGTGCATCAACTCCATTTCTTGCACAGCTGCTAAAAAAAATAGGACTCAAGGTAAAAGAAGTCTATTTGTATGACGTCAAGTCTTCTAGTGCGTTATCTTATTGGACAGAATTTAAGGAACTTTTCTCGCAAAACAAAGTGGATGGAATAATATTTACTAGTGCCTCCTCAGTACGAGCATTTTTTGATATCATGTTGTCTGATATGGACAAGAAAACCCTGAACAATCATCTAGAAAAAACCACTGTTGTTGCTATAGGGCCATTTACTGCAGATGAACTAAAGAAATTTGGAGCAAAACCCTTCACGTCTAATGTACACACAGTACAGGGCGCAGTAGAGGCAATTAAGAGTCACTTCAAGTAAAGCAATTTTAATAATGGAATGATAATCAGAAATGATAGAAAGTAACTTGAATTCGATATCAAAAGAGATGTTAACTAAGATGCGTTCTCTTTCTATTGTCATTCCTACTTATAATGAATCAAAAAATATCATCAAGATACTTGATTCACTGCGTACTGCACTAACACGAGAAATGAATGCAGAAATTATCGTAGTTGATGACAACTCTCCAGATGGTACTAGTCAAACTGTTGAAGAGTATGCAAAAAACTCTGCAAACTCTGGATATTCTATCCAGCTAATACGCCGTGAAAACAAGCGAGGATTAAGCTCTGCCATTGTTACCGGAATAGAATGTGCCAAGGGTGATGCAGTGGTTGTAATGGATAGCGATCTATCTCATCCTCCTCAAACAATACCCAAGATGGTTGAAGAACTACAAAGCCCTGATTGCGATATCGTTGTAGCATCAAGATATGTTGATGGCGGGGGTATCTCTGGCTGGCCCTTTAAAAGAAAATTAATCAGCAAAGGCGCAACCAAGATTGCACAGCATGGCCTTGGAATAAAGATCAAAGATCCAATGTCAGGATTTTTTGCATTCAAGCGACACATTGTAAATAACATAAAATTTGATGCAATTGGATACAAGATCCTACTTGAAATTCTTGTTAAAGCCAAAGAGGCTCGGGTCAAAGAGATCCCATATACTTTCATCAATAGAACAACAGGTTCAAGCAAGCTTGATTTTTCCGTAGGAGTTGGATACCTACAGTCCATCTGGAAATTATACCGATATGGCAAGTCTGTCAAGTCCACTGAGAGGCGTACATCCGTTCATTTCCTGTCCAAGGCTGGAAGGTTCTATACCGTTGGCGCATCTGGTCTATTGGTAAATTATTTTGTCTCGTTCATGTTCGGAGCTGTACTTTCCAATCTCTGGTACATCTATGCTACCATGATCGGAATAATATTTTCAATGAGCTCAAACTTTATACTCAATAAAATTTGGACATTTGAAGACAGGACATTTGAACCAAAACGAACGCTTCTGCAATATGGATTGTTCATGGGGTTCAGTGGAATCGGTGCAGTCTTCCAACTATTGATGGTATACGGTCTTGTAGAACTACGACACTTGAACTACTCCATTGCATTGTTCTTGGCAGTTGCAATTGCATCTGTTGGAAACTTTTTACTAAACAAGAAATGGACTTTCCAAGAAAAAGTTTGGAGCTAAACCTGATTCTAAGATCTTGGAATATCTTTTCTTAGCTGGACCTAATTGTTTTTTAATTATTTTTTCATTTTGATCTCATTTAGCTTGGCCTACTCCGCTGTACATGTATGAAGTGGGGTGTAACTTTTTTATAACATAACGGGGTTATTACAACTGTATGACTTCTGAGAACCTTAACATGGATTATAGTAAATACGATTTCAAAGACTCTACTGAGATGTATGTCTACACCAGTAAAAAGGGTCTGTCAAGAGAAGTAGTTGAAGAAATTAGCAGAATGAAGGGCGAGCCACAATGGATGCTAGACTTTAGACTTCGCTCATATGATATTTTCATGAAAAAGCCAATGCCAAACTGGGGAGGCTCACTTGGACAGATTGATTTTAACAATATTTTCTATTATGCAAAAGCTTCTGAAAAAACAGAAAAAGATTGGGACAATGTTCCATCTGAAGTCAAGGCAACATTTGACAAGCTGGGAATTCCAGAAGCAGAGAAAAAGTTTCTTGCAGGTGTAGGTGCACAATATGAATCCGAAGTCGTATATCACAGTCTAAGAGAAGATCTTGCAAAACAAGGTGTATTGTTCTTGGATACTGACACTGCACTAAAAGAGCAACCCGAGATATTCAAGAAATATTTTGGTAAAGTAATTCCACCAGAGGATAACAAATTTGCAGCACTTAACAGCGCTGTATGGAGTGGAGGATCATTCATCTATGTTCCAAAAAACGTAAAGGTAGATCTACCATTACAAGCATACTTTAGAATCAACAAAGAAAACATTGGTCAATTTGAAAGAACTCTTATCATTGCAGACGAAGGTGCAGAAGTACATTACATCGAAGGATGCACAGCACCAGTGTACTCTTCAGAATCTCTACACTCTGCAGTTGTAGAATTGATTGCAATGAAAGGTGCAAAATTAAGATACACAACTATTCAGAATTGGAGTAATGATGTTTACAATCTAGTTACAAAGAGAGCATATGCATACGAAGGTGCACGTGTAGAATGGATTGATGGAAACATTGGAAGCAAACTTACAATGAAATATCCTGGAATCTATCTCATGGGACCTCATGCACATGGTGAAACACTTTCTATTGCATTTGCAGGAAAGAATCAACACCAAGATACTGGTGCAAAGATGGTACACCTTGCTCCCCATACAACATCTAGAACAACTTCAAAATCAGTTAGCAAAAGTAATGGTAGAACAACATACAGAGGATTATTGCATGTAGCAAAAGGTGCAACAGATGTCAAGGCTTCTGTCAGATGTGATGCATTATTGCTAGATGACATATCAAAGACTGACACTTATCCATACATGGAAATTAACCAAGAAGATGCAACAGTAACACACGAAGCAACTGTTGGAAAAATTGGTGACGAACAAATCTTTTACCTCATGACAAGAGGATTCACTGAAGAAGAAGCACTCACACTCATCGTAAATGGATTCATCGAACCATTTACCAAAGAGCTCCCAATGGAATATGCAGTAGAGCTCAACAGACTGATTAAAATGGAAATGGATGGCTCAGTCGGCTAGTGCCGATTGCGTCAATTTGTGATGTAAAATGTCGTCTTTTGTTCTGTCTAAACTTGGCTCTAGTCACATAGAAGAAATTTCAGAAGCAAATAATGATCCTGCATGGTTAAGAGAATATCGAAAGAATGCTTTTGCGACATTTCAACAACTTCCACAAGAAGTCTCTCCACTGTATAACAAGTACAGCGATGCTAACAAGATGGATCCAGAACAGATAACATTCTCTCTTAGCTCTGACAGTACTGTTCCAGATTTTGTAAAAGACAGATTGGCAGAAATCGGTGATAATCCAAGTATAGTTCAGATTGGTACAAACATACACAAGATACACGTTCCATCAGATCTAAAAGAAAAAGGTCTTGTAATGTGTTCTATTCAGGACGCAATCACAAATCACAGTGACAAGATAAAAAAATCATTTGAGCAAACTGATTCAAACAGAGACAAGTATATTGCACTAAACAACGCATTTTTCAATTCTGGAATATTCATCTATGTTCCGCGAAACCTCATTATTGAAAAAACAATTCACCTGGTGTCATCACTCTCACTTGACCAGACCTCTACGATATCACGAAACATCATAGTTGCAGAGGACAGCAGCAAGGCATCAATTGTTCAAGAAATCTATGCACCACAAGCACCAAAGCAACAGGCATATCTTGAACTGCTTGACGTATCCATCAGCCCAAACAGCCAGTTTGATTTGATTACATTACAAGCAATGGATGAAACAGCTGTCAACTTTTCTTCGCGAGTTGCAAGAATAGAGCGTGACGGAAGGATGAACTGGTATCTTGGATTGTTTGGTTCACATCTTTCTAGATACAAAGTCGATAATTTCCTTAATGGCCAAGGTGCAACTGCACAGGACACCGAAGTGGTTTTTGGAAACAAGAACCAATCCTATGACTTGGCATCGAACTTGATTCACAACGCACCTTCTACAGTTGGCAGAGTTTTAGAGAAGTCTGTTCTGAAAGATACTGCAAAATCTTTGTTCAAGGGAATGATACGAATTGAAAAAGACGCACACCATGCAGAATCATATCTCTCAGGACATTCAATCTTGCTTGACAAGGGTGCAAAATCTGATTCTATACCTGGGCTTGAGATATTTACAAATGATGTCAAGGCAACACACTCTGCATCAGTTGCACAAATGGATGAGGAACAAATTTTCTATCTTGCAACAAGATGCTTGAGCAAGTCTGATGCCCAGAAAATAATTGTAGAAGGATTCCTTGAACCTCTATCAAGAAAAATGTCATACCAAGTTCGCGCATGGATAAGCTATCTAATTGATTCCAAGTGGGCAGGACGTAATCTTACTATTAAGACCGATGAACAACTCAAGGCTATGCTTGAAGTTGAAGAAACAAGATATCGCGAGACTGACACATTTGAAAGCCATTACAAATACAGGTGATAACTTGTCCAATTGGGTTAATGTTTGCAAGTCAAGTCAACTAAAAAAAGGTGAGATGCTTGACTTTGATTATGAAGACAAAAAAATTCTAGTTGCAAATCTTGATGGAAAAATATACGCATCAGACAGAACATGTACTCACGCAGATGCCGACTTGTCAACTGGAATACTAACAGAAGAGGGTGTCACATGCCCGTTACACTTGTCTACATTTAATCTAAAGACTGGTGTTCCAGAAAATCTTCCAGCTGAAGTACCACTCAAAATCTACAATGTTAAAATAGAACAAAACGAGATCTACATTGAGGTAAACTAAATTGCAAACAAGTTTCATAAACATAGAAGAAATCAGAAATGACTTTCCAATTCTCAAACGTAAAGTACACAGAGACAAGCCTCTTGTCTACCTTGACAATGCAGCTACTACTCAAAAGCCAATCCAGGTGATTGAGGCAATTAGCAATTATTACATGAATTACAATTCTAATATTCACAGAGCAGTCCATGAGCTTGCTGAAGAGGCAACACTTGCATATGAGACCACACGAGACAAGATAGCAAAATTCATCAATGCAAAAAATCGTGAAGAGATTGTCTTTGTAAGAGGCACTACCGAGGCAATCAATCTTGTTGCCTATGCATGGGGACGACAAAACATCAACAAGGACGATATCATAGTAACTACAGAATACGAGCATCACAGCAATATCGTTCCATGGCAGCTTGTTGCAAAAGAAAAAGGTGCAAAACTAGAATACATTGGAGTAGATGACAACGGGGAACTAATCCTTGATCACCTGGATAACTATCTCAAGACAGGAAAAGTAAAGATTGTAACATTTAGTCAAATGTCAAATGTACTTGGAACAATAACTAATTCTGAAGAAATAATAAAAAGATGCAAGGCACACGGAGTACGAGTATTGGTTGATGGAGCACAATCTGTTCCACATCTTAAAGTAGATCTGCAAAAACTTGATTGTGACTTTTTTGCCTTTTCTGCACACAAGATGTTAGGTCCTACCGGAGTTGGAGTTTTGTGGGCAAGAAAAGAATTGCTTTCTGAGATGGTCCCATTCAATGGTGGTGGAGATATGATACGAGAGGTTCACAAGTATGAAACTACATGGAATGACTTACCATACAAGTTCGAGGCAGGAACTCCAAACATTGCTGATGTAATTGGATTTGCTGCAGCCCTTGATTATCTTGATAAGATAGGTATGGACAAGGTACGAGAGCATGAAATGGAACTGACAAAATACGCACTAGACAAACTTTCTCAAATGAAAGGAATCATACTATACGGTCCAAATGATGTAACAAAAAGAGGTGGTGTAATATCTTTCAATTTGGGAGACATTCATCCACATGATCTTGCTACTATCATTGACGAGGATGGAATTGCCATTCGATCTGGTCATCACTGTGCACAAGTATTGATGGAGAGACTAGATGTTTCTGCAACATCCCGCGCAAGCTTTTATATCTATAATACAAAAGAGGAGGTGGATGTTTTTATCAAGTCTCTTAACCGCGCAAAGGAGCTATTCAAGCTATGAGTAGCGCAGATATTTACAGAGAGATTATTCTTGATTACTATAGAAATCCACGAAACTATGGAAAGATACCAGAACCTGATATTGCACAACGAGACAGTAATCCATTGTGTGGTGATGAGCTTGAGATGCACATCAACATAAAAGATGACAAGGTATCAGATGTAAAATTCACAGGAAAAGGATGTGCAATAAGCCAAGCAAGTGCATCACTTTTGACAGAGCTTATCATGGGAAAAGATTTCGAGTATGTTAAAAAACTTACAAAAGAAGACATTCTTGACAACCTGGGGTTACATGACCTTGGCCCTGCCAGGATAAAGTGCGCCTTGTTATCATTGAAGGTTCTAAAGTCTGGTCTCTATTCTTATCTTGTTGATAAAATAAAAGATACTGCTTCTGCAGACAAGATAAAAGAAGAAGCTTCAGGTCTTTACTAAATTGTCCACTTCAAATTTGGTGATACCCCTCCAGATTAGACAGATTATTTTTGAAAAGTTCAACGATACCAATCTGAGATTTACAAACGACGAAATCTTTGAGGTACTAAAAAGCAATGGCCTTGACAGTGCTGTAACAATAGATGACGTGGAACAATACTTTAACCAATTACGTGATGGTGGATTGATAAGACAAATCGCACAAAACTTTACCACAAACTATTACAAGCTATTTGATGTGGTAGAGAAAATGAAATGCAATTCTTGCAACCAGGAAGTTTATCTTGGAAAAATGGAGTCTAGGGTCTGCCCAAACTCTGACTGCAAGGCCTCTATTTAGAACGATATCTAGTGGCAGCTTCTTCTAATGCCTGAATCATTGGCAATTTTACACCTGTGAGATATAGCACCAATGCACCTCCTGCGGTGCTGATGTGGTTTATCTTCTCGGCAAGGCCGTATCTTTTCAATGCAGCAGTGAGATGTCCGCCACTTACAATTGTGGTTGCAAACGAGTCTGCTACTCCTCTGAGAAGCGATTCTGTTCCAAACTTGAAATTCTCGTTTTCGAAAAATCCTGCAGGACCACTCATGAATACAGTTCCAGCACTCTGGATTGATTTTAGGTAATATTCGACTGATTTTGGTCCAAGATCAAATATCTGGTCTCCTTTTACAAGCTCACGAACATCCATCTCTTCCCTCTTTCCGTTTCTTTCCACTGCAATATCTACTGGAACTGAAAACACATCTGGATATTCACCAATCAAGGCATGTGCTTTTGCGACTACCTCTTCTTCTCTTTTGATTCCAAGTGGGAACTTGATTCTTCCCTGTGCCCTCAAAAAGACATTGGCAATTACACCTGTAAGCAAAACTTGGTCTGCTCTGCCGTTTTGAATCAATTCCTTTATTGCTTCAAGCCTGTCGACTACTTTGGAGCCTCCGAGTACAAGCACATGCGGTCCCTTGGCAACAGTCATTATTTCATCAAGCTTTCTGACTTCGCGTTCTACCAGTCTTCCAGCACATGATGGAAGAACATGTGCAAATCCAATTATTGATGGGTGTGATCTGTGTGAGCTTGGAAATGAATCAAGAACACAAATGTCAAATAATTTTGAAAGTCTTTTTACCATTATTGTTTTAGATGCATCAGGAGCTGAAAATTCATAGTTCTCCTCTGCACATAATCTTAGGTTGTCAAGCAGTATTATATCGCCATCTTTCATGTTTTTAATTTCGCGTTGTGCGTCAGACCCTATCACATCTTCAATGTACTTTATCTTGCGGCCAAGTATCTGCTCTAGGACCTTTGCATGTTTTTCCATGCCTGTATAGTCCTTGTTGCCTACTCTTCCTTGGTGTGAACCTATCACTACCTTGGCGCCCTCTAGATCTTTTAGGGACTCGGTGGATTCCTTTATCCTGCTTGTCTCAATGATATCCATTGTAACTGGATCTACGGGGCAGTTCATGTCTACTCTGAGAAATACCGTCTTGCCCTTTGTATCAAAGTCGTTGATTGTTAAGATTCTCAATGTTGTTACTATCTCTTGATGTGGTTAAAATCTTTTAGCCGCCTTTTCTTTATTTGGTTTTTTTACCGATCTTTTGATAACGGTATGTACAAATTTATCTAGTAGATTCTCATCTAAAAATCTTCAAATCACTTGGTATCCTGTGTGTATTATAACATGACATTGATTTTTTCAGAACCGTGGATGTTAGGGTGTGTCAGACTGGCTTGTGATCGTACAAAAACAAGACACATCCACGGTTCCTAAAATCTGTGTACTGTAATCGCATAAAAAAATAAAGATGATTATCATTTGGAGATAAACAGAAGATTATGTAAATATGCATAGCATAAAAAAATAAATGAATTCTATAATAGATCCGACTATTTGAGCTACCAAAATCCAAAACATTAGTCTGCATCGCATGATTTTCCGTCTAACTGATCTGGTTTTGTATGTGCCATGATGCCAAGGCAAGCAATCTGATTTTAATATGGTCATACAAAGCAATGCTTAGATGTTGTATCAAGGAGAGAATTTTAATGCAAAGCTGGGTCTTTGAAACACGAAGTAGAACTTTCTTCCTATTGTTGTTATCATTTGTAATAATGCTTTATCTTGCTGTTGCAAAAGTTCTGTTTGTATATGATACAGGATTTGAAACAACGCTTTCAAAACTTGTAGGAAATCCTGTCGTAGACATTACCATGGATGTGTTTACAGAACTTGGGTGGGTGTTGTATCCGATTTTTGTCAGCATCATATTGTTTATCATAAAAAGAACACGACGTCTTGGTCTTATCCTGCTTCTCTCGTTGTTGGTAGGCAGTATGGTTGTAGCCTATATGAGATGCTACTCTGGCTATGAAAAGCCAATGCTTGATTATCTGGGAGCCAATCTGCCAATAAAATCAGGTGCTGACGTGGGTGTTCCTTGTGGAATCGAGGGTACGTTTCCTGCAGGAGCCACAATGAGGACAACGATATTTGTATTCATCATTGGATATGCACTGTCTAGGAGATTTCCACGTGGATGCTATCTGTTGTGGATGTATCCTGCAGTGGTATCAATAAGCAGGTTGTACTTGTTACAAGAATATCCTTTGACAGTAATTGCAGGTGTTGTTTTTGGTATACTGATTGCAAATATTGTATCCAGAAAACTAAAGATAGATCTTATCTTTGATAGATCAAAAACCTAGCTCTTCCATGATCTTGGAGCTTATCAGGACCATGGCATAGTGATCTGCATCATGACTATAGATCCAGTATCTTATATCGCGTTCTTGTTTTGTTTTCTTCAATCCAAAATTAAGCTCATTCATAATTGTAAAACCTATCTTCTTTGCAGTCTTTTGCTCTTTTGTCATGATGACTTTGAATGCGCCCTTTTGAGTTGAAAACCCAAGTTTTACCATTTGGTCTGCAAGATCTTGGGCCTTTCGTTCGTCATCGATCTGAAATGACTGGACTACAGGTAATTGTGATGGATGAAAATCCATGATTTTGCTATGTACTTGGTAAATAAAATCTACTTGGTGACCCTTGGAACATCTTAAAATTTTGTTAAAAAGATCAAAAATATGTTGAAAATTTTAACTCATATGTCAAATACTGATCATAACAAAAACTTAATCGATTACAAAGGCTCATAATCGCATGACATCCCTTGAGGCTCTCGTGAAATCACATAATATGAAAAAGGCAGCAATAACCAAATTGCGAAAACAGGCTGAAAGTAAACTAAAAGAGGCTATTTCTAAAAAACGAAGATCATCATCAGGCCTTGTAGCCTTGGAGAAGAAAAAGGAAGACTTGACAAGGGCCAAAGACCACGCAATGCAGCTTTTAAACCAACTTTTATCCCAAAAGGCAAGCATTGAGAGGCTCAAAATTGCAGCCGAGGGTAGGCTACAACAAGAGCATGATGCAAAAGACCAGGCAACTCAGCAAAGTGAGTATGGGTCTGAAGACAAGAATGCTGTTGCTGAAAGACTAAAATATATTGATGAAAAAATATCTGAATTACATTCCGAGATAAAAGAAAGAGATTCTACTCACGCTAGATTAGAAAAAGCAATAGAATCAAGCGAAAAGGAAAAGGCAAAAGTTGAAGACCAACTAAAAAAACAGAGCCATCTAAAACCTACTTTACTTGAACAACTAAAGGATGCCACAAAGGCAGAATCTGTATTGAGACCAAAGTTTGAATCTCTTCTAAAACTTGAAACACGTGCAGGAATTGCATTAGCATCAGTCCAAAAGAAACTGGCAGAGATTGTAGCTCAGAGAAGAAAGAGACTTGCAGCACTTGCAGCCAAGAAACGAAAAAGAATGGCAGCACTTGCAGCGCAGCAAAGAAAGAACAAGGCAAGACAACTTGCACTAGCAAGAGCAATAAAGACAAAGGCAAGAAAAGTAAAACGAAGAACTACTAAAAAAGCAAATCGAAAGTCTGCAAAAAAAGCCCCAAAAAGAAAAGTAGCAAAAAAATCTAAGAGAAAGGTATCAAAAATATCAAAAAGAAAAACCAGATCTGCAAAACGTAGATCAAAGAAAAAATCTAGACGATAGTTAGCATATTTGATTACATTTGTTATACTGACATCTTTTGTCGTATTTGCAGTATAGAAGAATCTACGTATAATCAGATATTTGACTAAGAATAATTGTTATTGAGCACATTGACAGAAAGGTATCTACTAGTTGGCACACTATTTTGGTCTCTGTACTCATGTTCGGATTAATTGGTATGACAAGTGGTATGGTATGGAAAAATGTAGTGGTTGGTATGACATGTGCGCCAAAGTAATTTTTGTAATTTTATTGAGTGTCATGGTTTTTTCTCTATCCCATACAGCATTTGCCGCACACCCATCAACTGGAGTCATACTTCCACTCTATGTCAGTCCAGGAAGTACATGGAATGATGTGATACAAGAAAAAATAAAACATCACAGGGTACCGATGCTAGTAATAATTAATCCTCTTAATGGTTCAGGACAAGTAAAAAATAACAATTATGCTGATGGGATCCACCAGATGCAATCACGTAATATCTATGTATTGGGTTATGTGTATACAGAATATGGAATAAGAAATAGCACAGACATCAAAAATGAGATAACAAATTACAAGAACTGGTACAATGTCAACGGCATATTCTTTGATCAAATGTCAAACATCCCAGGCAATGAAATCTATTATGCAGATCTTGCAAATTTTGTTAAATCACTGGGTCTTACTTTTACAGTTGGTAATGCAGGAGTTGACACAAAACCAAGTTACATCAAAACTGTGGATAACATCGTAATATATGAAAACGATACACTACCACCTGTTCAGTCTCTTTCTGGATGGCACAAAAATTATGGCAAACATAATTTTTCAATCATAGCATTTGGGGTTGATGGCTTGAACAAGTCATTTGTGTCTGATGCATCAAATTCTACTGGATACCTGTACGTGACAAACGGTAAAATGCCAAACCCCTTTAATTCAATTCCTCCTTATTTTGGAGATCTAGTGGATACACTGGACACTCATCCTCCTATGGCTCATCACCTGATTTTGACAATAGGATCTGCTGATCTATCCAAAAATGAACTCAAGGGAATGTGGACTGAGCTTCATAATGCCAAAGGTAACACAATATTCCAAGGATTTGGCCCAAGGTCCTATGTGGTAACATCTGGAAGCACGTACACTGTCTTTGTATCTGACTTTCAAAATATCAAGTTTGATCACTGGGATGATGGAAGCACAAACCCATATCGTACAATCACGCCAACACAGGATATCACTGTCACTGCATACTATAATGACAGACCCGATGTAAAACCATAACGATATTCGCAAAAGTAAAATTTCTTAGTATGATAGCTAAGTATCATTAATATTGAATTAATTTTTCCGTAACGATATTGTCTCTTCCTCAACGTATTGTTGTAGAAATAACAGAGATGCCACAGCTCAAAAATCCATCTCTTATCTGTGGATTTCCAGGAAGCGGCTATGTCGGAAAACTTGCAATCGATCACATGATTGATGAATTAAAAGCAGTTCCATTTGCAAACATGTTCTCATCATCATTTCCTCCACAGGTACTGATACAGCCCGATGGAACAACAGATCTGATGAAAAATACATTTTATTATTCCAAAGGAATCACAAATGACCTTGTTTTGTTAAGTGGCGATGCACAGCCTGTTACTCCCGAAAGCGAATATGAGATGGCAGAAGAGATTGCAAAAATTTGCGAAAAACTAGGAGTAAAAACAATCTATACTCTTGCTGCATACATCACTGGCGCATTTTCTAAAACTCCCAAAGTCTATGGAACAAGCACCCTCCCAAAAATTGTAAACGAATTCCCAAATTATGGTATATCTGTAATGAACAGCGGAAGCATAACTGGAATGAATGGCCTCATAATTGGCGTGGGAAAACGAAAAGGAATAACAGGAATCTGCCTTCTTGGAGAAACATCTGGATATGTTGTAGATGCCAAGGCATCAAAAATCGTACTTGAAACTCTAGTCAAGATGACGAATCTAAAACTTAACCTGACAGGAATCACAAAAAAAGCACAGGATACAGAACATCTTGTAAAGACAATCGAGGAGCAAATGGGCGGACAAAGGGCTGGAGGAGATTCGCTACCAATGCCACAGCATGATAAAAAACTAGGATACATTAGTTAACCATGAAAAAACGTGGACCAATAGTTGCAATTACAGGAGTTGTAATGATTGTGATTGCAGCATCCATTGCATATTCTGTAATGCCACAAATGCCATCTGACGGTTCCGGTGCAGATTTTTTTCCATCACCAGAGAGCCTCTTTGATAGTGCATCTGATAAAATAACAATTGATGCGGGAACCGTGTACACTTTTTCACATACTGCAAGTACTGCACATGTGCCTCTGATGTGGGGAGTTCACATTATGGACTATAATCCAAATGATGTGATTGCAGTATCAATTTCAAATATCTTTGGGGACAAGTTTGGCTCGTTCACAGACAATGATCCAATTTTCATAAAATCATTTGATGTACCAAAGGCAGATACCTACAGCTTTAACGTGGAAAACACGGGCAAAACACCAATTACTGTAGTGATGTTGTTTACAGAAAACCCTGAAAAGTCAAAGGCATTGACTGACCCAAACTCACCATTTGTCAAAAACATATTGCCTCTAGCAGAAGCCGGATTCTTGTTAATTATTGGAATTATTGTAACACTATCTGGCGTAATACTTAGCGTAATGGATTGGAGAAAGGGGAAGAATCAATCTAGCAACAGATATGTCTAAAATTCTAATACTACTAGTTTTCCAAACTTTCCAACATTTAGTGCATTTTCGCCTCTGAATGTGGAAATGTAGCCATTTTCGATTCTTACTTTGGAACCTTGTTTTACCATTTTTATCTGTGCATCCCACAAGCTGAGCTTTATCTGTCCAGTTTCATCCTTTAGTTGTGCATCTGCGACTTGGGCCTGTCCACCAGTTTTTAGGTTTACAGTTCTTGGCTCGCTAATGCTTTCAATTACGCCTTCGATTGGTTCTAGCTTGTTTTGTGGTCTGTTCAGTTGGTCTATACTTGGCATTTGACAAAATTTTCCATTCTCAAATAATAAGTGTTTTGATGGTCATCTACTAATATCAAGGTTTGATTCTTTCAATATTGATAAAAACAAGGAATACTCAACTAAATGGAAATGCTAGATGAAAACAAAGTAAAACAAATCATTGAAGAACAATTTCAAGGACTGATTCGAGAAAATCCAAATGATCGTAATGCTTCAATCTAGAATAGATTACAAGCACTCGAAGATAGGCTAGAAAACATTGAAGAAAAATTAGGAACTTAAAAGATGCTAATTTTTCCATCTGGATCTATCCGATTTGTAATTTCTATTTGGAAATTATCTGACCTTTCAACCACTGGGCAATCTGTTTTGTTGCCGCGTTGTGTGACATGTCAATTATTGGCAGAAGGACATTGTTGTTGTTATTTTTTAGATATTGCTTGTACTGTGGCATCTCGGTGTATTCTATTGCCGCAAAATGTATCTTGCCTTCAATCTGGTCTTTGATTATCTCAGGTGTGGGAGGAAAACCCTGGGGTTCATACAGTATACCGTCTGCCCAGCGTGCCGGGGGTGCAGAACTACCCAACGGAACATTGTTGGTCTTTATACTTAGAAAGTCCTCAATGCTGTTGACCTTGACAAGCTCATGAATTATTATCTCATTTATTGGTTGGTGCTTGATAATTACCATGTCTCTAAAGAAATCAGTTGTATCATTTAATGGATCCGGCCAAGTCCATCCCTTTTTAAACTAGAATTCTACACCAATTTTTTACGAGATGGGGATTTCATAGCAAGCCAGACACCTTTTGAAGTTTGTGTTTATGATCTGATCAAAGGCACTGAGCTATTGCATGAAAGCATCACATGATTGAAAAGACCCTAATATTCTGCTAGGCATTTTTTTAGAATTTCAATTATAGTGATTTTTATGCATAATCAGTTAACAACCCATATACAACTAGAACTGTGAAAAAAGGCTACACAATTTTGTTTAGTGCAATAGTAATCGCTATGCTGATTTTACCCACCACAGTCAATACTTCTATTGCACAGGCCATTTCATCAACTGGTCCCACTGCAATACCAGGAACTCTTATTCCACCGCTAGATCCAAATATTCTTCCAATCAGTCCCATCATTCCAAATCTAGGTACAGTATCAATTGCCGTACCAATTTCTGTATATTCTATCACTCAAATAAAATCTGGTCAAGATGCATCTGATCCCCTAACCAATGTCCAAACACAACAACAACTGATGGCCAATTCACAATACTGGATATATGGTGGAGATGCACCTGTCTTTAATGCACCATATGCATTTTTCCAAGACTCTCAAGGATTACACATTGATGTCCAAGCTCCCTCTGATGGCATGTGGACTGGATATTATGCAGTGACACCTAACACAAATGCAGTACTTTATCATGCAGTCATAACAACACCTGTCAGAACCATATCTACACCAAATGATTTTTATGAAAATGGATTGTACGTGCAAACCTCACAACCTTTCATAAACTATGTCGCCTGTTTCTCATCTACTAGTGTAGCCGGAACTTCATGGGCAGTGGGTGCTGTAACTGGCAATGCAACTGACGGTACCCAGTTTAACGTATTGTGGGCCGATACCAGTTTGAATCAACCTCTTACAAGAGACTGTACTATAATCACAAATGGTAACAACTACCTCAAGGTATACCTTGATGGTGTCATGGTGTATTCAAGTAATGCATTGAATTTACAAATGCCTGCACCGTTTAATGCATATCTTGAACCGCAATCATCGTATGCAGGTCAAATGTTGGATGGAATCTACAAGGACTATTATTCTGCAACAGGTGAAACTGTCAAGGTAACACACAACCCATTACTTGCTGCTACCGTAAAACTGGTGGATCCTAATGGTACTGTGCTTGCAAGCAGACCTGTTGATTCTACTCATACCGCCACTCTTAATGTGGGGGCATTCCATTTCCCGCTAGTTGCATATATCAAAATTTATGATTCTCTAGGCAATCAGCTTGCATCCACCTCTAGCCCTGTAAACATATTTGGAGGAGATGTGTACAATGTCAAATCCAACATATCACTTGGACCAATAGGCCTACCTTGAATTAATTTTAATTCCAATCCCAGATATTTGATTGAAAAAACCTGAAATTATCTCAGGCATGATTTTTCGGACTCAGTATGACTGGAGAACAAGAACTATCATTACGATTGTAAATGCAGTAAAAATGGAGCCGATTCCTATTGCCATCTTGGTGTTTCTGCTCATGTCTTTTTCTACTTTTTTCGCTAATTTAAGATATCTCATAAATTTCAATATCAGAACTCAAACCTGATTACTTGATCAGATTTTAAATAAGGTGACATTAAATCTAGTCTTCATGAGCGAACAGCCAAGACAGTTTTTCAATTTCTCATTTTTCAAGGTGGATCCAAAATGGCGCTGGATGGCAGATCTTGCAAAAGAGGAATCAGCAAAGGAAGTCGAGATTGTTCTTAAAAATTCACAAATAAAATACAGGACATATTCTACTCTGGGCCTACGAGATGATGCAGAGTTTCTGTTTTGGTTTGTATCTGATTCTGTAGACAAAATTCAAGATGTAGTATCAAAACTATACCTTACAGTCTTTGGAAAATACATTGTACCTACTCACGTATACTTGTCCAGCACAAGACCATCAATGTATGCCAATAATCCAACAACGCGAGGCTGGCTTGGTGGAGAGGACCAGAAAAAATACGTTGTTGTATATCCTTTCATAAAAACACGAGAATGGTATCTGTTGCCACTTGACAAAAGAAAAGAAATGATGGCAGAGCACATCCAGGTTGGACACAAGTATCCAGAGGTCTTGCTCAATACCACATACTCATTTGGAATACATGATGAGGATTTCATGCTTGCATTTGAAACAGACACCTTGCACAAGTTTCAAGACCTGATAATGGACTTGAGGGAAACTCGAGTCAGTGGATACATTGCAGTTGACACGCCAATGATTGTATGTGTCAAAAAAGACATTGTTTCTCTGATTAGGAGTCTTGGGTGATGAAGGCACTAAAAGAATGGGCAACTGTAATAGCAGCACTTGAAAACGGAGACCAAACCGTTTTGCTTCGAAAAGGAGGCATACTTGAGACCAGCTCTGGGTTTAAGGTTGAGGACAAGACATTTGCTCTCTTTCCCACATATGAACACCAGGATAATTCCTCTTTAAAATCGCAATTTTACAGATATCTTGCAGATGTACGAGAGCAAAAACCGCGAGATGGTTTAAACAAAATCACATCTTATGCTGAAGTGCTTGCAGAACACGATATATCTTCCATGCAAAAAATAGAAGAGTTGTCTGACTTTCATATCTGGAGTGATTCGTATATGGTTGAGCGAATGAATTGGATGCCACAAAAGCCAATGACTGCAATATTTCTTAAAGTGTACAAGGTTGTACCAACAGAGATTCCAGTTCTTCCGGAATATTCTGGTTGTAAATCTTGGATAGAATTAAATGTCAATACAGAACATGGATCAGCTGTTTTAAATGAAGCAGAGCTTCAACAAAAATTATCAGAGTTTAGGAGCATTGTAAATTGAAATATAGAAAACTAGGAAAGAGTGGAATTTTAGTATCTGAAATTGGATTTGGTGCATGGACACTTGGACTAGATTGGTGGGGCAAAAAAATTGAAGACGATGAAGCCAAGAGGATGCTCAAGCGTGCATTTGATCTAGGAATTAATTATTTTGAGACAGGAGACATATACGGAAGGGGAAAAAGTGAGAAGCTAATAGGCGAGGTCTTTTCTGGAATGAGGGACCAAATTGTATTGTCTACAAAATATGGCTATGACATTTATTCAAACGAGCAGATAGGACACAAGGAACTTCCACAAAAGTTTACAACTGAATTTACGGATTTTGCATTAAAACAGAGTCTTGAACGATTACAAACCGATTACGTTGATGTATACGGATTGCACAATCCAAAAATACATACAATACGGGATAAACAAATTTTTGAATTCCTAGACAAAAAGACAAAGGAAGGAATGATCAAAAGTTACCAGATAGCTCTTGGTCCTGCCATAGGGTGGACCCAAGAGGGGCTTGAGTCCATGAAGGTAACAAATACTGCAGCAGTCCAAACTGTCTATAATATTCTTGAGCAAAATCCAGGAAATATACTCATTGAAGAAGCAGGAAAGAACAACGTAGGAATCTTGGTCCGTGTTCCTGACGCATCTGGCATATTGACAGGCAAAGTCAATGCAAATACAAAGATCAGTGAAAAAGACCACCGTTCTGTACGAAGTGGTGACTGGGTACAAGAGGCACTAAAGAAAGTGGACCAACTGATGCCTGTTGCAAAAAGAAATGGCTTGAACATTACTGAACTTGCAATCAAATTCATCTTGTCACAAGGGCCTGTATCCTCTGTATTGCCTACCGTTGTAAGCGAAGAAGAGATTGAGATGTTTGCAGCAATGTCTGATGGCAAGTATCTAAACGATAATGACAGAAATGAGATAATCGGACTTTTCAACCAATGGCCTTCATATGATCTAAAGGCCTCTGTACAAACTGCCTAGGTTTCCAAGACGAAGAAATAAAACAAATTATATTCAAAGAGGATCAACGTAGGTAAAGTGTCTCTCAATCAAAAAAAGACGTCAACAATGACGTTTCGAATAGATGATGACGTGCTCAAAAAACTTCGCGTGGAATCTGAACATCGAGAAACCAGTCTTAATACATTTGTCAATCACATATTCAAAAGATACGTAGAGTGGGACATGTATGAAGCAAAGGTGGGAATGATTCCAATCGCAAAGCCAATCATCTTGGAACTTTTTGGAAATCTTACCAAGGAACATACCATTGAAATGGCAACTCGTATAGGCAAAAACGTAGTACGTGATACTGCATTATTTATGCAAGGTGACTTTAATCTGAATTCCTTTATCACTTGGTTTGAAGCAAGAATGCGCGCATCATCAATTGAAATAAATCATAACATCAAAAATAATGTTCATACGTTTATCATAAAGCATGATCTAGGTGATAACTGGTCCTTGTATCATACTACAGTGCTTGGCTTGATCTTCAGAGAAGTCTTGGAGAAAAAAGTTGATTTTGAGTATAATTCAGGCATGATGTCATTCAAGTTTTCTGAATAATTAATTGCAAATGATTGCATCTGCTTGCAAGTGAATACAGTCTAATCACTCTTGTTATATTTTATGTCTTGGTATTACATCCGTGCAAGTATTCCAACAAGGCAGGATTCTTGAAAATAAAGATGCAGACAATATTTTAAAAATCATGGCAAATGATCAAGCCATGCAGATACTCCGATCCACCATTGACACCCCAAAATCAGCATATGACATCAGCGTAATGTCTGGAATTCCGCTTACCCAGGTGTATAGGTGGGTTCGCAGGCTACACAATTCCGGACTTGTGCGTGTCTCAGGGGACACAAATCTGTCTGGAAAAAAGTTCTTCATGTACAAAAGCAAGATAATCTCAATCAAGATAACACTAGCATCTGCTACAGAATCATTGGTTGAGCTCTCCTAGGATTTTTATAAAATAACTATGCCGTGATTGGATCTTCGATGTTAAACTCGTGTTCTACGAAATACTCAACACGGGTCTTTTTGAATTCCCTAGAACTGAATAAAATCTTGTACTCGTTGACATCTACTTGTTTTTGAATCTCTTTTGCCATGTCTTCTGCTTCTGAAATTGACTTGCAGTGCACCATTGAAAACACACTGTATGGCCAGTCCTGGTATACAGGCCTCTGGTAACAGTGGCTTATTTGTGGAAACGCACCAAGCTTTGCACCAACTTCTTCAATTCTCTCGTCTGGAACTTTCCATACTATCATGCCATTTGCAGTAAAGCCGACTTCTCTGTGTCTTAAGATGGCTGCAAATCTTCGCATTATTCCTGTCTCTTCATATTGTTTTATTTTTTCAAGAACTTGATCTTCAGTTATTCCAAGTTTTTGTGCAGGTTTTAAAAATGGCCTTTCAATTATCTCTAGATCTTTTTGTAGTTCACGTATGTAGTTTTTCTCTTCTTCTGTTGCAACAAACTTGGCATCTGTTATCTTTTTCTTCTCCTCTGATGGCTTAATGTCTGATTTTTTTTCATCCACCATCTCAAGTTTTACTCCAATCTTGAAGAGCTTGATTGTTGGAAGTAGTCTTGTCTTTTGAATTCCTGATAATTTTGAAAACTTGTCAATCTCTGTCTTTAGGTCAGATCCTGGAGGTACTGCAAGAGTAAACCACAAGTTGTATTCATGATTTCTCTCATAATTGTGACTTACACCTGGATGTCTGTTTACTTGATTTGCAACATCGTCTAATTTGTCTGGGTCTATTGCCATTGCAACGAGTGCGCTCTTATATCCTAGTTTTCGTGTGTCAAATATTGCACTAATCTGTCTGATAATGCCTGCTTCTTTTAGTGATACTAGTCTTTTCATCAACTCTTCATTTGACAGGCCAAACTTCTTTGCCATGACTTCGTATGGTTTTGGCGTCAAAGGAAAAGTCCACTGGATCTCATTTAGAATCTCTTTGTCCAGCTTGTCCATGTGACATGGAAAACCTATCTTACAATTAAAAACGTTACCTAGTTTGTCATAGAATCTATAAATATCATTTCTAGTCAGCGAAGATCCGTTGATAATTGATCTAAATCTTCGAGGAAATTTGGTTATTGTAGTAGGAGGCGGAAATGAAGGCCTCAAAAAAGTAAATACATTATTGACTCAGGAATGTAAGATTCTCCTTATCAGCGATTCAACCAACAGACAAATTCAAAACTATGTCAAACAAAAGAAAATTTCTTTCAAAAAGATGAGGCTTGTCAACGCAAACTTTCTAAAAAAATACAAACCATTCATGGTATTGGCAACAACTGATGACAAGGAACTTAACCGTAAAATTGTAGAACAGGCAAAATCCATGCGATGTTATGCATATGCTGCAGATGACCCAGAGGTAAGTGACTTTGCATTTGGTTCTGTGATAAACATCGAGGATACAGTCCAAATTTCAGTATCTACAGGTGGGCGAAGTCCTGCAATGGCAAGAAAACTAAAACTTCAGGCAGAAGAGATCTTTAAAAAAGTAATAAAAAAAGAGGACATTTACCACATCAAATTACAGGATTTTGCAAGAAAGGCCGTCAAGGACAAGCTTCCTACGTTTCTCGAACGAAAAAAGTTCCTCTACAGTGTTATGACTGACAATCAGGTTAAACAATTAATACGAGACGGAAATCTAAAAAAAGCACAGAAGCGGGTTATGACAATGTTAGGTGATCTAATATGACAAGTGATGTAATCAACGCTAGAGTTACTTTTAGAAAGTCTCCAATTCACATGCTTGAAAGGTTTACTTTTCCAGATCTAGATTCTGCCTATGAATCATTTCTAAAGCATTCTGGATTGCAAGAATGTGTCATACTACAAACCTGTAATAGAGTTGAACTCTTTGGATGTACAAATTCTGCAGATCTTGCCAAGATAAAAAAAACATGGGCATCTGTTGCAGGACTTGAAGAAAATGCATTCAAAGAAAACCTTGAGATAAGTCAAGGAACTGATGCATACACTCATCTGCTCAAACTCACATCTGGTCTTGATTCTCTTGTAATTGGCGAAGAGCAAATACTTGGCCAAGTAAAAGAATCAATCAGTATGGCAAAGGGATTAAAGGCATCAGGCGATAATCTCAATACGTTATTTGACAAGGCAATAAAAATTGGAACTCGCGTACGCCAGGCAACAGGAATCAGCAAGGGCAGTATATCGATTGGCTCCATGGCAGTAAATCTTGCAGAAGAAAACATTGACGACCTAAAATCAAAACATATCTTGTTGATTGGAACTGGGGAAGCGGCAAGTCTTGTTGCAAAATCGCTTAAAAAAAGGGATATTGATTTTCTTGTAACCAGCAGAACATTTGAGCGCTCAAAGGCTTTTGCAGAGACTGCAGGTGGAAAACCAATGCAATTTGAACAAGCTACTACCAATTTCAAATCAATTGATGTACTGTTTGTAGCTACGGTTGCACCATATTTTCTTGTCACACACGAACGAGTACAAGAAGCGATGGAGTCTAGAAAAAATGGAATGCTCATAATGGATCTTTCCAATCCACGAACTGTTGATGACAAGGTATCAACAATAGACAAAGTCAAGGTAATGAACCTGGATCAAATTGCAGAAATGGTTGAAAAGAACATGAAAAACAGAATGGGTGTAGTATCATCAGCAGAGCATATAATTAATGAAGAATTATCTGTAGTAGAAGCAGCAATGAAAAGACTTGAGGTGGAGCCTATTGTAACCAACGTCTTCAAGGAGATAGACCAAGCACGAGTAAAGGAACTCAAAAAGGCACTCTCAATGTTGGGAGAAAAAGACGAACAAAGAATAAGAATTATTGACCAACTCACTCAAGCAATTGTTGAAGATATCATGTCAATTCCTATGAATAATCTACGCAAAGCCTCAGAGCAAGGAGATTCTGAAATCCTAAAAACTGTCACAAGACTCTTTGATTATAAGACAAGAGAGTAACAAATTATATTGCTAAAATAGGATGTTTTGTGTATAATGTCTTTTCCTAATTTAAGACTACGACGTTTGAGAAAGACTGGTAAAATTAGGGAGCTTTTAGAAGAAGTACGATTATCTCCAAGAGATCTAATCTGTCCAATATTTGTACAAGAAGATCTCAAATCGAGAATTCAGGGAAGCTCAATGCCAGGAATGGAAAGACTTCCACTTGCTGATGTTACGACCGAAGTACACTCTATTGCAGAATTAAAAATTCCAGCAGTGATGGTATTTGGAATACCTTCGCATAAAGATGAACATGGTACCTCTGCTTTTACTCAAAATGGAATTGTGCAAAAAACAATTTCTGAAATAAGAAAAAATCTTGGAAATGATATTGCAATAATGGCAGATGTGTGTCTCTGTCAATATACAAGCTCTGGTCATTGCGGATTGGTCAAGGGAGACAAAATTGACAACGATTCAAGTCTTGAAACTCTTGCAAAGGTTGCAGTAAGTCAAGCCCAAGCGGGAGTTGATGTTGTATCGCCTTCTGCAATGATGGACGGACAAGTAAAGGCAATACGACAAGGCCTCGATGATGCTGGATTCCACGATGTTGCAATAATGTCACATTCTGCAAAACACCGATCCTCATTATATTCCCCGTTCAAGGACATGGCTCACTCTGCACCTCAGTTTGGGGACAGAAAGACCTACCAATTGCCGTATACAAATCCAAAAGAGGCAATGAGAGAGGTGGAGACTGACATACAAGAAGGAGTTGACATTGTCATGATAAAACCCGCACTTGCCTACCTAGACCTGATTTCAATGACTAGGGTAAAATTCAATGTACCAATTGCAGCATACAGCGTATCAGGAGAATATGCCCTTGTCAAGGCAGCAGCCATAGCAGGATACATTGATGAAAAAGAGGTTACATTAGAAATTCTTACTGCCATAAAACGTGCTGGCGCCGACATGATAGTAACATATTTCTCAAAGGGTGCGGCAAAAACACTCAACGAGAGATGAGAGAAGACCTAACATTTGAGATAACACGCGCATATGACTTGCTACCACATGTAGTAGGTGCAAGTTGGGCATCAGTATGGTTTCGCATGAATAGGATACACAGGCCTACAAAAGAACAATTCCGAGAAAAAGTTGCAGAATATTTCAAAATGCTAGAACCTATCACAAATGCATTTCCTGCAAATGAAAATTTTACAGAGATGACTGCTTATATCAAGGATAAACATGCAGATGAAATCCGAAGAATTTTGTCTGGAAATAATTCTGAGATTGAAAAAAGATACAAGCGATACATAGATTACGGCTAGATCTCTTCTTTTAGTTCATCAAGAAACTTTTTCATCATCTTAATTCTCTTTCTTGCCTCGATTTCTCCAGTTTTGGTGTTCATTATTTTTTCAATCAACAAGAGCTTTTTGTAAAAATGATCCAAAGTCCAACTCTTGTCATCTGGGGTGCGTTTACTACAAAATGGATCATCAGTACTGTAAAATGGTCTTTTTTCTGCACCACTAACTGAGAATGTTCTTGCTATTCCTATTGCACCCAGTGCATCTAACCTGTCTGCATCTTGGAGTATCTTTCCTTCCAGTGTCTCTGGTGTGATACCTCTTGAAAAACTATGGTCTCTTATTGCGTCAGATATAGTATCAATCTGTCCTTGATTGAAATTATATTTTTTTAAAATCTTTCTTGCTTCTTGTGCACTTTCTACTGAGGAATTTTTCGAGCGAGGATCAGATTTTGGATATGAAACGATATCATGTAATAATACTGCAGCTGTTACGATTCTGATATTTGCTTTCTCCTTTCTTGCAAGCATTGTTGCATTTTTGAGTACCCTCATAATATGTTCAAAATCATGAGCCACATCATTTTTTTCAAGCCTCTTTCTGACCTGCTCTTTTAATTTTTCAAATTCCAATTTGCTCACTGATGTAAATTCATTCTATAGATTAAGGTCATGAGGGTCAGTTCTGATTCATGCCTTGATGAAAAATCCTTCAAATGTGATTAAAAAGAGCAAATAATTCCAAACATTTCGATCCCAGGTCCCAGTTATACAAAAAATAGCAACCAAGTACAATATATTTATAAATTAAAATCACGTATAAATCCTGTGAGCACCAAAGCGTGGAAATGTTATCGATGCAATCTGACCTTTACAGATGAATCCCACGCTGCTTTGCATGAAGATCTATCAAGACATAATGTAAGAGAGATCCAAATAGTAAAAGTATAGAAACTAAAAATAGATGGAAAAATTTTCTAATGAACACCAGTATGGATTGCCATGGGTGAAAACCACCGAGGTTTTGATGAACCAAATCGTAAACAAAGACAAAGACGAGAGAAAAAGAAGAGAAAGATGCAGAGGGTGGGATTTGAACCCACGAACCCCTAAGGGAAGGGATGTCTTACGAAAGATCTTGAGTCCCTCTCGGTTGACCGGGCTTCGGTACCTCTGCAACGAGAGATCCCTATACTGAATATATAACTGAAACCGTGTGCGTCTTTTTTGAATGCCTCTTACTGTTCACTAACGATCTTTTCTGACATTGCAGGCATGGTATAGAAAAACTCGTCTTCAAAACCAAAATCCTGCTTTCCAGTCTTTCTTAATGCTTCAAAGTATTGCATACAGTTTGTGTAAAACTCGTTTGATTTTGGTTGGTTGTCTATTTGCATGTATATTGATTAAAAAAATTGGGTTTGTATACCGATGTAAGAAACTTTAGACACTGTTATTGTCTTTTTTTTATTACTTGTGAGTACCTACGAAAAGATTGTTCAGAATCTGAGTTAGACCGGCCGTTTTTTAATACTGGATTTCTAAAATTGCTTAAATTATAAGTTCTTTATTGTGTAGTCTCTTGAATTCCAAGCCATGCATAGCCTTTCTGTTCTAGTTCATCTGCAAGCTCTTTTGGACCTTCTTTGATCATCTTTCCTTGTGCCATTACGTGTACATAATCAAGCTTGTCCAAGAACTTGAGAATTCTTGCATAGTGTGTGATTACAATGACAGTTGCATCTTTTCTTGAGACTGCACTAATTGCCTTTGCTACAGCTTGTACTGCATCAATGTCTAAACCCGAGTCTGGTTCGTCAAGAATTGATATCCTTGGCTGAAGTACTGCCATCTGTAAAACCTCGGATCTTTTCTTTTCTCCACCGGAGAATCCCTCGTTTAGATATCTTGATAAAAAGTCGTGCTTTAAACCGACTTCATCAAGGTTCTTTTTTAGATAATTTTGAAACTCTCTTACTGTGAGGAATACTTCTCTTTTTTCATCTGCAAGTGATTTGCTTAGTGCATTGTATGCAGTTCTAAGAAAATGAGAATAGCCTACGCCGGCAACCTCTGTTGGATATTGAAATGCCAAAAACAACCCTTTTTTTGATCTTTCATCAGGTGAAAGACCGAGGATACTTTCTCCATCTAGTAAAATATCTCCTTTTGTAACTTCGTATTTTGGATGACCTAAAATTGTATATGATAATGTACTTTTGCCAGATCCGTTTGGACCCATGATTGCATGAACTTCTCCTGGACCTGTCTTGAGATTTACTCCTTTGAGAATTTCTTTACCGTCTCTTTGCACATGCAGGTCTCTAATCTCAAGTATTGCCATTAGGACTCATGATTACTTTTGGCTATATAATCTAACAAAAAATTAGCTCTGTCTAATCGATTTATCAGTGTCTAGTCTTCGCCAAGTTCCTTGTCTACTTTGTCTTTTAGTGTCCTGTATTTAGTAAATCTCTTGTTCCAATGTGAAAAGAAGCGGTATTCCTTTATTGCAATGAATAGCAATATCGCAGCAAACACTATTGAAATTACGATAAATATTCGCAGTCCGAAAAATATTGATCCTACATGAGACCTGTCCATTCCGGGCGGAGGCATCATTGGCAAGTCTCTGATTACTGTACCGTTTTGATCTACAACCTGAAGATGCATTCCGTTAACACGGTGCATGTCTGTAAAGTTATACCCGCCTGGTTCCAAATGTCTTATGTTGTAATCTGGATGTTCAAGCAAAACTCCACCCAATACCAATGCAACAGGTCCAAAGAATAATGCACTTGCAATAAAAATCAGAAATAAACGACGTGAACTGTTAGTATGTGATAAGAGTTCATCTAAAATTTCAAGAATATTTTCAGATTCTTTTTTCTCGTCTTTGTCGTCTGCGGCCCCATTCTTTCCTGGCGGATTATTCACTGGCTCTGGCATTTACTAGAAACACTCCAGTTGCATTAAAAATGCTTCGCTAACTTTGTTCTCTATCACGTTTTTCACTCCTTGGAAATATGTCCTCATATGGTTCTAGAATTAACCTGCAAAACTCTCGCCCCTTTTGTGTCACTGCGTATTTTATTATTTTTTTATTTCCCCATGCCTGCTCTGTTCTGTTTATGAATCCCTTTCTCTCCAAGCTTTCAAGAATATCTTTGTGCTTCATTAAATTTAAGCCGCAAAAACTGAGAAGCGATGTTTGATTAAGTTCACCATGTTCTGTCAATTTTAATATGATATCTTTTCTAATGTAGACTCGGTCTCTGTATTCGTGTGACAAGATTATTGTTCTGCCGTATAAATAACGTATTAAGCTTTTTACCTTGATTTATCACAAAAATTACAAACCCACATTGCTAATACTTTTACCTTTCAGTAACAATGTTCACTGACATAGTTGCACAATTTTTTATTAACTAAATGTGATACTGATACTCAATGAATACAAAAGACCTCTTCAAGAACCATAAAATGCTTGCCGTCATAATCGGTGTAGCAATTATTGCTACAGTGGGAGTGTCAGCAGCATCTGCACAAGTTCAAGGAACACAAACTACACAACCTCCAACAATACAGGGTACAATCAACTTACAGCAGACAATACTGTCTGGAGTACAGACAAAGTTTTCTGCAGCATCTGATACTGCGGCATCAGCAGTAACAAATGGAAAGACAATAGGTGGAAGCCTGACTGTTGTACAGGGATACGTAGTATACAGTTTCCAAGTAGTCGATGACAAGAACATGGTATATTCCGTGATTGTCGATCCAGCAAATGATAAAGTGCTGTATACCTCTACAGGCCATCAATTTGGAATGGGCGGTTTTGGCATGGGTGGCCAACATGGAATGATGATGAAACATAAATTCCACATGGGCGGTAATCCTCAAAACTCAGCTCCAACTACACCTGGAACTACAACAACTCCATCCAGCGGATCATCATCCTGATCCAAAATTTTTTTTCATTTTTTATTATATACACATTTACAAAATTTTTTCCTTGAATAACATTGTTCATTAACAATGTTTGATAAGCGTTTTATTCAAAACGACTGGTAAAAAATTATGGAGTCTGGACTTGACGCAATTCCAAATTTTGAACGTAAAATACCATCCCAAGAGACACTAGAGTCTATTTGTGAGATTATTCTAGATCTGGATCCTGATATCCGATTTGCCGGGGTGATAAACAATAAAGGCAGACTTCTTACTGGGCATACCAAGAAGGGAATTCGGGCTTTTACAACTCAGAAAGATCAAGAAATGTTGCTCATGGAGACTGCGTTGGGAGTGAGGATGCGTAAA
>Ga0310810_10000932_pt1 | contig 29530 bp, 25 predicted proteins | sample NCmetagenome_FD_207641 | JGI IMG/M metagenome (GOLD analysis project Ga0310810, IMG submission 207641) | Soil microbial communities from experimental microcosm in Duke University, North Carolina, United States - NC | ecosystem: Engineered > Artificial ecosystem > Soil microcosm > Unclassified ... | reverse complement strand
GCCGATGTCGGCACCGCGACGATGAGCGAATGCGTCGAGATCGCCGGCTGGATCGCCGACAGCGTGAGCATTCCCGTCATCATGGATGGCGACACCGGCCATGGCGGCATCATGGCGGTCCGCCGCATGGTGCGCGAATGCATCCGCCGCGGCATCGCCGGTGTGCGCATCGACGATCAGCCGATCGAGAGTAAGCGCAAAACGCAGGACGCCGGGGTCGAAGTGGTGCCGCTCGATCTGGCGATCGCCCGTTACCGCGCCGCGGTCGACATGAAAAACGAGCTCGACCCCGATTTTGTCGTGATGGCGCAATGCTATGCGCGCGATGCCGCGAATGGCGGCTTGGACGATGCGCTGCTGCGCCTCAAGGCGTATCGCGAACAGGCCGGCGTCGATTGGGTGCAGCTCGAATCGCCGCATTCGGTCGAGGAGATCAAGGCGGCGCGGGCCGCCGTCGAAGGCCCGTTCTCCTTTATGAAAGGCAAGCTCGGCCGCTATCTCGGGCTCGACGAGCATCTCGCGCTCGGCGTCACGATTGCCTGGTATCCCGGCTTCACTCACCATGTGACCTGGGCGGCGTTGTGGGATTTCATGACGGCGTTCCAGGAACGCGGCACCGCGGCGTGGGAGGATTTTGTGGCGAGCCGTGAGGGCAGGCCCTATCCGCATCCGGAGATGCCGCCCGAGGGCGAAGGCGCCGCAAAGCAGCGGCAGCTCGAGGAGCGCTATATGTCGGAAACGGCGCTGCAGAAATACCGGAGGAGCTGATGGCGCGCGACGGCTACCGCATCTTCGACAGCGACACGCATGTCGGCCCCGACGCCGCGATCCTCGAACCTTATCTGAGCGCCGCCGACAAGGAGCGGCTGGCGCGCTGGGCGCCCTACCGTGCGACGGGCCGCAGCGGCCGCGTCACTTACACAAAAGGCGAGCGGCATTATCGCCGGAAGCTCGGCGCCGCGGCGCCCGATGCGGCGAGCGCCGGCTACATGGCCGGGTTTACCGGCGTCGCGCGCGAGCGCCAGCCCTCGCCGCAAGTCGATGCCGATCCCGCCGCGCGCATCGCCGACATGGATTACGAAGGCGTCGACGTCAATCTGACCCTGCCCTCGGGCTGGTTCGGCACTTGGACGGCGGGTGAAGACGTCGCGCTTGAGATGGCGATGTACCGCGCCTACCACCGCTGGATGAGCGATTATTGCGGCGCCTATCCTGAGCGGCTGGGCGGCGTCATTCTCGGCGCGGCGCGCGATGTCGAGGGCTCGCTCGCCGAGATGCTGAATTGGGGCAAGGCGCGCTGGGCCTGGGGCCTCTTGGTTTACGCGCCCGTCGGAACGCCGCTCGATCACCCCGATCTCGAGCCGCTCTACGCCGCCGCCGCCGATCTCGATCTTGCGATCGTGCTGCACACTTTCACGGTTATGCCGCCCTACGCGCCGGGCGGCGAGGACACTTGGGACAATCTGTGGCTGCAGCGTTCGGCGGCGCATCCCTGGTGCGGCATGCGCAACATGGCGTCCTTGATCGGCAGCGGCGTCATGGATCGTTATCCGAGCCTGCGCATCGCGACCTTGGAAGCCGGACATGGCTGGCTGCCGTTCTGGATCGCTCGGCTCGACGAGCATGCGGAGACCATCAAGGCGGCCCTGCCGGCGCTGCGTCATCGTCCGACCGATTACGTGACGAGCGGCCGCTATTTCCAGAGCATCGAGATCCCCGAAGGGGCGCCGCTGACAAACGCGGTCGCCGATCTCCTCGGCGACGATGTATTGATGTACGCTTCCGACTACCCGCACGGCGAGAGCCACTTCCCGAAATCGACCGGGATCGTGCTGGGCTGGGACATGCCCGAGACGCGCCGGCGGAAGCTGCTGTGGGGCAACGCCTGCCGGCTCTACGCCCGCTCCGGTCTGAGCTAGGCCGTCTCATCTCATCGGCGGCCATGCCGCGGCAAAACTAACTGTCGTGTCGAAGCCGGCTTGGCAGCAATTCGCCCTGACCTTCGAGAATCGGGTACGCCGCGGCGGAGAGATGCGAGTTCACCCGTTTGAGATCACGCACGATGTCCAGATGGAGGCGACCGGCCTCGACGCTCTCTTGCGGACCGGCTCGACTGCGTCCGAACTGGCTTTGAGTGGCGCTCGTCTCGAAGTCCCGAAAGACCTCTTTCTCGCGCAGCAGCCGTCTGGCCGAACGCGGATCTTCGGTCATGAAAACGGCGGCGGCCGCGCGCGCATTCGCGATCAATCGCTCGATCATGCCGCGTATCTCGTGCTGACGCGCTTCGGAAAAGGCGATCCCCTGCTTGATCCTCTTGGCCGCGAGAGGCATCAGGCTTCTTTCAACGATATCCCCGGCATGTTCGATACTCGTGCAGAAGGCCACGATCTCGCTCATGCGGCGGTGATCGACCTCGTCGAGTGCGTCGGTATCGAGTGACGTCAGGTATTCCTTGATCGCTCGGTCCAGCCGGTCGAGGACATCGTCCATCCGTTTTGTCTCGGCGACGCGCTTGCGGTCATCGCGGTCAAGCGAGTCGATGGCCCCGCGCAACATGTCCTCGAACACGTCCACCATTCGAAGCGCCTCGCGGGCGGCAGCGGCTAATGCGATCGTGGGGGTCTCGCGGGCCGCGCCGTCGAGATAAATCGGTTGCGACGGGTCGGCAGCGTCGACGCGAACGGGCAGCACCCGGGTGAGCAGGCGCGCGAACGGTGTCAACACGGGCAAGAACAACGCGGCCATAACAATGTTGAAGCCGGTGTGAAAATCGGCGACGGCGCGAGCAGGATCGGGGTCGAGGGTCACGAGGTTCGGGCCGATCCAGTCCAAGAGGGCGAACCCCAACCCGACGCCGACCACCCGGTTCACCAAATTGCCGACCGGTAGCCGCTTCCCCGCGGGGTCTCCTGCGACGCCGCTTTCCAGCAACGGGTTGATCGCGGTTCCGAGGTTGGCTCCGAGGACAAGAGCAAATGCCGCGTGTGGGGGAACGACACCCTTTGTGGCCAGAGCCATGACCAGGAGCACCACGGCAACGCTCGAATGCGCCGCCCAGGTGAGCCCGGCAGCGAGCAGCACGTCGATCAGGGGCTCGCTCGTAACCGTGCCGAGCAGCAATCGCAGGCTTGGGGTGTCCTCATACGGCGTCACCAACGTGAGTAGATGTTGCAGCGCGATCAGCATCAGACCGAGGCCGATACCGACCCGCCCGAGATCACGGGTGCGGGTTACAGCGCTCTGGCGAAACATCAGGACGCCGAGCAAAACCAGCAGAAACGATACGCTGGATACATTGAACGAGAGTGCCTGTACTATCAGCGTCGTCCCGACATTCGCACCGAGCATGACGGCGAGCGCCGGTACCAAATCGACCAATCCGCCAGCGGCGAAGGACGTGACCATCAGACCGGTCGCGGTGCTGCTTTGGAGAATTGCCGTGACCCCCAACCCCGCCCCGAATGCCTTCAAGCGGTTCCCGAGAGCGTAGCTCAACGCACGGCGTAGCTGCGGGCCAAAGGCGCGATTGATCCCGGTTTGCACCATGTGCACGCCCCACATGAGTAGGGCGACGGCGCCAGCGAGGTCGATCAGCGTCAGGGTGGTGTTCATATCCGCCCCTCCCGTGCCCCGAGAGCGTTGCGGCGCACTGTCACGGCATAAACAACCCGTCGGGCGTCAGTTCAAGGAAAACATACTCGCCCCATTGCGCACCGGCCGGCGGCAGGCTGGTTCGTCCGAGAGCGTGTCGAAGCCCGATCGACGCGCCTCAATGGAGGCGGGTGCTCTATTGCGCCGCACCCGGTCTTGAAATCGGCCGCGAGAGAACAAATAGAGTACAACATATTTTGGTGAGGCTGCGAGAATGTCAATCGACGCTGCTGAGAGGCCGCTGTTCCGCTCCTGTTATTTCCCTGTTTCGCCCTGTTATTTCGCTGTTCCTGCGGCGGTGTCACCGAACCGAAAACCCAATGGAATCAATCAATAAGATGATTTTGGACGCTCGGAACCGACGAAATCGACAAGAACAGGTGACCGCATCGCCCCCTATTTCGCCTCGGCGCTGTCGACATGCAGGATCTCGACGGCCGGCGGCGCGGTCAGCACCTCGCTGAACGAATGCATCCAATTGCCGGTCTCCTTGCTCGATCCGATCCCCTTGTTGCGAAACTGGTCGAGCTGGTCGAGCTTTTGCAATTCGACCTCGAACTGCAGGGCCGCGGTGTCGCCATGCCCGCGGGTCAGCGGCACCAGCATGCGAGCATTGAGGCCGTTGCCGCGGGCGGCTTCGACCTCGCGGCGGATGAAATCGAGGGCGCGCTGGCGGTTGACCGGCAGGACGCAATAGGAAAAGCGGGCGAGATACATCGGGACCTCCCGGGCGGAGTGGCGGGTCTCTTGCCGGATCAACGCCCGCCGGGGACGGGTGCTGCATGCTCCAAAGCCATGCTTTCCTTGCTGCCGGAAATCCGCTTCGATGTCGGGAACCCGGCGGAAACCGCCGGGATAGGGAAGGGGACGCTGATGAAAGGCTGGGTTCGCGGCCTCGGCATCGCCGCCGCGCTCATTCTCCTGTCCGGCTTCGCGGAGCCGGCTCTGGCGCAGAAAGCGGGCGGCGTCCTGCGCGTCTATCACCGCGACAGCCCGGCCTCAATGTCGATCCACGAGGAGGGGACGAACTCGACCGAGATCCCGATGATGGGGGTCTTCAACAGCCTCGTCGTTTACGACCAGCACATCGCGCAGAACAGCCTTCAGACGATCCGCCCCGAGCTCGCCGACAGCTGGTCATGGAGCGAGGATGGGAAGGCGCTGACCTTCAAACTGCACCCCGGCGTTAAATGGCATGACGGGAAGCCCTTCACCTCGGCCGACGTCAAATGCACCTGGGATCTCTTGACCGGCCGCGGCCAGGAACGGTTCCGCGCCAACCCGCGCAAATCCTGGTGGAACAATGTCGCCAACATCGAGGTGAACGGCGATCTCGAAGCGACCTTCGTATTAAAGCGGCCGCAGCCGGCCTTGCTGACATTGATCGCCTCGGGCTACACGCCCGTTTATCCCTGCCATGTTCCGCCGGCGCAGATGCGGCAGCGCCCGATCGGCACCGGCCCGTTCAAATTTGCCGAGTTCAAGCCGAACGAGTCGATCAAGGTCGCGAAGAACCCGGATTACTGGAAACCCGGCCGGCCCTATCTCGACGCGATCGAGTACACGATCATCCCGAACCGCGCGACCGCGATGCTGGCTTTTATCGGCGGCAAGTTCGACATGACCTTCCCGTTCGAAGTGTCGATCCCGATGCTGAAGGACGTCAAGAACCAGGCGCCGAACGCGATCTGCGAATTGGCGCCCGGTAATGCCAGCACAAACCTGATCATGAATCGCGACAACCCGCCCTTCAACAGCCCGGATTTGCGCAAGGCCTTGGCCTATGCGATCGACCGCAAATCCTTCATCGACATTCTGGCGGAAGGGCAGGGCGATATCGGCGGCGCAATGCAGCCGCTGCCGGCCGGGCAATGGGGCTTGCCGACCGAGATGCTGCAGACGCTTCCCGGCTACGGCCCCAATGTCGAAAAGAACCGCGAGGAAGCCCGCAAGATCATGTCGGGGCTCGGCTACGGCCCGGACAAGCACATGACGGTCAAGGTCTCGGCGCGCAACATCCCGATCTTCCGAGACCCCGCGGTGGTCCTGATCGATCAGTTGAAACAGATCTGGATTGATGGCGAGCTCGATCCGGTCGACACGGCGAACTGGTTTCCAAAGGTTGCCCGTCACGATTACCAGGTCGGCATGAACAATACCGGCAGCGGCGTCGACGACCCCGATCAGATGTTTTACGAGAATTACGGCTGCGGCTCGGAGCGCAACTACACCGGTTACTGCAACCGCGACCTCGAGCAGCTGTTCGAGAAACAATCGATGGAGGCCGATCAGGAGAAGCGCAAACGCCTGGTGTGGGACATCGACAAGAAGCTTCAGGAGGATGGCGCGCGCCCCATCGTCTACCACTTCCGCGCGGCGACCTGCTGGCAGCCGCAGGTGAAGAACGTCACGATCATGGTCAACAGCCAGTACAATGGGTGGCGTATGGAAGATTGGTGGCTCGACCGCTGACCGCCGCTTCGACTAGGTCCCGGCAAAGGCCGGGACCCATTTTTCAGTCGCATATGCGTTGCAGCCATGGATCCCGGCCTTCGCCGGGATCAATCTATGGACGGCGCGTTCGTGCTCTGAGGCTCACGAGCAGGCCACTGATGCACATCGAGCGCATTGATACCGACAAAGAAATGGAAGCGCTCGTGCCGGACTGGATCGCGCTGTGGCAGCGCGTGCCGGGCGCGACGCCGTTTCAGTTGCCGCACTGGCTCGTGCCGTGGTGGCGCCAGTTTGGTACGGGCATGCCTCGCATCGTTACCGCGCGCGCCGAAGAAAGACTGATCGGCGTGCTGCCGCTTTATGAGCTGCACGAGCCGGGTTGCATCAAGCTGCTGCCGATCGGAATCAGCGTTTCGGATTACATCGATGCGCTTGCCGATCCGGCCTATCCTGAACTGACCAGTGCGCTGCTCGCCGCCACTCGAGACATTCCAGGCTGGCAGGAATGTCATCTGCCCGATCTGCCGCCCGACTCAGCCTTGGGCCGCGCTGCGGCTCCATTAGGCCTCGCGGAAACCCGCCAGCCTGGGCCGTGCTGCCCGGTGCTGGCACTGCCGCTGGACCCCGCCGATCTGGCGACGATCGTTCCGCGCAAAACATTGCGCGATGTGCGCCAGGCGCATGCTCGCGGCGAAACCCTTGGCCCCGTTGCCATCGACACAGCCGACCTTGCCACCATTGACCTCGCGCTCGACGATCTGTTTCGGCTGCACGAGGAGCGCTGGCACCAGCGTGGTGAACCGGGCGTCCTCGCCGACCCGGCGGTGCGCGCCTTTCACCGCGACGCGGCCCGCGCGTTTTGCGAGGCCGGGGTGTTGCGCCTGTACCGGCTGCGGATAAGCGATACGGTCGCGGGCGTCTATTATGGGTTTCAGCACAGCGGCAACGCCTATGCCTATCTCGGCGGCTTCGACCCCGAGATGACGCGGCTCAGCCCCGGCGCGCAGCTACTCGATCATGCGATCCGCGCCGCGATCGCCGAAGGCGCGCGCGAGTTCCACTTCCTGCGCGGCGGCGAGAGTTACAAATACGCCTGGGGCGCCGTCGACCAGTTCAATCTCTCCCGCACCTTCACCCGATCATGATGCGCGACCAAGGCAATGCCGAACTCACCGGCTGCCCCGAAGCGGCGCGGCCGGCGCTGGCGCGCTACCTCGCCGGCGAGATCTCGGCCGAACTCGCGATCATGCAATTGCTGCTGGCATTGGGCGGTATGGAGCCTGTCGCCGAATGCGTTGTCGCTCTCCCCGAGCAGCCGGACATCCATGCGCTCCAGGACATCGTCGCGCGCGGCCAGCCCGGACTCGCCGGCGCCGCCGCCCTCGTTCAACAGGGGCTGGCGCGCGAGCGGATTGGCGCGGTCGCCACGATCCGGGACCAATTCGACCGCGCTGTCGCGATCGCGCCCGAGGCCGCGGTCGCGCTTTATTCGCTCGGCTCGGCCGAAATTCTCGACCGCGCCACCGCCGAGATTGTCGCGCGGCTCGACGAATGGCGCGTGCTAAAGCCGAACATGACCGCGCTCGATATCGGCTGCGGCATCGGCCGCCTCGAAGCCGCGCTCGCGCCGCGTTTGCGCATGATGACCGGGATCGACGTATCGCCGGGCATGATCGAAGAGGCACAGCGGCGCTGCGCCGCTCTCGCCAATGTCGAATTCGCCGTGTGCGACGGCTTGAGTCTCGCGGCCTTGGCCGGCCGCCGTTTCGATCTGATACTCGCCGTCGACGCGTTTCCCTATCTCGTCGCCGCCGATCTGGCGCTGGCCGAGCGCCACATCGCCGATGCCGCGCACCTGCTGCCGCGTGGCGGCGTCCTCGTTATCCTGAACTATTCCTATCGCGGCGATCTCGGTGCCGACCGCCATGCGGTCGCCGACCTGTCGGAACGTTACGGCTTAACCGTCGAGCGCAACGGTACGCGCGACTTCAATATCTGGGACGGCGCCACCTTCCTGCTTCGCCGGAAGGGTTAGCGCTCGGCCTCGCCGCGGATAAAGGCTTCGGTCTTTGCCAAGGCCTCGTAATCGGTGAACTGCTCGGGCGGGCTCTTCATGTAATAGCTCGAGGGGCCGGTCAGGGCGCCGCCGATCTTGCGGTCGAGCGCCAGTTTCGCGCAGCGGATCGCATCGACGACAACGCCCGCCGAGTTCGGTGAATCCCAGACTTCAAGCTTCAATTCGGCGTTCAGCGGCACATTGCCGAATGTCGTGCCTTCGAGCCGGATGTAGCACCATTTGCGATCGCTGAGCCACGGCACGAAATCGCTCGGCCCGACATGCGCCTCGGCATCCGACAATTTGTCGTCCAGCTGGCTCGTCACCGAGTCGGTCTTCGAGCGTTTCTTTGTCAGCAACCGCTCGCGCTCCAGCATGTTTTGGAAGTCGCTGTTGCCGCCGAAATTCAGCTGATAGGTACGGTCGAGATGCACACCGCGCTCGCGGAACAGATTGGCCAGTACGCGGTGCACGATTGTCGCGCCGACCTGGCTCTTGATGTCGTCGCCGATCAGCGGCAGCCCGCGCTTGTAGAATTTGTCGCGCCAGCCCGCATCCTTGGCGAGAAACACCGGGATGCAGTTGATATAGCCGCAGCCCGCGGCGAGCGCCTGCTCGGCATACCAGCGCGAAGCCGCTTCTGAGCCCACCGGCAGATAAGAGACGACGATCTCGGCGCCCGCCGCACGCAATGTCTTGGCGACATTGTCCGGCGCCGCCGGCGACTCCTCGATGACGTCGCGCAGGTATTGCCCGATCCCGTCATGCGTCGGGCCGCGGCGTACCTCGACGCCGGTCGGACGGAGTTCCGCGAAGCGGATCGTGTTGTTCGGCGGCGCCTGGAGCGCATCGGCGAGGTCACGCCCGACCTTGCCCTTCGCGACGTCGAACGCCGCGACGCAATCGATGTCGCCGATATGGTAACCGCCGAGCTCCAGATGCATGAGCCCGGGGATCGAATCGCGGCCTTTGGCGCGGCGGTAGAACTCGATCCCCTGGATCAGCGACGAGGCGCAATTGCCCGCCCCGACAATCGCGATCCGGATTTTCGCCACCGAAACCTCCTCGACATCAGCCACTTGGCCTGCACTACCAAACGGCGCGGAGGTACTTAGGTTCACGCAGGCGGCGCGATGCTCGCCGGATCATGCTCCCCTTTTAACGTGAGTTAAGCCCGGCACCTTTTTTTGCCTGTGCCGAGCTCCGGGTCCCGGCGAAAGCCGGGACGCGGAGTTCAACCCGCTCGTTCAGCTGAGACGTGAATCCTGGCTTTCGCCGGGATGACGCGCGCTAGGGCTGATGCGTTCAGTAGCTCGGCTTGGAGCCATAGGGCGTCAGTTGCAGCTCGTGCGTCCAGCACGATTTGTCCTGGGTGTGGAGGTACCAGTATGCCTCGGCGATCTTGACGGGGTTGAGCACCAGATCGGGGCGGTTCTGGTTTCTCGGCAGGGCGCGGCTGCCGGGCGAGTCGATCGAGCCGTCGATGACGATGTTGGCGACGTGCACCCCGTGCTCCGAGTACTCCTCGGTCAGCACCTGCGCGAGGGTGCGCATCATCACCCGCGGATAGTACAGCGATTGTCCGGTCATCCGTTTCTTGCCGCGTAGCGAGCTCGAATTGTTGGAGAAAAAGAACGACCCCTGACCCTTTTTGCGCATCGCCGGCAGCACTTCCTTCGCAACGAGGAAGGGGCCCCGGCAGGCGATGTGCTGTGTGACGTCGAACATCTCGACCGGGATATGTTCGAGGAGCTCCATATCGGGTGGCAGATCGCGGCCTTCGAGATACCCCGCGTTGTAGACCAGCACCTCCGGATCGCCGGCTTCGCGGCGGATCGTGGCGAAGGCGTCCGCGATCGAATCCTGCGACACCAGATCGAGCTCGACGATCATGCACTCGCCGCCCTGCTCGCGGATCGCCGCAGCGAGCGGCGCGGCGTTGGCCTCGTTGCGGGTCGTCAATACCGTGAAAAAGCCCTCCTGGGCGAATTTCTGCGCGACGGCGCCGCCGACGCCCCACCGGATGCCGACCGGGACGTCGCTGTCGTCGATCGGGTGACCATGGGCCAGGATCGTGTTGCGGCCGTCCGATTGCCATTTCGAGGTGGCGCCGATCACGACGCAGACCTGCTTGCCCCTGGTATTCTTCATTCGCGCTTCTCCTTTATCGTTCCGGAGGGCAGTGCGGGCCTGCCGGACTCGCACAGCCTAGCCCGATTGGCGGCCCGGGTCATAGCCGCCCTGTCGCATTTTCGCTGGACGAAACCCTCCCCGACCGGGACAGTCTGGGGCGGCACTGCGCGAGGACCCATCAATGATCACGAAATTCGACAGCTCCTATTACGGCACCGTCGATATGGAAAACCTCGGCTACCAGGGCACGCCGATCAACGAGCGCCGCTATTCGAAGGAGCAGCTGGCCGCCGTGATGCACAAGGTCGTGACCTATGCCAAGTGCATGGACGAGCGCGGCTACGACACGTTCTGGATGGCCGAGCATCATTTCCAGCCCGAGGGGACGGAATTGATCCCGAACCTCCTGATGATGGCGATGCATCTATGCGGCGTCACGAGCAACATCAGGATCGGCTGCGGTTTCAACATCGTGCCGATGTGGCATCCGTTGCGTCTCGCCGAAGACTACGCGATGGCCGATATCCTGACCGGTGGGCGGGTCATTTTCGGCGTCGGGCGCGGCTATCACACGCGCGAGGTCGAGACCTTCGGCTCCCCGCTTCTCGACCAGGACGCCAACCGGGAGATGTTCGAAGAAGGCGTCGAGGTGCTGTTCAAGGCCTTTGAGGGGAAGCCGTTTTCGCACAAAGGCAAGTTCTACACGATCCCGCCGGAAGTGCCGTATCGCGGCTACACCTTGAAAGAAATCACCCTGGTGCCCGCTCCCGAGCGCCTGCCTGTCGAATGCTGGCAGCCGATCCAGAGCGGGTCGGATCGCGCCTTTGACTTTATGGCCAAGTACGGCATCCGAGGGGTTATCGGCGGCGGCTCGGCCGAGGGCGGCGCGGTGGAGCGGCACATGATCGGCTTCCAGGCGGCCTATGCGCGCCGCGGGATCAAGCTCGAACTCGGCGAGCGCCTCGCGCTCGGCTACCAGTTTCACATCTCGTTGAGCCGCGAACAGGCGATCCGCGAGGCCGCGCCGCATTATGAAGAGAACATGAAGATGTTCGGCGAATTGCGGCTCGTGCGGGCCTTGACCGATGAGCAGATCGCGGCGATGCGCGATCCCAGGCTGGCCGCCAACACCAAACTGCCGCGGATCGAGGACGCCGTGAAAGCCGGCGGCTTCCTAGCCGGCACCCCGACCGACATCATCGAGCAGCTCAAGGCGGTCGAGAAGCGCTATCCCGGCATCGACCGGGTCATTTGCGCGACCCCCCTCGGCACCCCGCTCGACGTCCAGCTGGAAGACCTGGATCGCTTTGCGAAGGAGGTCATCCCGGCATTCCGCGATAAGAAGGTCGCCGCGGCCGCCGAGTAGCGGCGGTCGCGCGGCAGGTCAGGCAGTGCGTTCCCAGCCCCACCAGGCGCAGAGCGCCTCGCCCATGACCAGTTCCAGGTCGCGGCCCTTAAGCCAGGGCAGTTCTTCGGTGAACATCGTCACGCATTGCCGCCAGGAGCAGGGCATCTTCGTGATGTCGGTGCCCCAGAACATGCGCTGCGGACCGAAGGCGTCGTAAACCTGGCGCAGATAAGTGTGCAACGCCGGGAATGGATACGGCTCACTCGAATAATGCGGGACGCCGGTCGCCTTGACCGCGACATTGGGGTATTTCGCCAAAGCCAAGAGGTCCGGCATGTGGGTCATTGCGGCGGCATCTTTCAGCGTCGATGTGCCGCCGCGTCCGCCGAGATGGTCGATCGTCAGGCGAAGTCCGGGGTGACGTTCGGCGATCCGGCCGATCTCGGCGAGTGAATCCGTTGCCAACATCGCGATCGGCACGCCGGCTTTCTCGGCGACCCCCCACAACCAATCGATCGTGCCGTCACACAGCCAGCGTCGCGCCGGGTCGCCGAGAAAACCGTAGCGCAGACCGAGCATGCCCGGCTGGTCTCTCCAGCTTGCGATCCGGGCGCGCGACTCGGGGCGATCGAGCGGCACTGCGCCCATGATCGCGAAGCGGCCGGGATATTTCGGTACCGCTGCGAATGCCATGTCGGTCGATCCGGGGTCCCAGCCCGGCGGATGAATGACCGCGGCGTCGACGCCGCCTTCATCCATCAGCGGGATCGCCTCCTCCGGGGTGAAATGCGTTACCTGCCGATGCGACAGGTTGCTCGGGAGGCCGCTGCCCCACAGGTGAATTTGCGCGTCGACGATCTGCATCGCACCGTCCGGATACAGTTCTAAGTGTTGCGTAGACGCGCGCCTTCCTCGATCTCGGCCTGCGCGATCGCGCGAGCGAGCGCGCCGCTGAGCTCCTTGGCCGATTCCAGCGTCAGCTCAACGGCGACCCGCGCCGCAGGGCCGAGCGCCGGGTTCATAAAATCGATGTTGATCGCCTCTTCCAGCAGGGCGTGATGCGGGTGGTCGTACGACACGACCGAGTGGGTCAGCTTGAACCACCCGTCATCGCCTTTGCCCATGCCGTCGGCGCCGACGATCTCGACGATCGAAGTGCACATATGCGCGCCGCCGGCTGGATTTATGCCGAAAGGTGCTTCTGCAGGAACGCCCACACCTTCTGCCAGCCATCGAGCGCCTGCTCGATGCGGTAAGCCGGGCGGTCATAATAGAAGAAGCCGTGCCCGGCGCCGTCATAGCGGTGGAACTCATAGTTCTTGCCGTGCTTTTTCAGCTCGGCTTCGTGCTGGTCGACCTGCTCCGGGGTTGGAGCGCGATCTTCGTTGCCGAAGATACCGAGCAGCGGGCATGACAGGTTCTTAGTGTACTCGATCGGCGGAACGGGCTGTTTGGGGTTCAGCTCCTCCTTGCTCATGACGACGCGGCCGCCCCACAGCTCGACCGCGCAATCGATATTCTTGGTGTGGCACGCATAGAGAAAGGTTTGCCGGCCGCCCGAGCAGGTGCCCCATACGGCAACCTTGCCGTTCAGCCAGGGCTGCGCCTTAAGCCATTGCACGGCACCCTCGGTGTCACCAATGACCTGAGCGTCGGGCACGCCACCCTCGGCTCTCACCTTGGCCGCGACGTCCTCGGGTTTGCCCTCGCCGGCGCGGTGATAGAGGTTATGGCTGATCGCGGCGTAGCCGTGATGGGCGAACCTGCGGGTGGTCTCGCGGTAGAACTCGTCCCAGCCGGGCGCATGGTGGATCAGGACCACGCCGGGGTATGGGCCCGCACCCAGCGGCCGCGCGACATAGGCCGAGATCGGCTCGTTCTTGTCGCCGTTGATCGTGATCGTTTCCGCAATCATGCCTTCATAGGCCATCGTCGCTCTCCCTTGGCGATGCAAACAAAAACAGCCGGCGCTGCTGCCGCCCATCATTCCGAGTTCCGGCGACAGGTGCAACCGGCGTCGCTCAACATCAACCCAGCACCTCGCGGATGCCGGCAATGATCCGGTTGCGGTCCGGGAAGACGTGGTTTTCGAGGACCGGACTATAGGGGATCGGCACCTGCAAGGCGCAGACCCGCTTCACCGGCGCCTTCAGGCGCGAGAAGGTCGCCGCGTCCTCGGTGACGATGGCGGCAATCTCCGCCGAGAAACCGGCGGTCGGGCCGGCTTCGTCGGCGATAACGAGCCGGCCCGTCTTCTGCACCGAGTCCCGGATCGTGTCGGCATCGAGCGGCACCAGCGTACGCGGATCGACAATTTCGACAGAGATCCCTTCCTTCGCCAGCTCCTCAGCCGCGGCGAGCGCCTCGTGCACCAGCCAGGCGAGCGCCACGACGGTCACATCGCTGCCCTCGCGCTTGACGTCGGCCTGGCCGAAGGGGATCGCGTAATCCTCGTCGGGAACCGGCCCTTTGCGCCCCATCAACCGGCTCGATTCGAAAGAGATGACCGGGTTGTTGTCGCGGATCGCGGTCTTCAACAATCCCTTCATGTCGTAGGGGGTGGAGGGCAAAAACATCTTGAGGCCGGCGACATTCATGAACATCGAATAGGGCGATTGCGAATGCTGCGCCGCGACGAGACCGCCGCCGCCGACTGAGGCGCGGAACAGGATCGGAAACGGCACCTGGCCGCCGAACATGTAATGGATCTTCGCGGCCTGGTTGACGATCTGGTCCATTGCGACAAAGCAGAACGTGACCTGGCGCCAATCGGCGATCGGGCGGAAGCCGCAACCCGCCGCCCCGATCGCCATCCCGGTAAAGGCCGCCTCGGTGATCGGGGTCGCCTTGACCCGCTGTTCGCCAAACTCCTGCAATAGCGGCGGCAGCGCATCGGTCGACATGTAGAAGATCTTGGGATCGCGCCGCATCTCTTCGGCGATCGCCTCGAGGGCGGCCTCGTTGTAGGTCAGCTCTCGCATGATCCGGTCCTTGCTCAGGCCGAGAAGACGTCGTCCGTCGCTTGCTCGGGCAACGGGAACGGGCTCGCCTCGGCGAAGGCGACTGCCGCCTCGATTGCCCCCAAGATCTCACGCTCCATCCTCTGCAGGCCGGCATCGTCGAGCTCGCCCTGATCGCGCAGCTGCCGTTCGAGCAGCGCAATCGGGTCCTTCCCCTTCCAGGCTTCGATCTCCCTCGCATCGCGCGGATCGGGTTGGCCTTTGCGCTCGGTATGGGCGCGCCAGCGATAGGTCTTGCACTCGATCAAGGTCGGCCCGCCGCCCGAGCGCGCGCGGTCGACCGCGGCTGCCGCGGCCTGATGGACGACGAAGACATCGTTTCCGTCGACGACGATGCCCGGAATGCCGTAGCCGGCGGCGCGCTTCGCGACATCGGACAAAGCATGCGTCGCGGCCGCCGCTGTCTGCGCCGCGTACATGTTGTTCTCGCAGACATAGAGCATCGGCAATTTCCACGCCGCCGCGATGTTGAGGCATTCGTGGAACGGGCCGGCATTCGAGGCGCCGTCGCCGAAAAACGAAACCGCGACTCCGCCTTTGCCTTCCATCTGCGCCGCCAAGCCCGCGCCGGTGACGATCGAGATACCGCCGGCGACGATGCCGTTGGCGCCCAGCATGCCGATCCCGAAATCGGCGATGTGCATCGAGCCGCCTTTGCCCTTGCAGTAGCCGGTTTGGCGACCGTAGAGCTCGGCCATCATGCGGTTGAGGTCGGCGCCCTTGGCGATGCAGTGGCCGTGGCCGCGATGCGTTGAGATGATCCGATCGGTGCGGCCGAGCGCGCTGCACACGCCGACCGCCACTGCCTCCTCGCCGATATAGCAATGCACGACGCCATAGATCTTGCCGGCGAGGTAGTCGGCCGAGGCGCGCTCCTCGAAACGGCGGATCGTCAGCATCTGGCGCAGCATCTCACGCTGCTTGTCGGGCGACAGGTTGGTAGGGAGGTTCTGGCTTGAGAGGCTTTGTGACGTGAGCGCCATGGGGGGCAGATCCCTCTGGGCCGGGTGGGGGACTTTTATGATGAGCCAGCGCCCGGGGGCTGGCAACCGCGAGCGGCGGCTCAGTAACCCTTCGCAAGATCGACGAGGTTGGCGACCGGCTCGCCCTTCGCGAAGCGGCGGATCGCGTCGCCGATGATCGCGGCGGCGGTCGGTGGATGCGTCTCGGCCGCGATATGCGGGGTCACGATAATGCGCGGGTGGCTCCAGAAGGGGTGCCCCTTCGGCAGCGGCTCCTCACGGAACACATCGAGCACCGCTCCCGACAATTGCCCGCTGTCGAGCGCGGCGATCAGATCGGTCTCGACGAGATGGCCGCCGCGCCCGGCGTTGACGAGACCGGCGCCGCGCGGCAGGCGCGCGAACAGGCGGGCATTCAGGATGCCCTCGGTCGCCGCGGTCAGCGGCAGCAGGCAGACAAGGATCTCGCTCCGCGCGAGGAGCGCGTCGAGCCCGTCCGCACCGGCATAGGTCACAAATCCCGCGACTTCTTTCGCGCTGCGGCTCCAGCCGGCGACGGGGAAGCCGAGCGTCTTCAATTTGCGGCCGGCATCCTGCCCGAGCGTCCCAAAGCCGAGAATGCCGACCGGCCGCTCGCAGGCGTTCTTCTGGTCGCGCTCCTCCCAAACTTGCGTGCGCTGCTGCGCGAGGTAATCGAGGTCCTGGCGATGCAACCGCAAGACCGACAGCGCGACATACTCGCTCATTGCGTCGGTCATGTAGGGATCGACGAGCCGCATGATCGGTACGTGTCGCGGCAGATCGGGGTCGCGCAGGAGATGATCGATGCCGGCGCCAAGGCCGCAAATGAGCCTCAAATTCGGCAGGCTTGCGAGGAGGCCCGGCGGGGGCTGCCACACCATCGCGTATTCGATGTCGGCAGGATCGCCGACCTCCGGCCAGAAGCGGAATTCGTGCTCCGGCATCAATTCGGCGAGGAGCGGCCGCCAGCGCGCCGTGGCGGCCGGGGTCGAGCGGAATAGAATGGCCATCGGCAACATCTCCCGCGACAGAGCCGCCGATATTGCGGTCGGGCGCGGGTGCGGTCCAGCCTAGCCGAGGATTTCGGCGAAGCCGCGCGCGAAAGCCTCGGGAGCATAGAGCCGCAGCGCCGCGGCGCGGATCTCGCTGCGGTCGTAGCGGCCGGCCTCGCGCCGCATCCGTAGCAGCGCCTCGCGCAATGCCGCCGGGTCGCGCGTAGGGATAACGACACCGTTTACGCCATCGATCAGGTGCTCCGGCCCGCCGCTCGCCGTCACCACAGCCGGACAGCCGCAGGCCAATGCCTCGATGACCGCGACACCAAAGGTCTCGACATCGCTGGCCAGCACAAAGGCATTCGCGGCGGCCAATTCGTCGCGCACCTGTTCCGAGGTCAGCACGCCGCGAAACTCTACTTGACCGCGCACGCCCTGCGCCTCGCAAAACCGTTCGAGGTCGGCCCGCATCGGCCCGTCGCCAATCAGCCGCAGCCGCACCTTGGGCTCTCTAATGAATGCTGCTGCAAAGGCCTCGATGAGGCGCGCATGTCCCTTCTCGGGCGACAGCCGCGCGACGCAGACGAAGACAAACGCCTCTGCCGCATCGCGCTGCGGCGCGTCCGCATCTTCGACGAATGCCGCTCCGAGCGGGTTCGGCAGGTACTGCCACCGCGAGCCCGGATATTGCTGCGATAGCAGCTCGGCCAGTTGCGGGCTCACCGCGATGCACTCTCTCGCGCCCGCGATGACGCGCCGCACGAGATCGCGCTCCCACCGGCGCAGCCGGCCTTGCGCAAAAGCGGTGCTGTGCTCCGTGAGGATGTAAGGGACGCTCCAGCGCCGCTCGATCGCGCAGGAGGCGACCCCGCCGTTCAGCGCGCCATGCGCCTCGACGAAATCCGGCCTGCCATGCGCTTCGACATAGCGCGCGAACAGTTTGAGTCCGCACCACGCGAACAGCGCGGCGTTGCGGTACGGGAGGCGCGGCAGCAACACCAGCATGTCGCGCCGCCAGGTCTCGACCCCGACATCATCTTCGACACGAATGCTCGGCCCGCGCCCGGACGCGACCTCGCTGCGTCGCAAATCGCGCGGCGTATAAAGATCGGGCGCCAGCATCGCCACTCGCCAGCCCGCCTGCTGCAACGCCAGCGCGCGGTCACGAAAATAGCCGCCGCCCGAGCCGCGCGCGCTCCTGTACCAGGACGGGATCATGACGACGTGTCGGGGCGCCACCAGCCGGTCTACAGCCCCGGAATTTGCGGCCGCGCAGCTTCCCAGGGGCGTGCCTGCTCGAACAAGGCCGCCGCGCGCAGCAGATGCGCATCGCCGAGGTGCCGGCCAATCAATTGCAGCCCAATCGGGAGCCCGTCGGCGCCGAAACCGCATGGCATTGTCACCGCCGGGTTGCCCGACAGGTTGAAGGGGAGGGTGTAGGGGTACCATGCCTTCCGTACCGTATCCGCCACCTGGCCGTCGATCTCGATGGGCGCGAAGAAATCGTGATCGATGGCGAGCGCGGTGCGCGATAGAGTTGGTGTCGCGACAATGTCGTACGGCCCGAACCAGCCCTGGATCTCGCGAAACACCCGGGTGCGCTCGAACATCGCCTCCTGCAGTGCGACGGCGGTGTGCCCGGCGCCATTATCCATCTGGCGCAGCAACGTGTCGCTCATCCGGTTGCCGAACTGCGCGACATGGCGGCGGAAGCGCGCGTTCCAAAAGCTTTGAGTCAGGATGAGCCAGATCGGCTCGGTGCTGGTGAACGCGTCATCGACCGGCTCAACGATCGCGCCCAATTCGGCGAAGGCGGAGAGCGCCCGTTCGCAGGCTTCGCGCACCTCGCGTGACAGCAGCGTGTTGCCGAGCAGCGGCCGCCATGCAATGCGCACGGCTTTGAGATCGCCTTCCGGCCGCGCCGCCGCGACAAAATCCAGCACGGCTAGCCCGAGGGAATGCGGGTCGCAAGCATGCGGCCCCGCCATCGCCTGCAGTATCAGCGCAGTGTCCATGACCGTCCGGCTCATCGGCGTGATGTGCGATTGGTTCCCAAACCCGTCCGGGGTCAGATCGTGCGGCACGAGGCCCAAGGTCTGCTTGAAGCCGACGATGCCGCAGCACGCCGCCGGAATGCGGCTCGACCCGCCGCCATCGGTGCCGACGCCGATCGGCGCGAGCCCTGCTGCAACCGCGGCCGCGGCGCCGCCCGACGATCCGCCGGGCGTGCGCAATAGATTCCATGGGTTGGCCGTGCGCCCGAACAACGGCGCCTCCGTGAAGCATTTATGTCCGAATTCCGGGGTTGTCGTCTTGCCGACGAGGATCGCCCCCGCCGCTTTGAGCCGCGCCACCGCAGGCGAGTCGGCGCTCGGCATATTGTCGGAGAGCGCCCAGGAGCCGAATGTCGTGCGTACCCCCGCCGTGTTGACGAGATCTTTGACCGCGAACGGGACGCCGTGCAGCGGAGCCAACGCGTCGCCGCGCATGACCGCCGCCTCGGCCTCCTTCGCCGCTTCGCGCGCCTCCTCGGCGCAAACCGTGATAAAGGCGTTGATCGTCGGCTGTGTCTTCTCGATGCGGTCGAGCACGACATCGACGGCCTCGACCGGCGACACCGCCCGCCGCGCGATCAGCGCCGCCAGTTCCGCCGCCGAGGTGTAGGCAAGATCAGCGGTCATGGACGATCACTCCGCCGCCGCGGGGGCCGGGCCGGCGGCACGGCGGGGCGAGCGCAGCAACAGCAGCAGCGGCGCCGATAGAATGACGAGCAGCATCATCAATTTGAAATCGTTGATGTAGGCCACCATCGCCGCCTGACGTGTCGCCTCGGCATTGAGGGCGGCAATGCCCGACGGGTTTGTCAGGCTGAAGGGCTGTGTCAGGAACGGCGCCTGCGCCAACGGATTGTCCGGCCGCAAATGCTCGACGAGCCGGGAATGCACGATCTGCGTATTCTCGGCGAGCAGCGCGATCACAATCGAGATGCCGATGCTGCCACCCACATTACGCATCAGGCTGAAAACCGCGGTGCCTTGCGTCAGGATGTTGCGCGGCAAGGTCGAGAAGGTGACGGTGCTGAGCGGCGTGAAAACAAAGCCGAGGCCGAAGCCCTGCAGCAATCCCGAGACGATGATCGGTCCCATTCCCATCTGCGTCGTGAAACCGGTCATCTGCCACAGGGCGATCGCGGTCAACGCGAGTCCTGTCATGATGACGAGCCGCGTGTCGACGCGGCCGATCAGCCGGGCGCAGAGGATCATCGCCATCATCGTGCCGATGCCGCGCGGCGCCGTGACGAGCCCAGTCGTCACGACCGGGTAGTTCATCAAATTCTGCAACATAAGCGGCAGCAAGGTCATCGTGCCGTAGAGCGGCATGCCGATCAGGAACATCAGGAGAGTCCCGATCATGCAGTTCTTGTCTTTGAGGAGCTCGCGGTTGAGAAAGGACCGATCGGTTGCGGTCGCGGTATGCACGACAAAGAGGTAGAGGGCGAGGGCGGCAATGATCGCCTCCACCCAGATCTCGTAGGAGCCGAACCAGTCCTTCAATTCGCCGCGGTCCATCATCATCTGCAACGCGCCGATCGCCAGCGAAAGCGTCGCGAAACCAAAAAAATCGAACGGCTCGCGATGCCCGTGCCGGGTTTCACGGATGAAGATAAAAATGCCGGCCGCGGACAGCACGCCCGCCGGCAGATTGATGTAGAACACCCAGCGCCAGTTGTAGATATCGGTCAGATAGCCGCCGAGTGCGGGCCCGATGATCGGGCCGAGGATGACTCCCATGCCCCACACCGCCATCGCCTTCGCGTGGCGTTCGGGCGGGTTGATCTGGAACAGCACGGCTTGTGACAGCGGCACCAGCGCCGCGCCGCATACCCCTTGCAAAAGCCGGAAGATGACAAGCTCCGCCAGGGTCTGCGCGGCGCCGCACAACGCGGACGCGACCGTGAAGCCGGCGACCGAGATCAGAAACACGTATTTGATGCCGAACCGGCCCGCGAGCCAGCCGGTCAGCGGCGTCATGATCGCGGCAGCGACGATGTAGGAGGTGACGACCCACGCGATCTGGTCTTGCGATGCCGACAGGCTGCCCTGCATATGCGGCAGCGCGACGTTCGTGATCGTCGTGTCGACGCCCTGCATGAACGTCGCCAGCATGATCGAAGCCGTGATGGCGACGCGGTTCGGTACAGCAGGGCCGGCGGCCTGCTCTCCTCTCAATGCGGCGCCTCGGCTTTTATTGCGGTGCTGGCGGTCATTGCAGCGCCTCGTCGCCTAGCGCGGCGTCTCGCCGGCTTGCGCCGTGCCGAACAGCCGGTCCGTGGTGCGCTGGACCCAGGCGAGCCAGGGCCGGCGATGCCGTGTATCGACCTCGACGGTGGCGCTGAGGCCGGCATGAAGCGGCAGGTCGGACGGCGTGCATTCGAGCGACAGGCGCACCGGGAGGCGCTGCACGACCTTGACCCAGTTGCCGGTCGCGTTTTCCGGCGGCAGCAGCGAGAAGGTGAGCCCGGTGCCGGGGCTGAGGCTCACGACTTTGCCGCGGCACTGCGCGTCGGGATAGGTGTCGATCTCGACTGTCGCATCCTGCCCCTGGCGCATATGCGTCAGTTCGGTCTCCTTGAAATTTGCCTCGACCCAGATGCGATCGGACATCATCGAGAAGACCGGCGTCGAGGCTGTCACATAGGAGCCGGGCTGAACTTGCTCGACCTTTGTGACAATGCCGTTCTCCGGCGCTTTTACGACCGCGTAGCTGAGATCGAGCTGCGCCTTATCGAGCGTCGCCTGGGCGCGCTGCACGGTCGGGTGCTGGTCCGTCGCCACGTTCGCGTCGCCGCCTAATTGCGCGAGGATGTTGTTCGCGTCGCTCTGCGTCGACGTGACCTTGTGCTCGGCCTGCTGCAGCGCGTTCTGCACCTGGTCATAGGTCGCTCGGGCCGCGACGCCGCTGGCGGCGAGCTGCCGCTGGCGCTCGAATTCCCGCTGTTGGTAAGTGAGCGTGTCCTGGGCCGCTCTCAATTCGGCGAGCTTCTGGCGATAGGTCGCTTTCATCGCCTCGATCTGCAGTCGCGACGCGGCGAGCATCGCCTTTGCTTCCTCGATCGCAATGCGGAACGGCCGGTCATCGAGCCGGAACAGCACTTGACCCTTGGTCACGCGCTGGTTGTCGCCGATCTCGACCGCGACAACGCGGCCAGCGACATCGGTGCTGATCATCGTGCGCGCTGCCTGGATGTAGGCGTCGTCGGTCGAGACATAGCGCCCGCTCGTCAGATACCACCACGTGGCGGCGATCAGAACGACGAGCGGCCCCGCCAACATAAGCGGCAGACGCAGCCGCTGACGCAGCGGGCGGCCCGGCCGCGACCGCACGGCGGCCCCGACCTCGCCCATGACGCGGCGAAAGCTACGGACGTTCGTGTCCTCTTCGGTCGACGTGCTCACCGGCCCACCTCGACGGCAGCAACCGGCGTGGGCGTCGCGTCGGCAGCGTCATGCCGCCCCGCTCGCGCCACAGCGGCGCGCCGCGGCGGCGGCTGGACCGGCGCCGTGTCGGATTCGCCGCTCGGGTGCGGCACGCGCTCGGACAGGGTCGCGTGCACCCGTTCCAATAGCCCGATCAATTGCTCCGCTTCGGCAGGCTTCAAGCGAGCCATCGCCTCGTCGCGCGTTTCGGTCGCGACATCCATGATGCGGCCGAGGATCGGGCGCGCCTTGGCGGTCAGAAACAGCCGCCGCGCCCGCCGGTCGGCCGGGTCGGCGCGGCGCTCGATCCAGCCCGCGTCTTCCATGCGGTCGATCTGCCGCACCAGCGTCATCGGCCGGATCTCCAGGAGATCGGCCAGGCCCGCCTGGTTGATCCCCTCATTGCGGGCGATGTAGGCGAGCGTCCGGCATTGCGCCCGGGTCAGCCCGAGCCGTCTGCCGTTGTGGTCGAAACGGCGCCCGAAAAGCCGGGCGACGTCGTGCACGAGAAAGCCAAAGCTGCGCTCGAGATCCAATATCGCACCCCGAAGATGACGCCTGCTGATAGTAAGCAAGACATATAATATGCTCGGGCCGGATGCCATGCGCAATAGCGTGGGGCTGGGTTTCGCGAATGCGATAGCTCGCGTTTGACGCGATTTCGGCTCAGCTGGCGCGACGCTGTGTCAAAGCCTGGTTCTCGATCGCAATCCGCCGGGCGACGAGCGCCAGATTGCCGGCCGAAAATACCGTCGCGATTGGAACAGCGCCAAAGGCGAGCGGCAGGACGGCGATCTCGCCGAGGACGATCCAGTAGTTAGGGTGCCGCAGAAAGCGGTAAGGCCCGCTCGCCACCAGCGGATGATCGGGCAATACGATCAGGCGGGTCGTCCAATACCGGCCGAGGCTGGCGATCACCCAAATCCGGCCGAATTGCAGGGCGGCGAACGCTCCGAGAAGCGGCCATGAGGTGGGGGCCGAAGCCGGCACGAACAGCGCCAGGCTCGCTAGCCATGCGCCATGCAGCAGTACGAACAGGGGGTAGGCGCTGGCATCGAGCTCGATCGCACCGGCGGCCCGCAATGCTCGGGTATTGCGCGCCGCCAATGCCAGTTCGCCGAGCCGCTGCAGCGCGACGAGCGCGAGCACGAGGTATAGGAGGCTCATTCCTCGCTCAGCACCGCGAACCCCGCCGTAAAGCCTGGTCCCAGCGCAGTCAGCAGGGCGCGGGCCCAGGGCGCATTGACGGCGCGCCGGCGCGCCAGCATGCGCTCGAGCACAAACAGGATGCTCGCCGCCGACATATTGCCGAACTCGCGTAAGACCTCGCGCCCTTCGGCTAGTTCCGCCGGCATCAGCGCAAAGACACGCTCGAAGGCGTCGAGCACCTTGGGGCCGCCGGGATGACAGACAAAGCTGTCGATCTGAGCGAGGCCGAGCTCGTGCTGTGCAAGAAATGCGTCGGTGGCCGGCCGCAGCTCGGTTTCGATCAGACGCGGGATGTCGCGCGAGAAGACTGCTTTGAGCCCGTCATCGGCGACGTGCCACCCCATAATGTCGAGGCTGTTCGGCCAAGTGTGCTCGCCGGTCGCGACGATCGCCGGACCCTCGCCGCCGCAGCGTTGGCGCGCGGCGGCCGCCCCGTCGCCAAACAGCGCAGTCGCAACGATATTGCTTTTCGCGAGATCGTCGCGGCGGAAGGACAGTGTGCACAATTCGACGACGAGAAGCAGCACGGCTTTGTCCGGCATCGTAGCTGCCATATCGGCGGCGCGCGCCAGACCAATGACCCCGCCGGCGCATCCGAGACCGAAGATCGGTAGCCGCGCGAGATTGCGCGGCAATTGCATGCGCTCGATCAGCAGCGCGTCGAGACTCGGCGTCGCAACCCCGGTCGTCGATACTGTGACGATGCCGCCGAGTTCACCTATGCGGAGACCCGCGCGGTCGAGAGCCTGACCGGCAACGCCTTCCAACAAATCGAGCGCACCCGCAACGTAGCAACGGTTACGCTCAGCCCAGCCGTGCGGCTCGTCATACCATTCAAGCGGCACCGATGAGTAGCGCCGGTCGATGCCGCTATTCGCGAACACTGGCAGCAAGCGGTCGAGGATGGCCGAACGGCCGAACAGCCGCTTGACGCGGTCGACGACCTCCTCCTGACCGAGCACATAGGGCGGCACGGCGGTGGCCAATGCGAGCAGCCGCGGCGCGAGCGGCATCGGACGGTCCTCCGGTTGCGGCGAAAAACGAAACGATGGCGTTTAGTTTAATCCCCGAAGCTCTTGCCCGCTGCATCACGAAATCGCGACGAAAAAGCCCTCCCCCGCGATGCGGGAGAGGGCTTTTAGATTTTAGCCGACATGACGATCCGAGGGATCGTCAGTTCACCAGCCGGTAGAATTTGGCGGCGTTCTCGCAGGTGATCTTGTGCACGACATCCGCCGGTAATCCGGCGAACTGCTCGTCGATGTATTTCTGCGATTCCGGCCAGACGCCGTCGGTGTGCGGGTAATCCGAGCCCCACATGATGGTTTCCGCGCCAACATCGTCGATCAGCTTGGCGCCGATCGGGTCGAACTGGAACGTCGCGCGGCACTGGCGACGCCAATACTCGCTCGGCTTGAGCTTCATCAGGTCGCGGAAACGATCCTCGAACTCGAAATCCATGCGATGCAGCGCGTAGGGGATCCAGCCGACGCCGCTCTCGCCAAAGCCGATGCGCAGGTTCGGGTGCCGCTCGAATACGCCAGCACCCATCATGCCGGCCATGATGTGAATGAGTCCCATCTGGAACGCCGAGACGCCGGTGAACATCGCGGCACGCTGCACCTGGCGCGCCTCGGTGCGCGAACGCGGCGCCGTCGTCGGGAAAGTGTGGAAATGCAGCGGCAAATCGACATCGCTGACCGCCTGCCACAGCGGCTCCCAAACCGGGTGCCACATCGGCTCCATATCCCAGGAGCAGGACAGCTCGAGGCCGCGCAATCCCATCTTGGCGACGCGGCGGACCTCCTTCACGGCCTCGTCGACGCTGCCATAGGGCAGGCAGGCAAGACCGATATGGCGGTCCGGGTAATGGCTGCAGAACTCCTTCAGCCAATCGTTGTAGATGCGCAGGACCTCGTTGGAAGCTTCCACATCGTTGAGCTTCGAGGCCGTCCCGAGGATGCCGTAGATGACCTCGGCATCGACCCCGTCCAGCTCCATGTCCTTCAGGCGCAGATGAGGGTCACGGCAGCGGTACTTGCCCTTTTTGGCGTCCTCATAGAGCCCAGCCTTGGCCATGATGTCGACGCGGACGTTCTGTCCCGGGACATGCTTGGCGCCGCCGGGGCCGACCCCGTTCACCAGCCCGAAATTGGCGCCGTTCTTGGCGACCCATTGCGGCCCATCCGGTCCGTCCTCGACATAAGGCATCCGCTCCTTCATCTCGCGCGAGGCGTTCTCGACGAACAGCTCGGGCGGCATGCACGGCATGTCGAGGTGGCAGTCGGCGGAGATGCGCTTGTAATGCATGGTGCGAGCCTTTCGGACTAAGGGGCTGGCCGGAGTTTAGCGCGATTGGCAAGGGTTTTGCCAATGCAGGGTTTGCAGTTGCCCAATGCGCGGTGTGCGGCTGCCGCTCAACCGCCGAGCAGATGCGTCGCCAAAACCCAGCTTGCGCCGGCCGCGACGATCGAAAAACCGGCGGTGCCGCGGATGTGCTGAAGGCTGCGGTAATGCTTGATGTGATGGGTATCGTCCAAGAGGATCGCAAACGGTTTCTCTGCCATCCTTTCCAGCACGATCTGGAATTCGAGAAACCCGACGCCGCCCGCCGAGTCGAGCACGATCAGCGGTGTGTGCCTGGCATGCGCCTGTAACAGGCGGGACAGCAAATCCTCGCCGTCGAACAGGTAATCCTTGCCGTTGAACGCGATATCGGAGCTGCGGCCCGCCAGCGGCATCCGTTCCAGTTCCTCGGCTTGGCCGCGCAGTTCCCGGCTATAGGCGGCAACTGGGTCGCTGATGTTGTCGATATAAATATCGGGATACCGCTGATGATTGAGCAGCATCTCGTCGTGTTGCAGGAATTCGAGGGCGCGGTCGAGTGCGACGCTCAACCCCCAGCGGCAATCGATGAATGGATAGGCGCGGAGATTGGCTTTGGCCCGGCACCAATTCGCGAAATTCACCTCGACCGTGACCAATCGCTTCGGCGGCGCGACCTGCAGAAACGCGTCGGCGATAAACCGTGTCGATCCGAGCCCGAGAAACGTGCCGGTCTCGATCGCCACATCGAGCCGATAACGAGCAATCAGCTCGACCAGATGCTGGCGCAGCACGGGATCACGGGCCATGTCCATGCTGGCGTGGCTTTCGACACCGTAGAGTCTCATTCGGCCTCTCCGCCCTGCTTATACATGGGCGCGTGAGATTGGGCGTTCAGGCGCCGCGCATCGCTTGCCAGATGCGCTGGCTGCTCGTCGGCATCTCGATATGCGTGACCCCGAGCGGCGCCAGAGCGTCGGCGACCGCGTTGACGATCGCGGGCAACGCGCCGACCGTCCCAGCCTCGCCCGCGCCTTTCGCACCGATCGGGTTGAGCTTGGTCGGGCAGGGATTGCTCTCGATTGTCATGTAGGGGAAATCCTCGGCGCGTGGCATCGCGTAATCCATAAAGCTGCCGCTCAATAGCTGCCCCGAGTCACGGTCGTAGACGACTTCTTCCATAACCGCTTGCCCCAGACCCTGCGCGACCCCGCCATGGATCTGCCCCTTGAGGCCGATCGGATTGACGACCGTGCCGACATCATCGACGACGACATAGTTCAGGATCTCGAGTTCGCCGGTTTCGGGGTCGATCTCGACCTCGCAGACATGGCTGCCGTTCGGATAGGTGTTGTCGGACGGTGCAAACGTGCCAGTCTCGAACAGCCCGCCCTCGAACCCCGGCGGCAACCGCCCGGCCTGAAATGTCGCCTTCGCGACATCGGTGATCGAGACACGCCGGTCGGTTCCGGCCACGGCGAAATTGCCCCCCTTATCGCCGACAACAAATTCGATGTCGGCCTCGGCCGCTTCGAGGAGATGCGCGGCGAGCCGCTTGCCTTTGGCGATGATCTTGTCGGCGGCCATCCACAAGGCCGACCCGCCGATGACGGTTGAACGCGACCCGTTTGTGCCGATGCCGAAGGCGACCCGGTCGGTATCGCCATCGATGTACTGCACCTCGCCGGGGTCGATGCCGAGCCGCTCGTGCAATATCTGCTTGAACACGGTCTCGTGGCCCTGGCCCTGGTTCTTGCTGCCCATCAGCAGCATCAAATTGCCGCTGGGATGAAAACGGATCTCGGCGAATTCCTGCCCCGGCCCAGCGGCCTTCTCGATCGGATTGGCGAGCCCGATGCCGCGCAATTTGCCGCGGCGCTTCGCCTCCTCGCGGCGCTTCGGAAACCCGTCCCAATCGGCCAGCTCGAGCACCCGCTTCTGGTTCGCCGGAAAATTGCCGGAATCGTAGTTGAGGCCAAACGCGTTCTTGTACGGGATCTTCTGCGGCGGGATCAGGTTGATGCGGCGCAATTCGGCCGGGTCTTGCCCCAATTCCCGCGCCGCGTCGTCGATCAGCCGCTCGATGACATAGGTCGCCTCGGGGCGCCCGGCGCCGCGATAGGGCGCGGTGCCGTTGGTGTTGGCCATGACCGCCAACACCGCGACATATCCGGCCGGGATGTCGTAGACGCCGGCCAAGGTGCCGACATTGCCGAAGGTCGCGAGCAGATTGCGTTCCGACGAGATGTACGCGCCGACATTCGCGAACGTCTTCACGCGCAGCCCGAGGAATTTGCCGTCGGCATCGAGCGCCAGCTCCGCCTCGCTGACATTGTCGCGCGCATGCTCGTCGGCCTGGATCGCCTCGCTGCGCTCGCATTGCCATTTGACCGGCCGTCGCAGCCGCTTGGCGGCGAACAGCACCAGCCGATGCTCGGCGTACTGCCAGCCCTTGGTGCCGAACCCGCCGCCGACATCGCCGGCGATGACGCGGATGCGGCTCTCCGGGATCTTGAAGATGCGGGTCGCGAGCGCCTGGCGCACCCGATGCGGGTATTGCACATCGGCGTAAAGCGTATAGCGGTCGTCGCCGGGATCCCACATGCCGATCGCGCCGCGCGGCTCCATGAAATGCGCGTAGACCCGGCTGATCACATAGCGCCGCTTGACGACATGCGCGGCTTTGGCGAGCGCCGCCTCGGCGGCGGCCTTGTTGCCGCTCTCGAACAGGTTCGAGATATTGTCCGGGCATTCCTCCCAAACCGCATGCTTGCCGGCCGCCGCATCGGCCGTGTCGGTGACCGAGGGCAAGATCTCGTAATCGATGTCGGCGAGCTCCGCGGCGTCCTTGGCCTGCGCCAATGTCTCGGCGACAATGAACAGCACCGGTTCGCCGACATAGCGCACGCGCTCTCGCGCCAGGCCGAGATGCGCACGCCAGAACATCGGCGAACCGTCCGGCCGTTTGCGATTGTTGGCGAACGGCACGCCCATCGTTCCCATGCCGGCCGCCGCGAGATCGTCGCCGGTGTAGATCGCCAGCACGGCCGGAGCCGCAAGCGCGGCAGAGAGATCCATCTTGCGGATCGCGGCGTGCGCATGCGGCGAGCGCAATACATAGCCATAGGCCTGGCCGGGCAGGTTGACGTCGTTCTGAAAGCGGCCATTGCCGCTGAGGAGACGCTTATCCTCGAAGCGTTTGACCGGCTGCCCGATTCCGAACTGGCCCATCGTTCACCCTCACCGTCGTCCCAGCGAAAGCCCGGGACCCACCGTTGCGCAAATCTCCGAACCTGAACTGTTCGGCACCGTCGATCATGCCAATTTGCGTACCCCGCGTCAGCGGAAAGCTCGATCGGCTTCCGCCGCACCGCCGAGTTGTGGGAAGCTTGACGCAAGAGATTGCCCCCACCCCAACCCTTCCCCGCAAGCGGGGAAGGAGTCCCGAAGGCGACGCCGAGGACGGGTGGGGGGTAGACGGTAAGTGACCGAGCTGAGGCGAAGAGGGCTGGCATGGAACGCATCGAGGTGGCGGGAATTTCGGTCGAGGCGCTGATCGCCGGCGCCGGGCCGCCGCTCCTGTTTCTGCCTGGCGGCGACTACGTCGCGCAAAACCGTCTGTTTCTCGACCGCTTGGCACAGCATTTCCGGGTCGTCATGCCGCGCCCGCCCGGCTTCGGCAGCACCGAGCGCCCGGCTTGGTTCCGCAATGTCGGCGACAACGCCTATCTCTGCCTCGATCTCCTCGACCGCCTCGATCTGCGCGACGTGACCCTGGTCGGCTCGTCCTTTGGCGGCTGGCTCGCCCTCGAGACCGCGGTGCGCTCGAGTTCCCGCATAAGCCGCCTCGTGCTCATCGACTCGCTCGGGCTCAAATTC
>Ga0310810_10000931_pt1 | contig 29546 bp, 28 predicted proteins | sample NCmetagenome_FD_207641 | JGI IMG/M metagenome (GOLD analysis project Ga0310810, IMG submission 207641) | Soil microbial communities from experimental microcosm in Duke University, North Carolina, United States - NC | ecosystem: Engineered > Artificial ecosystem > Soil microcosm > Unclassified ... | reverse complement strand
ACTGCGGATCGGGCTCCACCGGGCGCGCGTGCTTTTCCACAGGATGTGATTCGCCCGTAAGCGCTGCTTCGCCGATGCGAAGTTGCGCACCCTCCGCCACTCTCAGGTCGGCCGGGACCACGTTACCCGCTTCCAGGAGCACGATGTCGCCGGGAACCAGGTCGGCGGAAGGGACTGTGGCCGGTTCTCCGTTCCGTAGTGCACGCGCCATATGCGCGGCCATTTTCTTGAGCGCGGCCAGGGCGTGCTCGGCGCGATATTCCTGCACGAACCCGATCACGGCGTTCAAGACCACGATCGCCACAATCGCTACGGTATCCGCAGGCTCGCCGAGAAATCCGGCGATCACCGCCGCCGCGAGCAGGACCACGATCATAAAGTCGGCAAACTGCGCCGCGAAGATCCGCCAGGGACTTTTGGGCTTGGCTTCGCGGATCGAATTCGGACCGTGCCGTTCGCGACGCAAGGAAACTTCTTCCCCGGAAAGGCCGCTTTCGAGCGAGGTATGGAGCTGCTGAATGACCGCCTCAACCGTCATGCCGTGCCAGGGAACCGCGGAAGCCGCGTGTGCTTGGCCGGCGGGCTTAGGCAGGCTCACGGCCGGACATCTCTCCCCGAAGGATGCGAAACAGCGCCAGGGTTACGGCCAGAATCACGGGACCGAATAGAATACCCATGAGACCGAAAGCCTCCACTCCTCCCAGCATGAAGATGAACACAACCAGTGGGTGGACCGGCAACTTGGTCGCCAACACCAGCGGGAGGATGAAATTGTCCACCATGGCCACCAGCACGGCGCCCCAGACCAACATGAATACACCGCGCCCGAAAGATCCCTGAAAGAACAATACCGCCGCCCCCGGCAGCCACACCAGCGCCGAGCCAAACAGCGGCAAAACAGACACCGCTGCCGCCGCCACACCCCAAAGCAAGGGCGAGGGTAGGCCCGCAATCCATGCGCCCACGCCGCACAGAAGACCCTGCGCTGCCGCCACGACAAAAACGCCATAGAAGCTCGCCATCACGATTTCATGAACCGTGTTCAACAATGTCTCCGTGCGCCGCGGTCCCAGCGGAGAAAATGTCACCACGGACTGGTGAAGGCGGCCGCCATACAGAAAGGTGCAATAGACGGTCCCGACGCCGATGACGATCTTCACCACGCCCCCGCCCGCTGCACCGAGCACGGCGATCGAGTTGCCCAGCACGGCTGAGCCGGCTTCGCGCAGCCTTGTCGCCAACAGGGAACGGAGGTCGCTCGGTTCCATCCCAAGCCACCTTCCCGCGGCTGCCAAGGGACCGTCCAATGCCGCCCAAATCCGTCCAGCTCCCTGCTCCGTGGCGCCAGGTCCTAGCGCTTGATAAGCGGCACGCAACTCCTGCAGGACCGTGGTCACCAGCAGCGTGAGGGGCACCAGAAACGCGATCAGCACCAGAAGAGTGGAGAGGATCGCCGCCAGGCCCGGCCTGGTGATCCCGTTCAGCATCCGCACGTGAAGCGGATAACACACCACCGCCAGCACCGCCCCCGCGAGGATAGTGGCAGCAAATGGCCACACCATCAGGAGGCACAACCCCACGGCGGCCGTCAGCAACACGACCAGCGTGATCCAGGCGGCGCGCGTCGAATAGCCCATCGAAGAGTTCCCTGGAGCCGCACCTGTAGGCAATTCAAACATCGCCGCAATCGATTTCTAATGCAGCTCCGCGGCGGCGGACAGCATGTTTGGTTCGTTCCGCCGGCGTTCCGCCCCGCTCGGGCCGGACCGAGATCGCCCCAGGTGGATATCACGGTGGGTGGTCCGACCTTCTTCGACCACGATCTCGCGAATCCATTGTGAGTCGTGAAGGGGCGCCGCCACCCACAGCGAATAGCGCCCTTGAGGAAGATTCGACACTGTGTAGTGACCGGCCGCGTCAGACTGTGCGTGAAAAACGGCGCCGCTCATAACATTGCGTGCCTCCACGGAAGCCTTAATGATGATCGGTCCATGTTCATTCGTAATCAGCCCATCGATGCCTCCTAATTGGCGCTGCATTGCCAGTGGAATCGACACCAACAGTAGAAACACTGCGATTAACAAAGTATTTTTCAGCACCGTAGGTATCATCCCTTCCGCACGTCTTTGGCTGTGATTATCATGCTCGTAGCTTCTTATGCAACGGCTGGCCGGCGGACCTCAGATCGTGACTCTCGATGATAAATTGCCCGCAGGGTATGCATCACGTCCTCGAACGAGACCGGCGGGCGGTCTGTGTCGCCATGGTGCCGCGCCTGCAAGGTGACATCCTCCAATGACAGGATGCCCACCAGGGCACCCTCATGATCTACCACTGGGAGGCGCCGGACTCGCTCTGCGGCCATGGTCCCAAGTGCGGAGCGAAGGTCGTCGTTCGCAGCGCAAAGGACGGCCGGCCGGCAGATAACCTCGCGTACTTTGACCTCACTGGCTCGCTGATTCCGCGTGCCGAGCGCAATGCAGATGTCCCGGTCGGTAATCACGCTGGTTACTTTTCCCTGACCGTCGACCACCGGTAGCTGCCCGCAGTTGTAATCCCACATCAGGGCCGCCGCTGTCGCCAGATTCGCGTCAGGCCAGCAGGAGGCGACGGTCCTTGTCATCACGTCTTGAACCTTCATCTTATCCTCCTGAGCAGACATCGTATTGGGTGCAATCCCCTGGCCAGGTCCGTCTTGGATTATTGCTGTCTTTTGGTGGCTAAGGATAGACAGTCTGCGCGACAGTACACAAAGTGGGTTAAAACACTCAAGTGGAGAGACAGGCCGCAGTGCTTAGTTGGGAAGAGATTATTGGGACAACTGAGGCCGGATTGGTGGAGCACTTAGCCCTAGCACCGCTTGGCGTGAATGCGATGGGCGGCGCAGCTCCGCACGCCGAGGACTCTCTATTCCGTCGTTCCGCCGTCGAAGTGTTCTTTGTCCGACTCCGCATCGGCGCGGGTATGGTGGACCACGCCGTCCCGATGATTGGGCGGCGCGTAGAGCGTATAGAGTTTAAGCGGAACACTTCCGGTATTGATGATGTTGTGCTTCGTCCCGGCCGGAACGACTACCGCGAAGCCCGCTCGGATTGCTGTCGGGACGCCATCGAGAACCGCCTCACCGGTCCCCTCCTCCACGCGAAAGAACTGGTCAAGCCTGTGGACCTCCACGCCGATCTCTTCCTTAGGCTTTAACGCCATCACGACGAGCTGGCAATGTTTCGCAGTATAAAGCACTCGGCGGAACTCGCCATTCTTGACGGCCAGAGCTTCGATGTCTTGCACAAAGCCTTTCATAACGTGACTCCCCTTTCGTTCTGTCCACGGGCGGTCGCGGTCATTCCAGCAGCCACCGCCTTTCTTTAAGGCCGACTTACTTCATCAGCCCCAGTAATACCAGACGCGTTACCTTGGAAGACATCACAACATCACGAAACCTGAACGTCTGTCGCTGCCGTAGAGCCTGCGCTCAAGCGGCGCGATGACCCCGGAAGAAGTGCACCAGCAAAGAAATAATCGCTACGATTAACAGAAGGTGAATCAGTCCACCGGCAACGTGGAGCGCGAAAAAGCCGAGTAGCCACATGACAAGCAAAATAGCAAACAGTGTCAAAAACATTGAGATCTCCTCCCTAAATCACTCCGTGAAGCCTTGGGTGACACTCTTCGTAAAGCACGCGTCATGCCAACGTCAATCGCAGCGCCCTGCGATGCGATGCCGGGTCGTCGTGAGCGGAAACGCGCAGACTCGACTTTATGGGCCACTGCACCCGGACGCCTTCGAGCGGGTGTCGCGTTTCCAGTGCTAGCGATGGTTATGGGCTGGAGTCCGGCGACTACTGTGCGCATGGCGAGGCGCTACGGCCCTATCGGACACGCCGCTCTGAGGAGTGCAGTCGAGTCGATGACCGAGGCCCACCAAAACGCTATCACTGAGGTAAATCTGGACATTGCCGAGCAACTCTGGCAGAACCGAGGAAAGGAGTGCGCGTCGTCAACCCCGGGGTCCGAAGATCCTCTAGGCTTGGTTTTAGGAGAAATAGCTCAATAGCTAAACCTAAACCCAGACGAAGGACTGCCGGCGGAACGGGACGGCGGTAGTAGTCCTACAACGCGCGATGCACAGAAGTGTTGTCTGCGGTATCCCTTAAATGCCGTATTGACCGTCCTCCTCGCCAGTGAAATAATATTCCCCAACTTCCTTAGATTCTTTGCGTAACGGTGACACTGGGTGAATCTTGACACACAGGACCGGTCGGCGGTCCTCGGGACGGACGCGGAATTCCGCTTTGGCCCCGGGCTGACGGTCTTTTTCCCGGCGTTCAATGACGCCAAGTCACTGCCCCTCCTCCTGCAGCAAACGTTTGAGACGCTGCAAAGGGTGACATCGGACTACGAAGTCATCGTCGTGAATGATGGCAGCTACGACGGCACGGCTGACGTTCTGGCAGAGTCAGCCCGTACTTACTCGCCCCATCTCCGCGTGATCACGCACACGCGAAATCAAGGATACGGAGCCGCGTTGCGAAGCGGCTTTCTTGCAGCTACTAAGGAATATGTCTTCTACACGGATGGGGACGGCCAGTATGATCCCAGAGATCTGGAACGGCTGCTGCACGTTGCGACTCCTGATTGTGGTCTCGTAAACGGCTACAAGCTGGTCCGCAACGATCCTTGGCACAGAGTCGCACTCGGCTGGATCTACAATCGTTTTGCCCGCTGGCTCTTTCGGATTCGCTTGAAAGATATCGACTGCGACTTCAGACTAATTCGACGGAGTGCCTTCGATCCAACAGCGCTACGTTCCACCGGAGGAACCATCTGTCTAGAACTGGTCCGAAACCTGGAATTGAGCGGCACCAGGATCATAGAATTGCCGGTCCATCACTATCCGCGCCAGCACGGCCGCTCTCAATTCTTCCGGATTCGTTCTCTTGCAATAACTCTCATCCAGCTATTTCAGGTCTTCATACGGCTCGTGGTAGCCCCCGCGTTTTTCAGCACTGAGTCCTCTCAGACAGCAGGTCCCAGAGAAGCGATCTCTGCCCGGCGCGTCGGGTTCATCGCCCTTTGCGTTACTCTGCTGTCCATCCTGGCATACGCACGCGCTCTCACGCTCCCCTTCATTTCAGACGACTATGTTCAGATTCAGCTTTCGCGCGACTTCGGCCCTGTGTCGGGATGGAATGCGCTGGCACACGATGCGCTCTACCGGTGTCGCGCTACGTCTCTGGTCCTCACCTACTGGATCGAGCAAGCCTTCGGGACTAACCCTGTTTACTACAACGTGGCGAGCCTCCTCCTGCACATTGCCAACTCTTTGCTGGTTTTCGCACTCGGCGCTTGGCGGGCAGTCGGCTGGAGAGTGTCGGCTCTTGCGGCGTGTTTCTTCGCCATAAGCCAGAGGCATAGTGAGGCCGTAGTTTGGTTCGCTGCGGTACCTGAGCTGTTGGTTTTTCTTTTCTCGCTGGTAAGCTTTCTGTTCTGGATATCGTGGCTGGAGAATCCGCGGCGTTCCTACTATGGTGCGGCCTTCCTAGCGTACCTTCTCGCGCTGCTTTCGAAGGAATCCGCCGTGGCGGTAGTGCCGCTGTGCTTGCTTGCCGTTATTTGTCATCCAGACCGGCCGTTCAGGCGGCTCTGGGGCGCGCTGCCGTTGGCGTTAGTTGCGGGGGGGTACTTCGCAATGGCATTCGCCGCGCGCGATACGCATCTCCACTTTAACGATGGAACATTTTCCCTCCACGCACCTTTCGTGAAGGTCCTGGTAAGAAGCATGGGCGGACTGCTGTGGGTCTGGGGCCTAGTCACATTACTTCTTTTCTCGATGAAAGTCCTGCGGCCTTGGCCGCGCGTGGTGCCGATTGGCTTGGCTTGGATGGTGGTAACACTGCTTCCGTACAGTTTCCTGACCTATATGCCGCGAGTGCCTAGCCGCCATACCTACTGGGCAAGCGTGGGTCTGTCGTTGATCGTGGCGTCTGGATTTCTCGCTCTTCGAAATCACACTGCGGTTCTGAATCGGCGATGGCTGGTCCCGGCGATGGCATCGATCATCGCAATACATCAATGCGGTTATCTATGGACCGTCCTGCATCACCGGTACACCTTTCGCGCCGAGCCGACCGAGAGACTCTTGAAAGTGGCGAGAGAGACCAAAGGGACCATCTATGCCAATTGTTTTCCCTATTCGCCGATCATAGCCCAGTATGCGATTGAGATTGCTCTTGAAGGCTCTGCTAAGCCCAAATTCGAGGTCGGTTCCGAGGCGGCGAAGCATTTGGATGCGCGTGACTTTTGCAATTCCATAGTCGAGGGGGCGCGCTATTGACATCCGCAGTGCAGCCGTCGGTTTGCCCTGTCCGCATGTTCGACATGAGGTCGGTACTCAGACGTGCCAGTTACCGGACCGACGCGAACATCGCCGCGATGCACGCCGCCGGACATTTCGTTTTGGGAGATCAGGTTAGGGGCTTCGAAGAGGAACTTGCGACCTCTTTCGGCGCGGGATTTGCGGTAGGCGTGGGCTCCGGAACCGCAGCTTTGGAGCTGTGCCTGCGGGAGGCAAGCGTCGTCCGCCAAGAACAAGAAGTGATCGTGCCCGCATTGACCTCTCTGTTCACCGCGCAAGCCGTACTTGCATCCGGCGCACGTTTGCGCATAGCGGACGTTGACCCTAACACTCTCCTGCTCACCCCGGAAAGTCTTGACCGTGCCTGGACTCCGCACACCGCCGCCGTAGTGTGCGTGCACCTCTATGGGCATCCGTGTCGTTTAGACCAGATCTCGGAGCTGTGCCAACAGCGCGGCGCGGTCTTAATCCAGGACGCTTGTCAGGCTCATGGGCTGCGTTACAAGGGCAAGCCACTGACGGCGTTTTCCTCTCACACGGCATACAGCTTTTATCCCACCAAGAACTTGGGATGTCTCGGCGACGGAGGAGCGGTCGTTACTGATTCGCGCCGAGTGGCGAGGAGAATCCGGCTATTGCGGGATGGGGGCCGGGATAGGGATCAAGTTGCCAGGGCGCCGGGAATAAACTCCCGCCTGGATGAGGTCCATGCCTGCTACCTTCGTGGCTTCCTGCCGGATCTGGATCACTGGACCCGGCACAGGCGTCGGATTGCCTCGCTTTACGAACACAATTTGCGCGCCTGCAGCGCTGTACAGCTCATCCCATTCGATGCCGAAGCGGTTCATCACTTGTTTGTCATCCGCACCAGCGAACGCGATCGGCTGGCCCGCGACCTGCTACATCAAGGCGTTGAAACCGGGATTCACTATCCCGTCCCTTTGCATCGTCAACCCGCGTTCCGCCGTCGTGCCACATACGTCCAGCCGCCAGTTCAAGCCGAGGCGGCTTGCCGAGAAGTGCTCTCCCTTCCGATCGGACCGCACGTCGATGAAGGCACCGCAGAGCGGGTCTGGACCGCGGTGCGGAACTCATTTGCATGCTGACATCTGACGTCCATCGCACCTATCGGGATCGACCGGTGCTCGTAACCGGCGGACTTGGTTTTCTCGGCAGCAATCTGGTTATCACCCTGGTCAATGCGGGCGCCCGAGTCATGATCGTGGATTCCTCGGTTGCAGGCTGCGGTGCGAATCCCTTCAATCTCGATCCGGTCTGCGGAAAAGTAGAGGTCTTCCCTTGCGATATTGGTGATCCGGAAGTGGACCGGCCACTGTCCGAAGCAGATATCATCTTCAATCTCGCTGGTGAGGTGAGCCATATCCATTCCATGTTGTTCCCGGAGCGGGATTTGAGGATCAACACGCTGGCGCAGCTGAAATTTCTGGAAGCTTGCAGGCGCGAAGCTCCCGGGCGAAGGGTTGTCTATGCCAGCACTCGTCAGGTGTACGGCGCGCCCCAGTATCTTCCGGTCGACGAACAACACCCCGTGGCTCCTGTCGACTTCAACGGAGTACATGAGTGTGCCACAGCCCACTATCATCACCTGTTGACGCGGTTGAACTGTATTGATGCCGTGGTGCTGCGGTTTACGAACGTCTATGGTCCGCGCATGGCGATTAAGCTCCCGTGTCAAGGTGTATTGTCAGTGTTCTTGCGAAAGGCTGTTCGGGGAGAGCCGATTATTCTTTATGGAGACGGAACACAGGTTCGAGATCCTCTTCACGTATCTGACGCATGCGAAGCCCTTTTGAGGGCGGGGGCCGTTTCGAATCCAGAGCAGCGCACCTTGAACGTCGGTGGCCGTACTCCCGTGACATTGCTGGGAATCGCAAATGAATTGCAGGCGCAGCGTTGTCTGCCGGCCACCGAATTCGTTCCGTTTCCCGCAGAGCGGGCCAGAATCGACATCGGTAATTACCGTTCCGACAGTTCCGCTTGTGAGTCCACGCTCGGATGGCTGCCGGTCACGGACCTCTGCAAGGGTTTGAGAGAGACTCTGAAGTATTACGACGAGCATGTCACGCGGTATCTGGAGATAGGGCGCCCTTGCAGTTGCCCGCTAAGTCACAGTTGAACCCTGATGATGAATCCAGCTGAGTTCGAAAATATCGCCAAAGTCGAAGATTCGTTCTGGTGGTTTGACGGGATGCACCGGATCGTCCTAAGTCTCATGAAGCAAGTCTGCGGTCCACGCCCTGGCCGAGTCCTTGAGGTCGGTTGCGGAACGGGCGGCTTTGCCACGCGACTCTTGACCCAGCTCGACGGATCGCTGCACCTCTGCGACCTTGCCCCGGAGGCGATTCGTCATGCTCGCCAACGAGGCTTTTTGGATGTATTCCAGACGGACGCCCGATACCTCCCTTTCGCCGACGACGCCTATGACTGCTTGCTGTCGCTCGATGTAATCGTTCACTTACCTCGTGGCGCGGAAACTGACGCGCTGAAAGAGTTCGCACGTGTCTTGAAACCGGGAGGTCTTCTAATCCTAAGGGTCTCCGCACTGAACATACTAAGGAGCCGGCATTCGGAATTCACGCTCGAACGGCAGCGGTTCACGAGGCGCAGGCTCCGTAAGGCTGTCGAGGCATGCCGGCTGGAGCCGGTCCGCTGCACCTATGTCAATTCCCTGCTTTTGCCGCTCGCGCTCTTCAAGTTTCGGATTTGGGAGCCACTACTACAAAAGCCTCCTGCCAGCGGGCTGGTGCGAATTCCGCCGTGGGCGGATAAGGTTCTCCGCTCAGCGCTCAACGCTGAATGCGCGCTGCTCTCCGCCGGTTGCAACTTCCCCGTCGGTCAGTCATTGCTCCTGATTGCCAGAAAACCGCTTTCCGTTCCAGTATGTTCTGAGACGAGTGTGGATCGCCCGTCCTCAAATTGGACTGATCCTAATGGTGGAGCAGAAAGTGAGCCGTGCTGTGTGCCGGATAAATTGACGGTTAAGGTGTGATGATTGCTTTGCGCACGGCGTAAAGCACGATTTCTGCCAGTTTGGAACTGGTCCGAAACCTGGAATTGAGCGGCACCAGGATCATCGAATGGCCGGTCTGTCACTGCCCGCGCCAACGCGGCCGCTCTCAATTCTTTTTGAGCGCTCTGGCGCGAGCGAAGGCAGGTTGCACTTGCAAACTAGTGGAGCGGATGCCGTGACGTCTTGAAAAAGAACTGAACCCTTCCTTCCAGCGTCCAATAGCGGCTTTGTCCACTCAGAGGAGCGCTCACTGGGTCACTCAAAGTCTCGCGGACGGCGTTGAACTGAGACTTCAGGTAGCGACTGGCGTACCAGTTGATGCCGAAGGTCCAGGCGTCGTCGTCGTTCCCGATGACATTGGCAGCACGGGGATTGCGCGACGGCGAGAATCCGATGGAAGATGCGCTGCCGAAGTGTATAGTCTCATAGCGTGCGGCGGCTTCGATCAGGCCAAACCCGGTTCCCGGCAGGATCGAGCGGAGGAAACCGCGATCGTTTCTAGTATCGAGGTGGCCCAGCACAGGATGGGTGGCGCTCAGATACCAGCCCTCTGACCGCAAAGGCGGCAAGTCCTCGCTATTTAAACCTTGCCCGAGACGCTGATCGCGGACATCCATGAATTCGCCCTGGATCGACAGCGACCGTACCAGCCAGCTTAGCTCCGCGCCCCGCCGGAGGCGTGTTCCGTTTACATACATCCGCGGGAAAAAGACCTGATTGGACACGGTGAGTCCAGGCAGGCTGCTCAAGCCGGTCGCCAGATCACTGCTCGTGAACGCCGCGCCGATCCTCAGGTTGCGGAGCGCGGCTAGCGCAGGGAGGAACGCGCCGGGCTGGATCGTAACGCGCGCGGCCACGGTCCGGTCGCCACCCGGCAGGTATTCGTTGGCCGCGGCAAAGTCCTCAATTTCGGAGTTCCTTCCATCATGCTGAAAAACGCCCGCCGCATAATAAACTTTGCTTTCCGACGCTTCGCCCAAGACCATCGCCCCGGTCTCGCGGCCCGGAGCCAGAATGCTTCCGATACGCGAGCGCTGCATAAAGTCGAGTTCGCCAGAATCGGTCATCTGATCCAGGCCGAAGGGAATCTTGAAGCGGCCAGCCTGCATTTGAAGAGCGCGGAACCGGTGATATTTCAAGAAGACGTCGCGAAACTCGGGAGTGCCTCTATTGGTTTCGACCCGGACTGAAAAGTCGAAGTCTTGGAGCAGCGTTCCGTCCACGCCGAATCGAAGCCGCCGGCCTTGAAATATGTTCCGTTTGTCATCGAGTTCCGGCCGGAATCCGCTAAAGTCCAACTGGATCTTAGCTCGGGGCTCTATCACCAGCCAATTTCCGGCATGCATGGACAACGGGGCATCGCGGTCAACAGGGTCCTCGGCCATCGCGGGGATAGAGAATACGCCGCACAGCAAAGCAGCTCTCATCAGGGCGCGTCTGGTTCTTTGCATCTTTTGCCGCGCGGTCCTAGCGCGAGAATAGGATTTCCCACTTCGAAATTCCTTGAATATAGAGCCGGGCGTACCATCCGCTGACAGAATCTGTTTCCCCTGCCTCCAACCCCAGCACCTGCGGATAAAAGCCCGCGCGGAAGCCGATTTTCTCACCGTCCAGCAGCTTGGTTGGTTTTCCCCAAGTGGAAGGGGCGCTGAGATCGGAAACATACCCGATGTAGATGCCCTCCTGCAGCCATCCCACTCGGCAACAGGCATGGTTGAGCAGCACGACGTACTTCTCCAGATAGGTATTCCAGTGAACTGCGGGTCCCCAGAAGGCGTCGGCATCCTCGAAGTCCCATGACTTTTTCGCTGGGTACACTGCGGTGACGTGGCCCCCCAGGCCCGGCTCGTTCCAATCGCCGTCCCGAAACTTCCAGACGGCGCCCGCGGGGCCGAAGCGGTCTTCGTACGCCATGCGGGCTACAGCGACGCCTTGTTCGTCCATGGCGCCTCCGTAATTGGAAAAAATGAAATAGAAGTACCTATGATCGCGGTCGGGAACTACGGAAAAATCGCCGTGCCCGCCAGCGAAATATCCATTCCGCGCGTCACAATTCGGAAGTTCGCCCGACTCGAGGATGATGCCTAGGTCTTGCAGCGTCTTTCCACCATCGTAGGAAATCGCCGCGCCGATCTCCGGCGCTGTCAAAGACGAGCCATCACCACAGAGCCCGACTGGTTCATGGTGATACCAAGCAAACAGGATACCGTCGCTGTCCATCCATGCGGATTCCACCCACACCGGATAGTGGTCCTGGATGCTTCCCGTGACAATTTCGCTCTCCCAGGGACCGAACTGATCGTCGGCGCGACTGATCATTTCAGGTTGCCCGATGGAGCTGAACAGGGTTAATTTGCCTTGCTGCCAGAAAGCCGGACTATTGCCGTCAATTCGCGTTGGAAGATCACGACGCGGTGCCTTGCGAAGTTCGGCACGTTGGGCTGTCGCCGAAGCAAGGAAGAGGCCCATGAGCACGAGCCACCCACATATGCGGGCAAACCGGTCGCTTACCAGCACAACGAAACCATTCTCAAATCCCAACCTTTTTCCGTTCGCGTTCCATCGACAGACAACCCCGGGACCCAGCAACTCAAGCAGGTCTTCTATCAAGACGGCACTGCGTTGATCGACGGTTACAGCATACCCCAGGTTCTTCAGGATCCCTGAACGTACGGGCTGTTACAGGTTCAGGTAACACCCACCCCGTTCCCGCCTTGCGAAGGTGCAGATGCATGAAAAGAAAAGGGTACGGCGATTCATCCAGCTGTTACCTTGCATTCATTCTTCGTTAACGATCGCAAGGTTACATTGGCATTTGACCATGCGAGTTCTGAACCGATCCATTTCCCTAGGTACGATCCTTCTCCAGACCCATCGATTACTGCCGAAAGCTTGCTTGGCTTTGTTCCTGCTTGCAGGAGCGTTGAGCGCTCAGGTAGTGGTCGTCAACGGTGCAAGCGGCCGCGTAGAACAACCGGTCTCTCCGGGCTCTTGGGCCGTGATTGCCGACGTCAGGCCGGGCACCGTGATCTTTCCCGGCGTTCCCACCACCACTGCTCCTGGTTTCCCGGCGTCGTTCCCTAAATCCCTCGGTGGGGTCACGATCAAGGTGGGGGGCGTGGATGCCGCCATCTGGTTCGTTTCAAATTTTCAGATTAACTTCCTAATCCCCTTTGCCGTTCAACAGGGCCTTCAATCTGTGGTGGTCACCTTCCCTGGCGGCGGCCCATTGAACCTATCCGTCCGGGTGATGCCTTGGGCTCCCGGACTCTTTCCCTTGGATACAGCAACACCACCGAGGGGCGCAATCCTCAATTTCCGTAATGGCGGTTTGGCCGGCATAAATACCCAAGCCAACCCAGCCCATCGCGGAGAGACCATTCAGATCTACGCCACCGGCCCGGGGGAATTGAGCCAAACGTTGCAAGACGGTGCGCCCGTGCCGCCGACTTCGCTCATTACGACCACTTCGACACCGCAGGTATTTATCGGAGGCGTCGAGGCCGCGGTTCCGGGGAGCGCCATGGCGCCGACGCTGGTGGGCGCCTGGATCATCAACGCGGTGGTGCCCAACCTGCCATTCATCAACGGCCGTGTACCGATCATCGTGTACATGAACGGCGTGGACTCAAACGAGGTAACGGTCTTTGTTCAATAAGAAAGTGTTGGTCGCAGCGCTTGTGCTGCTCCCGATGGCGCTCGCGCAGCAAACGACAGGAACTGTGAGTGGCACGGTTCTAGACAGCCAGACCGGCCGCCCGGTGGCGGGGGTCCAGATCGTTGCAGATGGGCAAACGACGTCCGAAATGGTGACGGACGCCGACGGGCGTTTCTCCATGTCGATTTCTTCGGGCACGCATACGCTACAGTTCGATGCCTCGAATTACTTATCGGCCCAGGTGGATCAGGTGGTCGTGCGGCCCGGCCAAAACGCGGAAGCCAGCACGCTGCTTTCCACCAAAGCCGTGGGAACAACGGTGACCGTGGCCGAAAAACTGGATGCGGTAAGCGCCACGGCGGAGGCGATGCTCATTGAACGTAGGCTCTCTCCGACGGTTAGCGACAGCATCGGACGGCAGGAACTCGCTTCAAGTACTGCTTCCGATGCCGCCGGCGCCCTGGAAAAAGTTACGGGCGTCAGCGTTGTTGGCGATGGCTTCGTATACGTTCGTGGACTCGGGGAGCGTTACAGCTCTACACAGTTAAACGGAGCACTCGTCCCCACCACGGAACCAGAAAAACGTGTCGTCCCTCTGGATATGTTCCCGGCAGGCCTCATCGAAAACATCAAGATCGTCAAAACCTATTCTCCCGACCTGCCATCCGAGTTCTCGGGCGGACTGGTGCAGATGCAGACCATCGAGTTCCCCACGAGCAAAATGTTCAATGTGTCGATGAAAAGTGGCTTCAATACGGCCACTACCTTCGACCGCTTTTTGACTTACCCTGGGGGTTCCTCGGATTTCTTCGGATTTGGCAAGGGAGTGCGTTCCATCCCATCTTCGGTACCATCCGACGCCAGGCTCTTCCCAGGACAGTTCACGCAGCAACAACTTCAGTCGTTTGGAAAGGCATTTTCCGACAACTGGGAGCCCACCGCTGTCAACTCTGAGCGCCCTGCGTTTGACTGGTCGGCCGTCGGAGGGGGAACCTTCGGACGCTTCGGCATTGTCGGCGCCGCAAGTTTTTCGAACAAGCCGCAGCTGCAGAGTGAGTTGCAGCGCTATATTCGCCAGGGAGCGGGCGAACCTATTATTTTTACGGAGTATCCGGATTACCGCGAGTACTCGGAGACCGCCAAGCTCGGGGCGGTATTCAATGTAGCGGTCCGTCTGACCCCTACACAGAAAGTCATTTTCCGGAATACGCTCACACACGACTCCGACAAGACCGCACGGCAGTTCTCAGGTTTTGACGGCGGGACCGGCACTTCTCTCGCCGCCGAGCGCCTGCGCTATGTGGAGCGATCCCTATTTGTTACAGGCGTGGAAGGCGACCATTCTATCCCCCGGTGGCACAACAGCCTTATCCGGTGGCAATTAACTTACTCCAATTCAAAGCGCGACGAGCCGGATCTTCGAGAGGTCATCCGCAACCTTCTTCCGGATGGACGTTACATCTTCGCGGCGTCCGGCTCGTCCGGCATACGGTTTTTCTCGAATCTAAATGATCGGATCTACGAACCCCAAACGGACTATAGCATCCCATTCTCGAAAGGCCCGGTTTCCGGCTTGTTCAAGACCGGCGTTCGTATCACGGTCCGCCGCCGTGACTTTGGGGCCCGGCGATTCCTATACGCCGCCCAACAATTTACCACCCTCAATCTCTTCGCGCCAAGCAATCAACTGTTCGGACCGGAAAATATTCGTCCCAATGGTTTTCAGATCACGGAGTTTACTCGGGGGACCGACAGCTACGCGGCAGAAATGAACATCTATGCCGGTTACGCCATGGTTGACCTGAGTCTGGGTTCGCGGTGGAGAATGGAAGGCGGATTCCGGATTGAGGACGCCGATCAAATTGTCACGACGGTTGACAATCGCGTGCCGAATGCCATCCCCGTTCGTGCGGGGCTGCAGAACCGGGATCTGACGCCGGCTATCAACGCGATCTACGCCGTCACCGCTCGGCAGAACTTCAGGCTTTCCTACAGCCGGACGCTGTCACGGCCTGATTTCAGGGAACTGTCACCTTTCGACTTTAGCAACACATTAGGAGGTTTCGTTACCCAGGGAAATCCGAATCTAAAGCGCGCCGAGATCAACAACTACGATGCGCGGTGGGAATTGTTTTCCAGCGGAAACCAGTTAATCGCCGCCAGTGTCTTCGCGAAACTCTTTACCGATCCCATCGAACAGACCATCGTACCTTCGAACGATCTGCGGCAAACCTTCGTCAACGCTCAGGGTGCGCGTAACTTTGGATTCGAGCTGGAGTTCAGGCGGTCCCTGGCAACGTTTACGCCCCGGCTGCGAGAATTCGGAGTTTCTTCAAATTTCACATTTGTGGATTCCAGTATCGATATTAGACCGGACGACGCGACGATCGTTACCTCGCAATCACGGCCGCTGCTGGGACAATCCCGCTACATTGCGAACGCCATCCTCCAATGGCAGCGGCCAAAGTGGCGTAGCGATGCCAAATTCGACGCCAACTACGTATCCAGCCGAATCACCGATGTCGGGACTTTTAAGGTACCGGACATCTATCAGTCCGGAAACGTGCTCCTGAACTTCGTGTATCAGTACACATTCGACGAGGAAGGCAAAGCAAGCTTGCGCTTTGAGGGCGAGAACCTCAGCGACAATGACTACCGCTGGACCCAGGGTCCCTTCGTGCAGCGCGATTATCGCGTCGGGCGGACGTTTCAAATCGGATTCAATTATGCGTTCTTTTAAACCAGCAGTTACCCATACGAGAGGAAGATTAATGCGTGTTCCATCGCTTGTAATTTTAGGTATGCTCGCCGCGACGGGTGCGGGAGCCCAGAACTTTGCGGACGTTAGTCAGCTAGACGCAGAACGTTTATCCACCTCTGCCTCGACGGTGTACAACGGTCCTCGCGGGAAAGTGTCCATGTGGGTCTGGAGCGACAAGTACGTGTACCAGCCGGGCCAGGCCCTGACGCTCAAATGGACCGTGAAGACCAACAACGATCTGTATCCGTATACGGTTTTTGTTTACCGCCAGAACAATCAAACTGGAGCCAAGACCTATTTCCCGGGTGGAGTCACGGACCCGGTGGACATCAATGGCAACACCCTAGCGCAAGGATTTCAGCCGGTGCAGCTGACAGACGCAACCAAGGCGGTTTTGATCGGAGCGGGTGGCCGCTTCCCGGCATTGACGATGCCCAGCGAACTCGGGATGCACACCATAGTGGTCCAGCTGCGGGATTACACCGGCACAAGAGTTCTCAAGACTTCCTATATGAAGATCGGCGTGGTAAACACGGTTACGACGATCAGCAGCGACATCACTTCTGATCGAACCCTGACCAACGATACAGAGTGGCACGTTAACGGCATTATTTACGTTAAGAACGGTGCCACCTTGACAGTGAATCCTGGAACGTTCGTGATCGGCCAGCCGGGCACTACGCCTCCCTCCGCGCTTATCATCACTCAAAACGGCAAGATCATAGCGAATGGAACCAAGTCTCGTCCCATTATCATGACCAGTTCCCAGCCCTTTGGGCAGCGCACACGCGGCGACTGGGGCGGTCTGGTCATGCTGGGCAAGGCACCCATCAATGTCGGCGGCAACACTACGGGCGGCGTTTGTCCGGCCGGCGGCTGCCAGAACGCGCCCGGCACGTTTTACATCGAGGGGCTCGTCGGCAACCCGGATAGTCTCTACGGCGGAACCGACCCCAAGCACAACTGCGGCTCCCTCAAGTACGTGCGTGTTGAATATGCCGGGACCATTCTATCGCCCAACAACGAACTGAATTCGTTCACCTGGGGAGGCTGCGGAACGGATACGGTGGCCGAGCATTTGCAGGCAATCTATGGTAAGGATGACAACTTTGAGTGGTTCGGCGGGACGATGAACGCCAAGTGGCTGGTGGGCGGACTGGCGGCGGATGACGGAACAGACTATCAGCTTGGGTTTACGGGGAAGGTTCAGTTCGGCATCATTTATGAGAGTCCGGATTCTCCTGGAAACCGCGGCATCGAGGGCGATAACAGTGAATATGACCAGGCTGGTGTGCCGTTCTCAAACCCCACGTTCTTCAACATCTCGTACTTCGGCATCGGGTCTCCAGCATCCCAATCGGACGAAGCCAATGCGGCCGGTATCTTCCTGCGGCGCGGTAGCCGAGGCTCCTTTAATAATCTGCTGGTCACTAACTTTAATGGCGCTTGTTTGGACATCAACGACGCAAACACGCAGGCACAGGCGGACGCGGGTAACCTGACTATAAACGGTGTCCTGTGTTGGAAGAACAACCTCGGCGGCACTTCGCCAGGCGATACGCTCACCGGGAATATTCCGACAGGAAACGCGAATGGCGCCTACAGCAACGCATATGCTCTCGGTCAAAAGGGCAATGGAGCCGGCAAGAACTTCCTGGTTGCCGATCCCCTGGCTGCCAGACCGTTCCAATATAGCGATCCTGACTTCTCTGGGTTATTCTCCAGTCCTATCTTCAGGACTGGATGGGTCGCCCCGCCGGATGACGGGTTTTTCGATCAGAGCGCACGATTTATCGGAGGAATCGGCGAAGAGGATTGGACCGAGGAATGGACCAGCTGGCTCGTCGAGCAGGACGTTCAGTAACCACTCCTTCTCAAACCATTCGCGCCGAGTTCCTAAGGGCTCGGCGCTTTTTCTTGGCGCCTAATCCGACGGGGACCGCCAGATCTAGGGGTGTTGAGCGAGCCGGACCACTCCCGCGCGCCCGTCCAAATAGATAGCTGAAAACCAATGGCTCGGAATGATAGTCGGGGAAATGATGCGCCTGATCGACTACGCGGCGATGCGCACAATGGAAATCTATTTTAGGTAACAAGTTACTTGATTGAGCACGATGAATTGGCCCCCTTGTCCTCAAATTGGACCGGTCCCAATGGTCGAGCAGAAAAGGAACCAGGCGGTGGGCCGGGTAGCCAAACGGTCAAGGTGTGACGATTGCTTTGCGCACGGCGTAAAGCACGATTTCTGCCGTATTGTGCAGGTTCAGCTTCTGCGTCAAGTTGACGCGGTGAGTTTCGACCGTGTACGGACTAATGTCAAGGACTGCAGCCGCTTCTTTGTTGGATTTGCCCTCCGCCAGGAGCTGCAGCACCTCGCGTTCGCGTTCCGTCAAAAGATCGTAGGAATCCTGGACGTGACGCTCACGCATGAGGCCAACGTCGTTTTGAAGCAACGCTTTCGCAATTGAGGGAGAGAAGTAGGGCTTGCCCATCGCGACAGATCGGATGGCCCGTTCCAGATCCTCGTCGGCGTGGTCCTTGAGCAGATACCCCTTCGCTCCTGCGTCCAGCGCCCGGAGAATATAGCTTTCGTCCGTATGCATGCTGAGAATGATGATGCCAGCACGTTCGTTCTGGCGGACGATTTGGGCCGCCGCCTCCAGCCCATTAAGAAGGGGCATCCCGATATCCATGATAGTGACGTCGGGTTTGAGCTTCTTCGCCAATCGCACGGCCTCCCGGCCATCGGCGGCTTCGGCCACGACTTCCATGCCCAGGACACGATCAAGCAGAAGCCTCAAACCCGTCCGAACGATCCCGTGATCGTCCGCGATCAGAATCCTTATCATCTAAAACCTCCAGCTGATTCGGGCGGGGCAAGCGAATTTCAATGCGCGTACCACGACCCAACGACGAAATAATGCGGATGCTGCCCCCCAACTCCCGGACTCGCTCCTGCATCCCTAGCAATCCGAGACCCTTCTGTACGGCCAAGTCCGTCTCGAAACCTCGGCCATCGTCCGCTATGCTGCCATCCACCCACCCATTGCCTGCTCTGAGTATCACCTGCACGCTGCGGGCGCCGGAGTGAAGGGTGGTATTCGAAAGAGCTTCCTGGACAATCCTGTATAGGCAAGTGCGATGGGCGTCAGGAAGCGAATTTGCTGCTTCGTCCACGTCCATCTGAATCTCGATACCACTGGATCGGGACAATTGGCGGCCAAGCCAGGCGAGCGCCGGTGTCAAGCCAAGATCGTCCAGCATAGAAGGTCGCAAAAGCATCGCTATATCCCGCACCGACTGCAGCAAGTGTTCCACAGTCCGCTTGGCACTAGCCAGCCGTAAGGAGCCTGGGCCCTCACTCACGGTCTTCGCGATGCTGCCCAATTCCAGGCGCAGACCGGTAAGTAACTGTCCGACTTGGTCGTGCAATTCACGCGACAAGTGCTTGCGCTCCTCCTCTTGCGCTGTCCGCAGTTGGCCTGAAAGTCGACGCAGTTCGGATTCGGCGAGCTGTGACTGCCTTTCGAGACGGGATGTGTGTATCAGCGTTACCGCAGAAATCCCCAGCCCAAGAAACAGCGCGGCGCCACTGATCCATCCTAGGGATGCTCGAAGTTGCTGATCTGCTTTAGTGATCTGATCGCCCTGGCGTTCATAGTTCGCTACAACCAGTTGCTCCACTTGCTGCGCGAGAGCGAAGATTTCCTGCCGGCGTCTCAACCGCTGACGCAACATTTCTGGTCCCAGGACGCGCTTTTGCTCGGAACTCCACCCCAAGATGATCGCTGTGATATCACTATATGCACCAAATTCCCGGCGGAGTTGGCTGAGGGCCTCATGGGGTAGATCTTCGTCTTTGGAAAAAGCCAAAGCCTGAAAATCCTTCTCCGTCTCGTATCGAATGGTGTTGAACTGAATCACGTACTGATGAACGTCTGTAGGATTACTGTCGAGTAGATAGTCACGAGTTAGGATTCCAAGCAAGTACACATTCGTGCGAATCGTGTCGAGGGCATCATCGCTTTGCATGCGAGCCTTATTTAAGGCCATCACTCGGTCCTGCGCCATTCGAGCGCTTTGGCCGACTGCAAATGTGGCCGCACCGATCACCGTGAGAAGTCCCACAAAAGCAGCCGCGAGGAAGCTAGATCGGCGGGATTTCATCCGTCTCCAGTGTCGCGCGATTTTCAGCATCCTGCACCTTAGGATGATATTTGTCGAAGGATCGTTGCCGAGAGCTTTCGGATTCGGGACATTGGCCACGGAGCGTCGTCAGAAAAGCGTAGGTCCAACAGCAGCATCTCGTGTCTTTCGGGCTGGCTTTACTTCGCCTCACTCACGCAGACAACAAGACGACCGAAGGATAGATTTTGGAAGTTTGGCTCCTCGGGTAGGACTCGAACCTACAACCCTTCGGTTAACAGCCGAATGCTCTACCATTGAGCTACCGAGGAGCAACTGGGTGGGCAGGTTTCATTTTACACGAGCCCAGCCCTTCCGGCCAGTACTGGGTTAGAATACCGCCGCTGCGTTAGAATAAAAGCTCTGCCTTCCGGCGGTCGAACCCACCTGACGTTGCAGTCCGTTTGAATCATGTTTGATAACCTCAGCGACAAGCTCCAGCGGGTCTTCAAGAACCTGCGAGGCGAGGGGAAACTCTCGGCCGAAAACATGGAAGCCGCGCTCAAGGAGATCCGTCTGGCCCTGCTCGAGGCCGACGTCCATTTCAAGGTCGCCAAGCAGTTTATCGAGGCCGTTAAGGAAAAGGCCATGGGCGAGGAGGTGCTCACCGCGCTTTCCCCCACCCAACAGGTCGTCAAAATTGTCCGCGATGAGATGGTCAAGATGCTTGGCCAGCATCAGGCCCGCCTGCGGACCTCCAACGAACCGCCCAGCGTGTATATGATCGTGGGCCTGCAGGGCTCCGGCAAAACCACTTCCACCGGAAAGCTGGCCCGCTGGCTCTCGAAAAACGGGAATTCGCCCATCATGGTTTCCGTCGACGTCTATCGTCCCGCGGCGCGCAAGCAGTTGAGCGTGCTGGCTCGCGATCTGAAGCTCCCGATCTACGAAGGCGCTCCCGAGGAGACCAAGCCCGCCGACCTGGCTCGCGGCGCTCGCAAGGAAGCCGTGCAGACCGGCCGCGACGTCATTCTCGTCGATACGGCCGGCCGTCTGCACATCGACGAAGAATTAATGACCGAGCTCACTGAGCTCAAGACCCAGCTCAATCCCGTCGAAATCCTGTTTGTCGCCGATGCGATGACCGGCCAGGACGCCGTGAAATCGGCCGACGAGTTCCACAAGCGGCTGGGGATCACCGGCGTGATCCTGACCAAGATGGACGGCGACGCCCGCGGCGGTGCGGCCCTCTCGATCCGCGCGGTCACCGGGCAGCCTCTCAAGTTCGTCGGCGTGGGTGAAAAACCGGACGCCTTCGAGCCGTTTCATCCCGACCGCGTCGCCCAGCGCATTCTGGGCATGGGCGACATGCTTAGCCTGATCGAGAAGGTCGAGGAGACCTACGGTCAAAAAGAGCAGGAAGAAATGCAGCGCAAGCTCATCGACGATGAGTTCACGCTGGGCGACTTCCGCGATCAAATGAAGCAGATCCGGAAACTGGGTCCGCTCGAATCGATTCTGGGGATGATGCCCCAGCTGGGACCTCTCAAGGATCTGAAGAACGCCAAGATCGACGAGAAGGAGATCACCCGCCTGGTGGCCATCGTCGATTCCATGACCGAACGCGAGCGCTTCAATCACATGATTATCAATGGGGCGCGCCGCCGGAGGATCGCCAAAGGCTCGGGCACCTCGGTCCAGGAAGTCAATAATCTGCTCAAGCAGTACGCGCAGATGCGTAAGATGATGAAAAGCTTTACCGGCGGCGGGTTCTTGGGGAAACGGCTCGGGAAGCTCAAGCTGCCCATGGGCTTCGGATCGTAAGATAATAGAGTATCCGGACAATATAAGGGCCTGACAATTTAAGAGATGGAGTTACAACAACGATGCTGATGATTCGTTTGGCGCGGTTCGGCGCGAAGAAGAAGCCGAGCTATCGCGTGGTGGTGATTGATAAAGAGCGGGCTCGCAACAGCACTGCCCTGGAAGTGGTGGGAATCTACAATCCCATCTCCAAGCCCAAGGCGGTGAAACTGAACCATGAGCGGATCGCTCACTGGATGAAGAACGGAGCGCAGCCCTCGGATACGGTGGCTCGCCTGATCAAGGTGTATCCAGCAGCCCCTGCGGCCTAGGTCCACGCCCGTGCTCTCCGCGGGGCCCGGTCCCGGCATGCAAGTGCTAGAATCGATCCAAGCAGGAGGGTGAAACGGGTGAAAGATCTAGTAACGGAGATCGCCAAAGCGCTGGTGGATATTCCGGATGAGGTGACGGTTCGCGAAGTGGAAGGCGAGCAGGTTACGGTTCTGGAACTGCGCGTCGCTCCGACCGATTTGGGTAAAGTGATCGGGAAACAGGGCCGCACAGCGCGTTCGATTCGCACGCTATTGGGAGCGGCGGGCATGAAGCTGAATCGGCGCTTCACGCTGGAGATTTTGGAATAGGTTTTTTGGACAACGGAAACTGGGTTGCGGTGGGCCGCATCTTCCGGGAACGCGGGCGTATTGGTGAGATGTTCGCCGAAATTTACAGCTCACAGCCCGGGCGAGCGGAGAAATTAAGGGACGTGATGTTGGCCTTGGGCGGCCTCCAGCGCCCCGTCCAGGTAGAACGGCTGTGGTATCACAACGGCCGTCCGGTGTTTAAGTTTTTTGGGATTGACTCGATCTCGGACGCGCAAGTCTGGCGTGGAGCCGATCTGCTGGCTCCCGAGAGCGAGCGGGCGCTTCCGGAGCAGGGTGAGTATTCGCACGCGGATCTGATCGGCTGCGAAATTCGATCCTTCACGGGCGACAGGTTGGGAATCGTCCGGGCAATCGATGAATCGGGCGGCCAGACCCGTCTGCTGGTAGAGAAGAGCGGCGGCGGGGAGATGTTGATCCCGTTCGTCAAGACCATCTGCCGTGAGATCGATGTGGACGGGAAAGTCATCCGGGCGGAGTTGCCCGCAGGGCTGACGGAGCTCTGAAAGAAGCTGATTTGTGACGTTTCACGTTCTGACGATTTTCCCGGAATTCTTTCACGGGCCCTTCGAACATGGCGTGATTGAACGGGCGCAGCGGTCCGGCTTGATCCAGATTCAGGTGCACGATCTTAGAACCTGGACCGCGGACCGGCACAAGACCGTCGATGACCGTCCGTTTGGCGGCGGGGAAGGCATGGTCCTGAAGCCGGAACCGATTTTTGATGCCGTGGAATCGATCTGGCCGAATCGGATCGCCACTTCGGGGAAGAAAGTGGTTCTGCTTTCGGCTCAGGGCCGGAAGTTCGACCAGTCCTTGGCCCGTGAATTTGCGGGTTTGAGCGAGCTGTTACTGATCTGCGGCCGTTACGAAGGCGTGGATGAGCGGGTAGCCGAGCATCTGGCCGATGAGGAAATCTCGGTCGGCGATTTTGTGCTGAGCGGCGGTGAGCTGGCTGCGGCGATGGTAATTGACGTGGTCGCCCGCTTGAAGGACGGAGTGCTGGGGAATCGGGATTCGGCGCTTTTTGAGTCGTTCAGTGAGGACGGCCTGCTGGATTGCCCGCAATATACCCGTCCGGCGGAATTTCGCGGCTGGAAGGCCCCGGAAGTGTTGCTGGGCGGCAACCATGAGCAGATCCGGCAGTGGCGGCTTAATGCGGCTCGGGAAAAAACGGCCCGGCAGCGTCCGGATTTGCTAACGGCCGGATTTGGCGGGGATGTGAAACACCCGCCCGGCGTACGATAATAAGAAGGGATACATTATGGAAAACGCACTGATGGCGAAGATCACGGCTCGCAACCTGAAAAGCAGTCACCCCGAGTTCCGCCCGGGCGACACCCTGCGGGTGCACGTAAAGATTAAGGAAGGCGACAAGGAACGGTTGCAGGCGTTCGAGGGGACTCTGATCGCGCGCAATAACGCTGGCGTGAGCGAGACCATCACCGTTCGCAAAGTGAGTTTTGGCCAGGGCGTGGAGCGTATTTTTCCGCTGCATGCTCCCGTGGTCGATCACATTGATGTGGTGCGCACCGGCAAGGTCCGCCGCGCCAAACTGTATTACCTGCGGGGCCTCAAGGGCAAAGCCGCACGTCTGCGCGAACGCGAATCCTGATTCTTCCTGCGCATGCCGACCAGCCGTCATGAACGGGCTTTCCGGCGTGCTGGATATCGGGCTGTTGCCGGGCTGGACGAAGCCGGCCGTGGCGCGCTGTTTGGGCCGGTATTCGCCGCCGCGGTAGTCCTCGATCCCGAAAAGCAGATTCGCGGGCTGGATGACAGCAAGCAGTTGACGCCTGAGCGGCGCGCGGTTCTCGCACAGCGGATCCGGGAGCGCGCCCTGTCCTGGGCCGTGGCCGCCGCGGACGCCTTCGAAATCGATCATGTGAACATTCTCCAGGCCGCCCGTCTCGCCATGCGCCGCGCTGTCGAGAAGTTGCCCGCGCCCTGTGATTGCCTGCTGGTGGACGCGGCGAGCGTCGACCTGGACCTGCCTCAAAAAGCGCTGATTCACGGCGATGCGCTGTGTTTTTCGATCGCCGCCGCGTCGATTTTGGCCAAGGTCGCCCGGGATGCGGCGCTCGATGCTTGGGATGCGGTCTTTCCCGAGTACGGGTTTAAGGACAACAAAGGCTACGGCACTCCGGAGCACCTGGCCGCCCTCGAACGGGTGGGCCCGACCACCATGCACCGCTTCAGCTTCGAGCCGGTCCGAAACCGAAGTCACTACCAGTCCCGCTACCGGGCTTGGACCGGATACCCAATTCCTCAACCCATTCCTGAACCCATTTCTGAACAAGGCGAATTGTTCGCATGTCTCTGACGCCCGAGCCGGCTTTCCCTGCTTCTTCCAAGCCGGAGTCCCCCCGCAGAGCCCGCCCGCCGCGAACTCCCCGCCTCCTCCGCCTCTGCTTTGCGATTTTTACCTTCGAAATCGGCCTGTTTCTCACCGTTTTCCCCTGGGTGGACATCTGGAGCCTGAATTACTTCTCCGGATGGCTGCCGGGGTTTCAGAATGTCTGGGACGAGCCCTATTTCCGGGGAGCTATCACGGGTGTAGGCCTCGTAAATATCTATGTGGCCTGTGCGGAAGTGATCCGCCTGTTCCGCCGCTCCTAGGCTCGTCTCTCCCTAAAATAATCCATTAGAATCAGCATTTTAGGTCATGAATCCGCAGGCTTCCCCTGCATCTTCGGCAGCTTTCCATCCGAAAGTACTAGGGAAACCCCTTATTGACCCAAACTAGAGTACTGGGTAATATCTAAGGGAAAGCTCTTAGCTATCTAGGTCAAGGGTGTATAGGCACGCCGGGCTAGCTGGGTGGAAAGGTTTGGTAATGAGAAAATTTCGTAGTTCGCTACTGCTCTGTGTTACAATCTGCGCAGTAATTGTTTTGGCGCTTACGATGAGCGCCGTCACTTATGGAAGCAGTTTACAGCTGCTGTCACATGGACCGATTGCGCCCCCGGATGACGACACCAACGGCGGCAACATCGTGGCCCATGGACCGATCGCCCCTCCCGATGATGATACCAATGGTGGGAACATCATTGCTCACGGGCCGATCGCGCCCCCGGACGACGATACTAACGGCGGCAATATCGCCGCTGCGTAGTCTGGTTGTCTTAAGTTTCAGGCTCTCTGAACGTCGATACGCGCGGGGAGCCTGGTAAATGGAGTTTGTTCAGAGCAGCCTGGAGTGGGCCGGAATGGCTCTCCAGGCTGTCGTTGTTTTGTTCCTCTTCCTGGGCCCCTTCCGGAAATACCTTCTCCTGCTGACATATTGCCTGGTGCAGCTGGCGGCCGCCGTTGTTGAATTCCTCTTGTCTCACGAGGGGGGGCGTGAGGCGGGCCGCATGTCGCCGCTCTTCATCAAAGTCTATTGGACCGACGAAATCGTGATTGATTTTCTGTTGTTCCTCCTGGTGATCGTCCTTACGTACCGCGCTTGGGAGGGCAAACCCCAGCGCGCGGCGATCCGGAAAGTCCTGGCAGCGGTGGTTGTGATCGCCCTCATAGCGCCGTTCGTGGTGTTTTATAGCCGTCCGCTGTTCAAGACCAGTTGGTTTAACGGAACCAGCCAGCTCCTGAACTTCGGCGCTGCGATTATGAATCTGGCCTTGTGGACCGCCATGCTTTCCAACCGGCGGCGCGACGCCCAGCTTCTTACCGTAAGCGCGGGTCTCGGAGTGCTCGTGACCGGCGCGGCGCTTGGGTATGGTCTGCGCCAGTTCACGATGCGTGGAGGAAATCCCCGCGACTTGGCGAACCTGTTCAAGTCCGCGACCTACGTCACCAGTATGCTGATCTGGTGCTGGGCGTTCCGGCCGGCCGCGCGGAAGAAATCTACTCCGTCTGCCGCGGTCACGACGTCCGTTCCATCGTGAACCGGCGCGATCTTCTTAAAGCCGCAATCATCCCCGCGGGATGGTTTTCCCTACGAGGGGCAAGCCGGCCTCCCAAAAGAGTTCTCATCGTGGGCGGGGGACTTGCCGGACTCTCCGCGGCCTATGAATTGGTGCAGGCGGGCCACCAGGTCACGGTGCTTGAAGCGCGCGACCGTCCCGGCGGGCGGGTTCTGACCCTGCGCGATACTTTCGCCGACGGCCAGTATGCCGAGGCGGGAGCCGAGACCTTCGGCGAGACCCACGATTTCGTCCAGCACTACGTACAAACGTTTCATCTGGAGACCATGCCGGCGTGGAACTATGGCAGGCTGGCTTCGCTCACCTTCCGGAACGGCCAGCGCTCGCGTCCCAGCTCCGAGCTTGCCCGCAAGTACATCCAGCCCGCTGCCAAGGAAATTGGCGATCCCCTGGCGCCGGGTTGGCCCACTGCGGAGGTGCTCCGGCAATTCGACCGGGTCTCGATGGCCGAGCTGCTGGAGAGCCGCGGCGCATCCCCTGAGGAGATCGCGGCGCTCCGGATCGTTTATAGCGACTCGTGGGACAACGGGACTGCGCCCGATTCGGCCCTGTGCCTGCTGCGTGACGAAGCCATCGCACGTTCAGGCGCATCGTTCCGTATCCGCGGCGGGAACGACCAGCTTCCCCAGGCCCTCGCCAAGAGCCTTGGTGCGCGCGTGCACTACCGCGCCACGCTTGAGCGTATCCACCAGGACGACAAGCGGGTCACGGTGACCGTCAAAACGTCGGGCCGCCGCAGCCAGATTTCAGCGGATTACCTGATCTGCGCGATTCCGTTCACGGTGCTGCGGTCGATCGCGATTTCGCCCGCGTTCAGTGAAGGCAAGCAGCGAGCCATCCGCGAGTTGACCTATAATTCGGTGACTCGGGTTTACATACAATCCCCAACCCGGCCCTGGATCGCGGAGGGACTGTCGGGATTTGCCCAAACTGATCTTCCGATCGGAACCGTGTGGGATTGCACGGAAGGCCAGCCCGGCATGCGCGGGATACTGGAGTGCTACACATCGGGAGAGCGCGCCCGAGGCGTAGCATCGCTTTCCGAACCGCAGCGCATCCGCACGGCTATCGAGAATCTGCAAAAAGTGTTTCCCGCCGTTTTTCGAAATGACACCAACGAAAAATCCGCGTCCGTGGCCTGGGATGCCGATCCGCTGGCGAAAGGCGCGTTCGCGTGGTTCAAGCGCGATCAGATGGCGACACTGCTGCCACACGTCGCCCGCCGGGAAGGCCGCGTGTTTTTCGCCGGGGAGCATACGTCGCCGTGGTTCGGCTGGATGCAGGGCGCGCTCGAATCCGGCCATCGCGCCGCCCGCGAAGTAAACGAAGCGTAGGCACCTCAAAAAGGGGTCAGACGCCATTTTGGAAATGGCGTCTGACCCCTTTTTGAGCCTACTGTTTCTTGAAACTGATCCCCAACTCCCTTAGCTGCCGCTCGGGAACCTCACCAGGAGCATCGCTCATCAGATCGGTGCCCTTGGCCGTCTTGGGGAAGGGAATCACCTCCCGGATCGACGTCTCCCCCGCCAGGATCATCACCAGCCGGTCGAGCCCCAGCGCGATCCCGCCATGCGGCGGAGCGCCGTATTCCAGCGCTTCCAGCAGAAACCCAAACCTCTTGCGGGCATCCTCTTCGCTAAAGCCGAGGGCCGAGAACACTTTCGACTGCACGTCCTGGCGATGAATACGGATGGATCCGGAACCCAGTTCCGTCCCGTTGAGCACCAGGTCATAGGATTTGGCGCGGCACCGCGCCGGATCGCTCGTTAGCTTCTCGAGATCCTCGTCGTGGACCGATGTGAACGGATGATGCGCGGCGTTCCACCGGCTTTCTTCTTCGTTCCACTCGAACATCGGGAAGTCCACCACCCACAGGAACTGGAAGTTCTGGGAGTCCAGAAGCTTGTGCTTGTCGGCGTACTTCTGCGCGGCGAATATTCGAAGCTGTCCGCACGCCATCAGGACGGTTTCTTCCGGCTTGGGGCCTTTCGGCTCTCCGCTCCAGGCCGCCAGAAGCAGCAAGTCCTCTTCGGCGGCGGAAACTCGCTCGCGCACGGCCTTCATCTGCTCCGGGAAATCGCGATCCAGGCGCTTGAGATCGTCATACACGCGCAGCCCGCGCTCCTGCCCGAATGCTTTGAGTTCGTCGCGCTCCTTGCGGCTGATCTGGCCGACCTTGGGAATGCGAATGGCCACCAGAGGCAGCCCTTCGGGCGTGAGTTCGGCGCCAGGAAACAGGTCTTCGACGCAATGGAACGGCGGGATGCGCAGGTCGGGTTTATCGCTTCCATAGCTCTGCATCGCCTGGGCGTACGTCAGCCGCGGGAACGTCGCGGGCGCCTGGAAGCCGGCCACCTTGCACGCCGCGCCGATCAGCGGTTCGATGACTTCGTAGATGCGCTCCTGCTGCGGGAACGACATCTCCAGATCGATTTGCGTGAACTCGGGCTGCCGGTCGGCGCGCAAATCCTCATCGCGGAAACAGCGGACGATCTGGAAATATTTTTCGAATCCCGCCACCATCAGCAGCTGCTTGAAGATCTGCGGCGATTGGGGCAGGGCATAGAATTTCCCCGGATTGACGCGGCTGGGGACCAGGTAATCGCGCGCGCCTTCGGGCGTCGAGCGCCCCATGAAGGGCGTCTCAATCTCGAGAAAACCCATGTTCGTCAGGACTTCCCGTATGGCGAAGCTCATCTTCGAGCGGAGAATGATGTTGCGCTGCATGTGCGGGCGGCGCAGGTCGACATAGCGATACTTCAGGCGCGCATCTTCCTTGACGTCGACGTTCTCTTCCATGGGGAAAGGCGGCGTCTTGGAGGTGTTGAGGATCCAGATTTTGTCGACGACCACCTCGACTTCACCGGTGTCGATGACCGCATTGATTGTGTCGGCTGCGCGGCGTTCGACCAGTCCTTCGACGGCAATCACGTATTCCGAGCCCAGCAGTTCCGCCTTGGCATGCACCGCCGGGTCGCCGTCGGAGCGAAAGACCAGTTGCGTCACGCCTTCCCGATCGCGCAGGTGGATGAAAAGCACGCCGCCCAAATCGCGTCGGCGATGGACCCAGCCCATCAAAATGGCGCGTTTACCGGCATCGGATGCGCGCAGCTCCCCACAGGTATGCGTCCGGCGCAGCTCGCCTAAGAAGTCCAGAGGTACTTGTTCCATGTTCTAGTTTGATCGAATGTGCGCCGCGAGCTCGGAGCGTTTCAGCTTCACTTGCTC
>Ga0310810_10000930_pt1 | contig 29561 bp, 23 predicted proteins | sample NCmetagenome_FD_207641 | JGI IMG/M metagenome (GOLD analysis project Ga0310810, IMG submission 207641) | Soil microbial communities from experimental microcosm in Duke University, North Carolina, United States - NC | ecosystem: Engineered > Artificial ecosystem > Soil microcosm > Unclassified ... | reverse complement strand
AGCTGCTCCTTACCTTTTTAACAGCAGGACTCAGGGCGAGAAACGGTACTTTCGTTACCACCGGTTTCCCGGATGGCCCAGCGATATCTTGTCGGCGGGACACTCACTTAGGAGAATGGAGTATAGGGATCACTTGCGAATCTGGACTTCCAGCTTGCTGAAGCTCGCGTGGGGCGCGTATCTGCTGCTCACCTCGCTCTATTGCCTCTTGGCATTTCTGCCCTACACCTATTTCGCTCTTATCAAAGCACCCGCATACCCATGGATGCCATGGTTCGCGCAACATCACACGCTGCTCTATTGGGCAACGCTGGCGGGAGTAGCTGTGGCAAGCTGGCGTAAACCGGGCAAATACGGAGTTCTGCTGCTTTTAGGGACAGCGGGTGTGTACCTGTTCTTTCGACCTTTCTTGGCGGAAATCGAGAATCGCTGGCCAGCTTACGTCTGGAGCGTGGTGTCGTTAATGCCGCTGTGCGTTTACACCATATGGGAGATCTGCACAACGTCGGACAGACCAGAACCAGGTGAAGATGGTGATTTCGACTACTCCTCTGGAATTCTGACGGCGGTCATCGCGTCTGTGGTTTATGGCACAGCGTCGGAGGTGCTGGAGCGCTCGCAGCATCGTCCGCTTGATTTTGGCGCTGCACGACTGGAGTTAGGCGTCTGGAGCATTCTGTCGCACGTACTGGTCGCAATCAGCGCTCTCTCGGTGCTGAACCTGGTGCGAATTGCTACGCGCCGCCTTCGCCTGCGGACTAAAGTGCGGGGCCTGATTTACGGAGCTCTCTTGACCGGTGTCACAGGCTTTCTGATCAATCATTTTCTTTCCACTGCCCTAAGCTTCGACGGCTGGATGGCACACGTTTATGCGTTTCTTTTAAGCGTCTCGTTGACATTGCTTCTCGCCGCGCTGGTCCTACCGCTTATAGTCGGGGGCAAGAAGCTTGAAAAAAAGTTTGCTTTGGCGGTTGCGGCCCTTGTCTCGCTGGCGGCAATTGGGCTGCCCAGTTTTATTGCAGGCGGAGACTGGAATGGAGTACTGCAGCACGCGTTTGCGATTGTGTTCTGGATTGTGTTGACCGGCTGCATGTACTCATCCCTGGCAACTGGCGCGCGAATGCAATCTGTCAGTCGCGTGATGGCCATTCTGGTGATCGCCGGGTTCAGCTATAAGGCCCTGCAAGCGACGGCGATATTCTGGGCGAAGCCGCTGGGCGCGACCGACGATGAGGTCGCAATTGCGATGGAGAGCTACGCGGCGCGCGATACCTCATTTTCCATGGCGCACCACATTCTGGGTAACGCGAGAGAGGCGCCCTGTGGTGATCTCTGCCGCATCATGCGGCAGTACACCAATATTCGCGATGCTCAAGCGCGAACCGAACTGAAGCTGGTGGAGGACCTGCAACCTACTTCTACGCTGCGGCCCAATATATTTCTTTTCGTGATCGATTCGGTGCGGCCGGACTACATCGGCGCGTACAACCCGAAGGTTGACTTCACACCCAATCTTGACGCACTCGCGCATGATGGCGTCGCATTGCGAAATGTATTCACGCAATACGCCGGAACCACCCTTTCCGAACCAGCAATCTGGTCCGGCGCCATGCTGCTGCACGCGCATTACATGCAGCCATTTTCAAGAGTAAACAGCCTGGAAAAGCTGGCGAGAACAGACAATTACCAGCTGGTCGTCAGCTATGACACGGTCCTGAGCCAGCTTCTCTCGCCTTCGGCCGACATGATCAAACTGGACGAAGATAAGACTCTGTGGAATCGCTGCGAGGTTTGCTCCACCATCCGGCAGCTTGAGAAAACCATCGATTCTCGCCCGGGCAAGGAGCGTCCGGTGCTGTTTTATGCGCAGCCCATGAACGTGCACCAATTCGCCAGCAACGACATGCCGCGCATGGCATCATCAAACTGGCGCCATCGGAATGGATTCAACGACCGGATAGCCTTTGAACTTAGCCAGGTTGACCAGTGCCTGGGAAGTTTCTTTGACTACCTCAAAGCAAAAGGCCTGTACGACAATAGCGTGATCGTTGTTGCCTCTGACCATGGGGATGCGACTGGTGAGTTGGGGCGCTTCAGCCACTCCGTCCATATTTTTCCGGAAGTCATGAAAGTTCCCCTGATCGTGCATCTTCCCAAATCGATGCGCGAACGGATCGTCTATGACGACACTTCCCTTTCCGCCCTGACCGATATCACCCCCACCCTGTACTACCTTCTTGGTCACAGGCCAATTGAGATCAACCCAGTCTTCGGACGGCCGCTGTTTACTGAAACTCGGGAGGAACTGGCGTTGTATCGTCGCCACGAAATGTTTCTCGCTTCCGATGAACGAGCGGTTTACGGACTGCTCGCTGATAACGGCCGATTCCTGTTCACAACCTACGACTCACCGGCTGCAAGCTTCCTGTTTGACCTGAGCAATGATCCGGATGCGCTGCACAATCTGCTCACACCGGACTCAGAGCGCAAGTATGGCCGGCAGGTGATCGAACATCTGCACGAAGTGGCGGATTTTTATGGTTACAAGCCGGGGATCGGATCGCTGCTGGCGGCAGATAGGTAACCTGCCCTAGTCTTTCTTTTTCTTCCCCCTTAGCCCCGCTGGATTTTCGTGTGTCCGCTCCCGGAAGCCACCTTTTAGTCCGGTCGCCAGCGTGACACTCGATTCGCCGAACTTGTCGCGCAAGCGGTCAGCCGCGGACAGGGCCTGACTCCAGCGTCGGCGCCGATCACCTTCGAGGAGGTCTGGTTGTGGCGCTGCGGACTCAAGCGAAGCAGCTTGCACTCCGAGCAATCTGACTTCAGTTCCCACGCGCCAGTTCTTGTGGAACAGAATGCGGGCAGTTTCGAAGATCTCGTTATCGAGCTGGGTCGGTTCAGGAATGGAATGTGCGCGGGTGATGGTGGTGAAATCCTTATAGCGAAGCTTTAGCTGAATTGTCCGGGCGTACACGCCGGCCTCGCGCAACCTTCGCGCGACCATCTCAGAAAGCCGCATGAGAGTCGATTCGAGTTTTTCAACATCCGCGGTGTCCTGGTTGTAAGTGTGCTCGTGGCTGATGGACTTGGCTCCCGTGTCCTCGCCGACTGCAGAGTCAAACCAGCCTCCGGCATCTTCTCCACGTGACTTGCCCGCCAGAGCCAGTCCCCATTTTCCAAGCTTTTCTCCCAGAACGCTGTCGTCAAAACGTGCCAGATCACCAACCTTGTGAATGCCCATCTCATGCAGGCTTTTTTCAGTGACTTTGCCGACACCAGGTATGTCGCGGACGTCGAGCGGTGCAAGAAAGCTCGCTTCACGGCCCGGGACGATCCAGAGAACGCCATTTGGCTTGGCTTTGGCCGAGCCAACTTTTGCCACCAGCCGCGATACCCCGATGCCGACCGAGCAGTTCAGCTGAGTTCGCGACTTCATTTCAGCGTGAAGGGTATGCGCAGCCTTCAGCGGCGGCCCGTGCAGGCGTTCGGTACCGGTCATGTCAAGATAAGCCTCATCGATGGATGCCATTTCCACTTGCGGCGAAAAAGAATTGAGCACCTCAAAGACTTTTTCCGAATATTCGCGGTAGCGCTCCGGATGGCCGTCGACAAAGATGGCATGCGGGCACATTTTCGCCGCCGTCCGCAGCGGCATGGCGGAGTGCACTCCGAACTTTCGAGCTTCATAGGAGGCTGCTGAAACCACGCCCCGTTCATGCCGCTGGCCGCCGACCACGACCGGCTTACCTTTCAGTGACGGATCAAATAGCTCTTCCACCGAAACAAAGAAAGCGTCCATGTCCACGTGGAAAATAGTTCTGGAGGCAAGGGTCATGGAACACCAGTTACCGCGAGACAGGTTGCAGGTCGGGCGCCTCAACGCGCCGCGTGGGAAGCGAGCCACGCATCTGGCGTACGCGTTCGTAAACCCGGACATATTCTTTCGCCGAAGTCTTCCAGGAGAAGTCTTTGCTCATGCCGTTGCGCATGATCTGCTGCCAGGTAGCCTGATCGCGAAATACTTTTAGCGCGTTACGGATGGTAAGCAGCAGCGCTTCTCCGCTGTAATCGTAAAATTTGAATCCGGTACCACGGCCGGTTTTAGCGTCCCAATTCTCCACCGTCTCATCCAAACCGCCGGTCGCCCGCACAATGGGAACCGTACCGTACTTCAGGCTATAGATCTGGTTTAGCCCGGAAGGCTCGTAACGTGAGGGCATCAGGAACATATCACTGCCGGCTTCAATCTTGTGTGCAAGAGCGTTGTCATAGGCGATCTTTATGGCAATTTTTTTGGGGAATTGCCGGTTCAACCGCAGAAACATCTCTTCATAAGATTTGTCCCCCGCTCCCAGGGCGACCACAATCATGTTTTCCATCGCCAGGCGTTCCATGATCTGGCTCATCAGGTCGAACCCCTTTTGGGCGGCAAAGCGCGAAACGATACCGATCACCGGCAGTTTGAGATCGGCGTCGGCCATTCCGAAAGTGGCTAGCAGATCCTGTTTGCACTGGATCTTGCCTCGCAAATCCTGGGGGGAGTAGCGGGCAGCAATGAACTTGTCGTTCAACGGGCTCCACTCATCGTAATCCACACCGTTCAGAATACCGCTGACGGTTGCGGCCCGCTCGTGCAGCACGCCTTCCAGGCCGAAACCAAATTCGGTGGTCTGAATTTCCTGGCTGTATTTTCTGCTGACAGTGGTAACAAAATCGGAATAAACCAGGGCGCCTTTCAAGAAATTCACGTTTCCGAAGAATTCCATCTTAGAAATCGTGAACAGGTCCCACGGAAGCATCAGAAGCGGCAGCGTGTCAGCGGGAAACAGGCCCTGATACCCCATATTGTGAATCGTGAAAACGCTTGAACTTTCGCGAAACGCCGGGTCCTCCGCATACTGGGTGCGCAGCAGGATGGGGACCAGCGCCGATTGCCAGTCATGGCAGTGGAAGATGTCTGGAACACCAAGGATCTTCGAGGCTTCCAGCACCGCCCGCGAAAACAGCGTAAAGCGTTCGGCATTATCCGGATAGTCGCCGACCGAAGTTCCGTAAAGCCCTTCCCGATTGAAGAAAGCAGGGTATTCGACAAAATATTGTGTAACCCCGGTCTGTTTCCCTCCGCTCACGATTGAGCAGAATCGGTACTGATCGTCAAACGGGACAGTGATGCTCTCCACCACAACTTTGGGATCGGAAAGGTGAGTCTGCCGATAACGCGGGACGTACACGGAAACATCATGGCCGAGGGCTGCGACCGCGCGCGGTAGAGCTCCCACTACATCGGCCAAACCGCCGGTTTTCGAGAACGGGACGCACTCAGAGGCCGCGAACGCAATACGCATCAGAACAGCTCCTCGGAAGGGTTAGAGTCGGCTAGGATCTTTGGTGGCAGCCTCTTCACCGGCGAAACTCGCAGCACGCTATCATAGGTGCGGCAGGAGACCGACCGATTTACACCCTCCTGCAGCAACTTGCCAGTCTAAAGGCGAGTCGGAAAGAGGGTCAACGTGCCCAAAGTCGCTTCGCGGGCGGAGAAACCTAAACTCGGCCAACACTTCCTGAGTGACGCCTCAGCCGCCGTCAACATTGTAGAAGCGCTCGGCGACATCAGCCAGGAAACAGTTCTGGAGATCGGACCCGGCCGCGGCGCTCTGACCTCGCTGCTGGCTCGCACCGCACGCCGCCTGATCGCGATTGAACTCGATCGCGTCCTCGCCGCCCAGCTGCGCATGAAATTCGCGCTGGCCGAAAATGTCGAAGTGATTGAGGGCGATGTTCTCTCCATCGACTTCGACAGCATCTTCGGTCCCAAGCCGGGCAGTTCGCGCCCCGGCATAGAATTCAATCCCCGGCCGGCAAAAGTGGTGGGAAATCTTCCCTTTTACATCACTTCCGACATTCTGCTGCGCCTTTTCGAATACCGCCGTTACTTTGATGTCTTACTTGTGATGGTTCAGCGCGAAGTCGCCGACCGCATGGTTGCGAAACCCGGCGGCAGCGAGTATGGATTGCTATCAGCTACCACTCAGCTTTACGGCAAAGCTCGCAGGTTGTTCGTTCTCCCTCCCGACTCCTTTTCACCACCGCCAAAAGTTCACTCCGCGGTGGTCGAGCTTCGCATCTCGGACCGCATAGCGGATCTCGGTGTGCCGGAGCAGCCGTTCATTGACTTCCTCAAGCTCTGCTTCAGTCAAAAGCGCAAGACATTGTGGAACAACTTGAAGTCGGCCTACCCCCCAGCCGTCTTGCAGGCGGCCATGGAAACGGCTGTTGTAAAGCCGAGCGTGCGGGCGGAAACGCTAACCCTGGAGAAGACGGCTGCCCTGTTCCGCGCGCTGGGTGCAACGCTGATCTCCAGGAACTAGGCCATGTCTGCAACTCGCCATCCCGCGGTAGCCGGGAAGTTTTATCCCGAGCGGGGCAGCGATCTCTCTTTCGCGGTCAATTCTTTTCTGGTTTCCTTGCCGCGCCTTCGAGCGATTGCCTGCATTGCACCGCACGCCGGTTACATGTACTCAGGGCACGTTGCCGGGGCTGTATTTTCGACCATTGAAACGCCATCCCAGGTGATCGTTCTATGCCCAAACCACACCGGTCTCGGCCAGCCGCTCAGCATTATGAGTACCGGCGAATGGATGACGCCGCTGGGCCAAGTCCCCGTCGCTGCCGAACTCGCTCTACAAATGAAGCAGCATTTCCCTCCGCTCACCGAAGACATGGAAGCTCATCGTGCAGAACATGCCATCGAAGTCGAACTCCCGTTCTTGCAGGTCCTCAGGCCCAATGTTTCCATCGTGCCAATCGCGCTCGGAACGCGCAATTACGAAGTGCTTCACGCTTTAGGAATCGCAATCGCAGAGGTGATTGTCCAGCAGCGCGAACCGGTGCTCATTATTGCTTCCAGCGACATGAATCATTATGAAAGTGAAGAAATCACGCGTGTCAAGGACCCCAAAGCGATTGACCGCATTCTCGCCCTTGATCCTGAGGGTCTGTTCCGGGTCGTCATAAAAGAAGACATCAGCATGTGCGGCCTCGGCCCGGCGGTCAGCGCGCTCAGCGCCGCCCTGAAGCTCGGCGCATCCAAAGCAGAACTGATCAGGTACGCTACTTCCGCCGATGTCTCGCGCGATCGGGACTTCGTGGTGGGCTATGCGGGAATCACGATCTCATAAAAGAGCGCGGCCAGTTTAAGCCGCCCGATTCCTGATTCGAATCAGCGATGCGGAGCGCCGGATGGCGCGGGCGCCGAACGTCTCGAAGAACCTCCGCCCGAATGCGGTGACACTCCGCCGGACCTCATCCCTCCCACCGATCCCATGCCGTGCGGTTGCATTCCGCCACGCATCCCGGGTGATGGAGTGAAAACCGGAGCACTCGGCCTGACCACACCACTGTGCATCGACGGTGTCGCCATGCCATTCTTCTGAGCCTGCAAGGATGCGCGGCCCAGGTCACTGACTTTGCCGCGTGGAATGCCCATTCCTGCCGAATCATTGCGGATGGTCAATTTGTTGCCAGTCCCTGCCGGTTCGTTCAGTGGGGCACGATTCACCGCCACAGTTTGACCCGGAGTTGAGGGCGGGCGAGGCATCACAAACTGCTTTGGCGCATTAACCACGTGCGGAATCGGCGACCATCCCGACCACCTCGTGCCCGGCTGCCATGCCCACCCAAAGCCTGGAACGAATGACCATGCACCGTAACGGTACGGCATCCAGCCCCACGGATAGGCCGATACCCACGTGTAGCCGAAATTCGGATACCAATACCACCCGCCGTTGCTGAACGGACTCCAGCCTGCGCTCGCGAAATATGGCCGCCACATAGTCCCGTAACCGGGGTAATCGAAGAAGCTGCCGTAATAGTTCAGATCGCTGACGCCGTACGCATAAGGTGCGTAACTGCTGCGCACATTGTAATTTTTCTGGTATTGTCCCTGCTGCTTGTCCCAGGAATCGAACTCTATGGGAGTAACCTCTTTAGCCAGCGTGACCTGGTCACCATCGGCCAGATTGAAGTTGGCACTGTGCTTGGATGAAACCTCGACCGTGCCCGCCGGCCCTGCCGCACTAACTTCGCCCTTGAAAACTGCGAGCGTTGCGTCGGTGTCGCGCATCTGCACCCGCACATGCGCCGCTTTTGTGAACTGAATGTTTTCCTGTCCGAAGCTGAGCGTTAAATTGGACGTCTTTCCTCCGACATAGTCCAGATATGCCGTTCCCTCCAGAATCTTTACCACGGAGACCTTGTTGCCATCGTCTCGCAAGGCTAGCTCAGGAAACTCGACGAGGCTCTGTGGTGCGAGCCGTAATGTGGTGCCATCTTCAAACTCGACTTCAACCCGGCCGTCTGCCTGGGTTTGAATCTTCGTGCCTTGCGTAATCGGTATATTCAGAAACGCCCTCTCGAAACCGCTGCCAGTGTTGCGATCGATCCGGGCCGCGCCCTCTACCTGGCTCAATCGAACGATCCGGACCTGCGAATCTGCCGATGCTACATTGGGCACAAAAAAACAAGCCAGAGCCAAGCCCAGGCTGAGCAATCCAATCTTGATTTTCATGAGGCCCCCGCACCACTGGTTAATACATTAGAACCATGCCGCCGCCTGATAGTTGCACATGTTAGCACGAGCAATTGTAAATTCTGCGTCCTCAGCTCTTCCCCGAGGCCTTCTGCAACAATCGCTGGGCGCGTACCCGCACCGGATTAATTACCGTTGTGTCCTCTGCGATACGCCGCAGGATAGGAGCGATCATCGATAGTTCTCCCAGCCCGTCTCCGCGCTCCGTGTCCTCCATTCGCTTTAACTCATCATCCAGTGCCAGCTTCTGATAACGATGGAAATACTCGAGCCGTCGTCCAGCCTCCAGGGTTGCCGAAAGATTCTGAAATAGCGCGGTGAGCTGCTGGACAGGGGGCTGCATCGAGTAGTTGTACTCGGCCCGCGTACTCCGCTGGTCGTCTTTGTAGATCAGCGTCTTTGAACCGGTGGATGCCAGGTTCTTCTTTTTGGAGTCAATCTCGCCTCCGAAATAATGAGCACGCCGAGCCAGATCGAACACTCGTGCGCGCGTTTCGGGGGACACACCGAACTCCAGATGAAACGGGTCTCCTTCGGCCTCTGGGCTGATCTTTCCGGTTGAATCATAAGCCCCCCGCCCGTCGGAGCTCACTGAGATCGCATAATGAGAAGGTTCAGAGCCGGGAAAATCCAGAGTGAAGCTGACTGTGGCGGGCTGTTGTGCCAGGACACAAAGGCTTATAAGGAACACCCCACCCAGAACGCTTACGTACCGCAATCCAGGGCCCATGAAGAGATTATGCCCGAAAACCGCCGCTGGAGTTGCCAATCAGCTTCCGGCAGCGCGCTGGCGCCGCTGCGTCGCTGAGGTGTGCAGGTGACAGATGGCGATGGCCAGCGCATCAGCCGCGTCGGCAGGTTGGGGTAGCTGATTGAGCCGCAGCAAGCGTGCCACCATGTGCTGTACCTGCGCCTTTTCGGCCCTGCCATATCCGACCACTGCCGACTTTATAGAAAGCGGCGAGTACTCTGCCACACTGAGCCCTGCGGTTGAGGCCGCCAGCATAGCCACGCCGCGTACCTGCCCAAGCTTCAGTGCGGATTTTGCATTCACTGCATAGAAGATGCCTTCAATCGCAACGTCATCCGGGTGAAATTCTTCGATCAGTTCTCCCAGCTGCTTGAAAATGATCGCCAGCCGATTTGCCAACGGATCTCTGGGAGAAAGGTGGATCGCACCGCAGACTAGGCAGGTAAGGTCGTCATTGCGCTGAAGCTCGACCACGCCATAGCCCGTGTATTCGGTACCGCAATCAATCCCAAGAACACGCATGATTTGAAGTTTCGGCCTTGTATCGCGCGGCGTTCAACAGCAACGTGGCGCCCTTGCTTTCATAATCTCACGCTCACGCCAGAACTCAGCATATGCCGCGCGAGAGTTCACCATCCCTGTTCGCTTCAGGAAACGCGCATAGGCTGATTCATCAAACACTTCGTGCAGCATATTCAATATCAATGAAAGCACTCTCATGCCTGCTCCTCCGCGGTCAGTCGCGTCATGACGAACGGTGACTCCTTCACCACGGCTTGCTGTCGACCGGCCAGCACTCGCGCCCATTCCATCACCGACTCAATGATGATTATGGAGACCATCGTAATCAGAATGCCCGTGACTACCGCATCAATCCTGTCGTAGAGGATGAACCGCGGATTTGCGCCAGCGGTGTTTGTGAGCAGCCGCGCATGTGCCAGAAATCCGATGCGGGGATTAGGATCGAAAATCTTGTGCCACGAAGCTGCATACGTCACCGACCCCAGCACTGCGAGCGGCAGCAGTGGCACGAACATGTATCTGGCCTTTCGCATCTTGATAACGATAGTAGTTGCTACGCATAACGCAACAATCGCCAGCAACTGATTAGCAATTCCGAACAGCGGCCACAGCGTGTTAATTCCACCCTGTGGATCCTTTACACCCTGCCACAGAAAAAATCCCCACATGGCAACGATCAGCCCACTGGTCGCAAGAATACTCGGATACCAGCTGATTCGCCCCAGCGGCTTCCACACGTGCCCCAGCGCGTCCTGCAACATGAAACGCCCGACCCGCGTGCCGGCATCGAGTACGGTAAGTATGAACAGCGCCTCGAACATTATGGCGAAGTGGTACCAGATGGCCATCACCGCTTGCCCGCCCAGACTGGTGGCGAAGATGTGCGCCATGCCCACTGCGAAAGCCGGGGCGCCTCCAGTGCGGCTGAACAGGTTTTGTTCTCCCACCCACTGCGCCAGCTGATGCATGTCCGCCGCGGTCACCGGAAATCCCCAGCCGGTGATGGTCGCGGTCGCCGCCTCCGGGACTTTACCGATCAGCGCCACCGGACTGTTGATCGCGAAATAGATTCCCGGCTGTAACACGCAGGCCGCAATCATAGCCATAATCGCCACCATGGATTCCGCCATCATCGCGCCGTAACCCACCATCCGGGTTTCGCTTTCCCGCCGGATCAGTTTCGGGGTCGTGCCGCTTGCAATCAATGAATGGAACCCGCTCACCGCGCCACATGCGATCGTGATGAACGCGAAAGGAAACACGTTCCCCGCAAAAACCGGGCCTGACCCATCAATGAAGCGGGTAAGCGAAGGCATGTGGAGCGTCGGCCTGAGCCCCACAATTCCGATCGCCAGCAGCGCAATTGTTCCCAGCTTCACGAACGTGCTGAGATAGTCCCGGGGTGCCAGCAGCAGCCATACCGGCAGGGCCGAAGCCGCAAAGCCGTAAATGATGATCAGCACCGCTAGCGCAGGGGCGCTGAACGTGAACCATTTGGCTGCCTCAGGATTTTGCGATACCCACTGCCCTCCCCAGATGGCCAGCAGCACTAGCGCGAATCCCGATATCGAGGTCTCAAGCACCTTTCCAGGCCGCACCGTGCGCAAGTAAACGCCCATGAGCAGCGCGATCGGAATCGTCATCGCAATGGTGAACGTTCCCCACGGACTGCCATTCAGCGCGTTGACTACGATCAGCGCGCACAGACCCAGCAGAATGACAATAATGCCAATGATCGCAAGATAAGCGACGAACCCGCCCACTTTGCCGATCTCTTCGCGCGCCATCTCGGTCAGCGATTTGCCGTCGCGACGCACCGAAAACAGCAGGATCACGAAATCCTGCACACAGCCCCCGAATACCGCGCCGGCAAGAATCCAGAGTGTGCCGGGCAGGTAACCGAATTGCGCCGCCAGCACCGGCCCAACCAGCGGCCCCGGTCCTGCTATGGCTGCGAAGTGATGTCCGAAAACTACCCACTTGTTGGTTGGAACGAAGTCGCGGCCATTCTCCAGTCGCTCTGCCGGCGTGGCTCGCCACGAATCAAGCGCCAGAACTTTCGCGGCAATGAATTTGCTGTAAAATCTGTATCCCAACGCGTAGCTGCAGACCGCGGCTACCACCAGCCACATGGCGCTGATCTCTTCCCCCCGGTGCAGTGCAATGGTTGACAGTGCGAGGGTGCCGAGGGCTGCAGTCGCAATCCAGATCAAGCCCCGAAGAAATTTAGGCATACGTTTCGGTGTGAAAACCGTATTGTGTCGAATATTACTGCTCGCTGCAAATCCTCAAGCTGCCTGCGGACTCAGCCAATCAAATGAGGACTCACCACGCTAAAAAATTCGTGCCCGGCCAGGGTCAAGTGCCCAGCTCCGTCGTCGGGCTCCTCAGGCTGCCGCACCCGAGGCTCGGCTGCTCTTTCCTCCACCAAAACGCCTGATTTTCATGTAATCTACACTCACTTCCGCTCACCTCTGTGTTCCTTTGTGCCCTCTGTGGAAAAACCATGCCGAGGCCACATAAGAGCATAGGGGCCAGTATGTGGCCCAGCGTGATCCACCCTATTGACAGGAGCAGGCAATGAAAGTCGGAGTACTGACCGGCGGCGGCGATTGTCCCGGACTGAATGCCGTTATTCGTGCCGTAGTGCGCAAAGGAGTCTTCCATTACTCAGACGACTTTGTGGGTTTCCTCGAAGGCTGGCGCGGCTTGATCGAGAACAAGACCATGCCGCTCGATCTCAGTAGCGTCGGCGGAATCCTGCATCGCGGCGGCACCATTCTTCGCACCTCTCGTACTAATCCCGCCAAAAAATCCGACGGGCTCGACACGTGCATTTCCACATTGAACGAGCACAAAATTGACGCGTTGGTTGCGATCGGCGGGGACGATACTCTTTCCGTCGCCCAGAAGCTTCATGACAAGGGCGTTAAAGTAGTTGGCGTTCCCAAAACCATCGACAATGACCTCTCCGGCACCGATTATTGTTTCGGCTTTGATACTGCCGTAAATGTCGTGACTGAAGCCATTGATCGCGTTCACACCACGGCGGAAGCTCACAATCGCGTCATCGTGGTAGAAGTCATGGGCCGCGACTCCGGCTGGATCGCCATTCAGAGCGGCATCGCCGGCGGCGCGGACGTCATTCTGATTCCCGAAATTCCCTTTGATATCGACAAAGTCGCCGAAACCATCCGCCAGCGTGATGCCCGCGGCCGCTATTTCAGCATCGTGGTGGTCGCCGAGGGCGCCAAGTTTTCAGCAGACGTTGATCCCCAGCACGGCGCTCCTGTAATTGCAGACATGGCAACCGACGAATTTGGACATGCTCGCCTGGGTGGCGTCGCCAACATTCTGGCGCGCGAAATCGAACACCGCACCGGCTTTGAGACCCGCGCGGTGGTCCTTGGCCACGTTCAGCGCGGGGGCACTCCCAGCGCATTCGATCGCGTTCTCGCCACCCGCTACGGCCTGGGCGCGATCGACATGATTCATCGCGGAGAGTACGGCTGCATGGCCGCATTAAGAGGCAATCGCATCGTCTCCGTTCCACTTGCCGACGCCATAGCAAAGAACAAAACTGTCGATCAGGAAATGATCGACGTCGCCAATGGCATCCTCGACAGGCTCACACCTGAAAAAGCCCGAGTAGCCTGATTGCGCCCGAAGTGAGCGCTCGGCGCTCTCCAAGACTTTCTTTGCGTTCAGGCTTCTCTCTCCGCTCTTTGCGTTAAGCTTTTTTTCGACAAAAATGCCTTTTCCTCTGGCGGCCACCGAATTATCGGTAATGTTGCTGGTCCTGGGTTTCATCCTTGTTCGCCGCCCTGCGGCCCCTGCACACTTACTCCGATTCCGGGCCCTGGCAAAACGCAAGGTGCTGGCAGTGGCAGCCATCGGCTTATTCGTGCTCGCCATCCGCGTATTGCTCATCCCTCTCTTAGGCATCCCGGAGCCGCGCTGGCATGACGAATACAGCTATCTTCTCGCCGCCGACACTTTCGCGCACGGCCGCATAACTAATCCCTCGCACCCAATGTGGATCCACTTTGAGACCTTCCACGTCATTCAACATCCGACCTACATGTCGATGTATCCGCCGCTGCAAGGCGTGGTCCTTGCGATCGGCCAACTACTCGGCCATCCCTGGATCGGACAACTGCTTGTGACCGCCGCCATGTGCTCTGCCATCTGCTGGATGCTGCAAGGCTGGCTGCCCGCTGAATGGGCGCTGCTCGGCGGCATCCTTGCTGCGCTGCGCCTAGGAATCATGAGCTATTGGATGAACACATACTGGGCGGCTTCGGTCGTGGCACTTGCCGGTGCGCTCGTCATGGGAGCGCTCCCCAGGCTGAATACAACACCCAAGACGAGTTCCGCTCTAGCCATGGCCGCGGGGCTAATCATGCTGGCCAACAGCCGGCCATTTGAAGGATTACTTCTCGCGATCGCCATTCTCATCGCGCTGTTTGTGAAAAGCTCGTGGTTGCGCAGCAGCGCAATCATCCCGGCGGTTGCACTTTTGATATTCGCTGCGGTCGCTACCGGCTACTTCTATTACCGCGTGACGGGAAGCGCATTTCTAATGACCTATCAGGTAAATCGAGCTGCCTACTCGCGAGCGCCATACTTTATCTGGCAAGCGCCCCGGCCTGCCGTGAAGCACAACAATCCTCAGATGCAACGCTTCTACGATCGCGAATTTCAGGATTATCAGAACGCGCGCACGCTGCGCGGATTCATCAACCGCACCGCTGACAAGCTCCTGCATCTTTGGGAATTCTATTTAGGCCCGCTGCTCACCGTGCCTCTGATTGCCCTGCCCTGGGCCATTCGCGGCCGCAGGTTGCGATTTGTCCTGGCCGCGCTTGCGCTTATGTTCGCCGGCGCCCTGGTCGAGGTCTGGACTTCCCCTCACTATTTGGCCGCCGGCACCGGACTGCTCTACCTGATACTGATTCAATGTGTGCGTCATGTCCGATTCTGGAAGTTTGGCCCCCAAATCGTGAGCGCTATACCGATTGTCGCCTGCGCTATGCTCATCATCCGACTTATCGCTATTGCCGTTCATGCGCCGCTTGAACCGTCATGGCCGCGCGGGGACCTGCAGCGTGCTGCAATTCTGGGCCGGCTCGAACACACCCTCGGTCAGCATCTGGTGATTGTCGACTACGATTCAACTCACGACCTCGATCGCGAATGGGTTTACAACCCTGCAGACCTCAATAATTCAAAAGTCTTGTGGGCACGTGACCTTGGGCCCCAGAGTGACCGCGAACTGCTCAACTACTATCACGGGCGAAATATATGGTGCGTGACTCCAGATTCGAATTCGATTGAGTTGCATCCCTGTTCCATCAATCCTTGAAAATAACCTTTTCCAATTGGGTGACTGCACCACGCCTCACAGCTCACGCCGTATTGCTGGCCGCGTGCATCTGGGCCGTGTACGCCTGCAACATGTCTGTGCCCGGCCTGTTCGATCGCAATGGGTTGATCAAAGGCGCGGATTTCTTGCACTTCTACACACTGGGATCGCTTGCCGCAAACCATCGTGGCGATCTGCTCTATGACATGCGCGGTCAAAGCGAGTTCCTGTCTCAGTTGCTGCCCGAAGCGCGAAACTACGTTTACGTTCCTCTTTACGGACCTCAGGTCTCCGTTTTACTTTCACCGCTGGCCCGTCTTTCCTATCTTCAGGCATTGACGGCCTGGTTGGTTTTAAACACCGTTCTGTATGCGATCTGCTGTTTTTCGCTCTGGCGTTGCGCTTCTGATTTAAAACCTTATCCCTGGACCGTAGTCTTTGCCGCGATCGCCTTCCCGGGCTTTTTTCACCTCATCGTCTGGGGACAGACTTCAGGCCTTGCCCTGATCTGTTTCGTGCTCGCGTATCTGGCGCTCCGAAGCAAACACGATTTTCTGGCAGGCCTGGCTATTGGATCGCTCATTTTCAAACCACAACTCGGAATTGCAGCTGCCGTTCTGTTTCTTGCGACCAAACGCTGGAAGCTGATATCCGGTGCGGTGATTGCGGCAAGCCTGCAGCTCTCTATCGGATGGCTTTATTACGGTACTGATGTCATGCAGCGCTACTGGCACACGCTTCTGAACGTTTCCCGCGTTGTCGGGATCTTCGAACCTCGTCCGTATCAGACACACTCGCTCAGAACCTTTTTTTCGATGTTGATTCCGATTCCTGCGCTGGCATTCGTGCTGTACATGGAAAGTGCCGCCATTGTTATGTACGTTCTTGTGCAGTGCTGGCGGCGGCAGACTGAGCTCGACATCGCATACTCAACCTTGCTGTTGGCAACCGTCTTGGTCTCGCCCCACCTGACCGTCTATGACCTCGTCATCCTCGTTCCGGTATTTCTGTTACTCAGCAATACGGTCGTTCAAAAGCGATCTGGGCGTGCGACCGCTGTTAAATATCTTCTGTATGCTTTGTTTCCGCTGTTTCTGGCAGGCCCTCTGGCGCGGCTGACTCATCTCCAGCTTGCGGTTGTGGCGATGGCCGCCCTGTTCTGGATTTCCAGAGATCTCGTTCGAGATCGCGCAATGCAAGTTTGAATCGCCTAAGGCCGAAACAGAAATTCCATCGCGTCCGGCAAGCGTTTTGCCCACTCCGCTTCGCTGTGCGCCGCACCTTCTGCAATATTCACTCGCAGCCGGTCTTCTCCCAAACCGGACTCCTTCATGTTCTGAGCTAGCCGCAGCACGTCGTTGACAAACGATTGGTCACGGTCCGGGCGGCCCGACTCGCGCGTTCCCATCGCCATATAAACCCGCTGCGGCCACTGCTTGAATCCACGCGCCTCCCTGAGCAGCTGTCGGCTCGACATAAACAACGACGGGCTCTCAATCAGCAACCGGCCAATCATTCCAGGTCTTGCCATTGCGGTATAGAGCGCAATCAGGCCGCCCAATGACGAACCGCCCAGCGCAACATTCTCCGTGCCTGCAGCCACCCGATATTTTCGCGCCACAAACGGCATCACTTCGTCCATAAGAAATTCCGGATACCTTCTTCCCTGCGGCCGCAGAATGGCCGGAGAGAACGAGCGGTACGGCACATACTCTTTCATTCGATCTTTACCGCCATGATCTATTCCCACCACAATCAATCGCGAAATTTTGCCCTCTCGTATGAGGCGGTCGGCAGTTTCATCCATCTGCCACTCCACGCCGGTATAGGAGGTCTCTGCCTGAAAAAGATTCTGCCCATCGTTCAGATACAGCACAGGAAATCGATGTTCGCCGTTCTCCGCATTGTCGTAGCCGGGCGGAACCCACACCCGCAGCAAACGCGCATTTCGAAACACCGCGCTCTGCAGCTCATGGAAGCGCAGCTCACCGGTAACGGCTGGAAGTTGCGGCGAGGACATTCAGGAGAGGCTTCCTCTTGCAACCCTGATGACCAGCGCTGACGAGAGCACAGCAATGCTGAAAATCAGGAACAACGAAGAAAGACAGAGAATACACCAGGTTGTCAGTACGAAACCTTCGATATAGGTGAGATACAGCGCAAAGCCCAGCCCGGCAAGCGATCCAGTAAACAACCACATAGGTGTATCCGGCTTCTCTCGATAAAGGATCGATAATATGAGCAAACTCGCGTATCCGGCGATCCCTATCGCGGCCACCGGCACTCCCAGTATGGTCGAATAGATGCTGCGGTTCACGATGTCACAACTGAAACTTTCGCCGACCTCGCAATACGTGGTCTTAGATGCGGCGTAATGGTGATACAGAGATACTGACGACACCGCCACACCAACTGCTGCCAGTACTGCAATCGCAACCAGCAGGTGCGGGCGCTTCATGGCAGCCCGCACCCGGTTTTCTCACCCAGCGCCTGCAATCCCTGGGCGCCCTCGCGCCGTTCGCCATCGGCAAATTGCCAGGTCGGAAAGTGCTTGATTCCGGCCTGCACACAGTGGGGCGCTTCGTCGCGCGATCCCACAACGCCGCACTCCACGTATGAGACATACTGAAATGCGCCCCCGAACATCTCTTTCTGTTCGGCACAATGCGGACACCAGTACGCGCCGTACATCTTCGCCTGCTTGGCTGAAATGCACTTTGCGAACGCCTCCAGGCGGCTGGTTTTTCTGCGCTCGCCCAGGTAATAAACACCGGCGAAGGCCGCAATTACCAGCACTGCGGTAAGTAGTCGGCGTAACCAAATGTTAATTTGCCCCGGCATCAAATCGCTTTATACCACGACCTGCAGAGCCGACGGCAGAACCTCGAGCCTCTCACAATTGAGTGACATCACTTCCCCATCCACCATCACGTCCACCGGGCCATCGAGTTCGAAATCGATTCGCTTCGCGGATCGCCGCTCCGCCAGAGGATGCCCAATATGCGTGCCGTCATATAGCGTCGGCAGGTTCCGGACCAGTCCCATTCTTCCGATCGGGCCCCAGCGCACAAATTCGATCAGGCCATCATTAATCTCTGCCTTGGGCGCAATCATCATGGTGCCGCCCGTGAACTTGCTGTTGCTGAAAGTCAGGAAAAGACAAGGACGCTTATCGAATTTGCCCTCGTCATCGAATCGTACCGGAAATGATCGTCGCCGGAATCGCGCAAGGCAAATGAAAATCGAGAGCTGATACCCTGCCTCCCCCCAACCGGAAAATCTGCGCGCGCGCAAGCTTGCAACGTCGGCGGAGAAGCCGATGCTCAGCAGATTAATGTAATGCAGCACACCCGATCTGTGCTTCAACCGAAGCACGTCGCAAGCTGTGGATCGCCGCGCCAGCAGAGCCTCCATCGCGAACTCCACCCCGCGGTCGCTGAAATCGCGCAGAAACGAATTGCCCGTGCCCACCGGAAGGAATGCCAGGCTAGGAGTTTCGGCTGATGTCAGGGGAAACAAGCCATTGACGATCTCGTAAGAGGTTCCGTCGCCGCCCACCCCGATGAACTTACGAATGCCTCGCGCATAACCCTCGCGCGCAATTCTTGTGGCGTCCCCCGCAGCGCGGGTCTCGGCCGCTTCCACCTTCAGCCCGCCCGCGCGCAACTGCTCGAGCAGATTCGCGACCTGCGCGCGACGCTTTCCTCCACCTGCCGCCGGATTGATGACTGCCAGAAAAGTATCGTTCAATTCGGAATTAAAGTTGCACCATGGCGGCGCGACTGAGCGCCTTGCTGATCTCCTGCGCCAACATTTCCCGCTTTATCTTCATCGAGGCGGTTCGCGGAAAGTCCCGTTCCCACAGCACGTAACCGCCGACCCGCTTGAAATCCGGTAGCTTGCGGTTTCGCTGGTCAATCTCCTGCTTGAGCGCTTCGCTGAACTCCTGGCCTGTTTCAAGCCGGATTGCCAGCACCAGCATTTCCTCTCCCAGCTCTTTCGCCGGCCAGATAAAGTTTGCCGCAAAAATGCAGAATTCCTTCACGTTTATTCCTTCAAACGCATTCTCAATGTCCTCGGGATAGATATTTTTGCCGCCCTCGGTCACAATCATGTTCTTCTTGCGCCCGAGCAACTGCAAGTGCCCGTCGCCGTCAAACCTGCCCAGATCGCCGGTCAGCAGCCATCCATCCACAATCGTCTGTGCGGTCAGCTCGGGATCGTTCAGATAGCGCGACATGATGGTTTTGCTGCGCGCCGCTATCTCGCCAACCCCCTCCTCATCGGGACTGAGAACGCGCAGTTCTACTCCAGGCAGCGCTTTGCCGACGGTGTCGGCGCGAAATGGCTTCAGGTCGTTGACGGTCAACACCGTGCCCGCCTCCGTCAACCCATAACCATTTGCAACCGGCACGCCGAGATCGTAAAAAAATTGCAGAGTCGAAGCTTCGATGAAAGCCCCTCCTGTGAACATGGTTCGCAGCTGGCCCCCGAATGCGCGATGCACTTGCGGCAGCAGCATTCTGCTTAAACGGACATCCGGTTTCCAGCCGGTGAAGAATTTATTCACCGCGACCAACTGGCGAAATATGGTCCGTTTGAAGCCGGGCAGCGCCTGCAATTTTGCCTTCAGCCCGCGCTCCAGGTTCTTGAGTACCATCGGCACCAGGCTGACGTAAGTTATCCTGTAGCGCACAAACGCGTCGCGCACATATTCAGGCCGCAGAGTTCGCAGATGCAGGACGCATGCGCCGCACACGAATGGCCCAATGAAGCCCACCATGAAATCGATCGCATGATTGGTCGGCAAAATGCTCAAATAGCGCACCCCCGGCCAGAACGGATACCACGCGGTGAGCGCTTTGCACTGCTCCAGATAATTTTCGTGCGTGAGCACGCAACCTTTGGGCCGCCCGCCGGTCCCCGACGAATAGACGATGCAAGCCACATCGGCTCGCAGGCGCGGCTTGAAAACCGGATCACCCTTGCGCCGGAACTCCTCCCAGCGAAATGCGCCGCCAAGATCGGCGCTGGGTGGCGCCTCCGTCACCAGCACGGTATGTAGCTTGTGGTCCTTGAAATCTGGCGACTGCATGATCGCGCGCCACAGGTGGAATTCCACTACCAGCACCGTGGCCTGCGAATGCTCCAGCAACTGCAGGTGCTCGTCTGCACTCAGCTTGTAATCGAGCGGCACCAGCACCCCGCCACAATGGAAAATGGCGTAGGCGGAAATCAGCCATTTCGACTGATTGGTCATGATGATCGCAGCGCGATCGTTGGCCCGAAACTCCGTGTCCTCCAGCGCCCGCGCCAGCGGCAGTGCCATGTCTTTGAAATCGGAGTACGTCAGCCGCGTGCGTTCGCGGTCGCGATCGGACTCGATCAGGCAGGTCTCGTTGGCATAGCGGTCGAGTGCCTCTCGCAACACCGCACCCAACGAGCTGTATTGATCAAGATTCAGCAACTAACTATTTCACCATCAACTCATGTGGGTACAACACAGGCTCGCGTAAGGGGCAGGTCTTCGACACGCCCAGCTGAGTGAAGCTGCAGCCCTCCCTACAGTCTGGCCTGAATTCGCCCTGCTAAGGTCCGGAAATCTGTCACACCCTGCAACTCATAATCCGGCAGCTCGACATGGAAGTGATGCTCCAGCCGTGTCAATAAATCCAGCGCCTGCAGGCTGTCGATCTTCAAAGTTTTAAAGAAATCATCATCCGGCGTCAGCTTCTCCCGCGGCACCTTGAAGTGCTGGGCCGCCAGCGCCAGAATTTCATCAAGTGTTTGATCAGCAGTACGCATTTTTAGGGTAAGTATGGCAGCGCGTCTTTGCTTTCCACAAATTTCCGCAAACCCTCCTCAACCGCCGTCCGGGAGAATAATTGGCAAAAAATCTCGATTTCCTCGGCCAGCTCTTTTCTCGGTATCGGCTTGATAAAGCTTTTGGCCGCGATGGCCGTGTCGCGATCAAATTTCCCGAGCTGCGCGGCCGTCGCCCGCGCCACCCGCAGCGACTCTCCTTCCGCGGTTACTTGGCTGACCAAGCCGATCTGCTGCCCCTTTACAGCGTTAAAGCTTCGCCCGGTCAACAGCAAATCCCGAACCACCGCATTGCCCAAATCCCGCTTCAGGCGCGGGATTCCGCCAAATCCGGGAATTAACCCTAAACGCAGTTCCGGGAAACAGAAGCGCGCCATCTTGTCTGCAAAAATCAGGTCACAAACCAGTGCCAGCTCGAAGCCGCCACCGAACGTAACTCCGTGCACCGCGGCTATGGTCGTCAACGGCGCCTGGTCGATCGCATTCATCACCTCGTGAATGCGTTCCAGGAACTCCCGTACTTCTTTCAGCGCCTGCCGCTTCTCCATCCCCTGCGAGCGCTCGTACAACTCACGTAAATCCGCCCCCGCGGAAAATCCGGATTTCAAGGTGCTGTAGATAATCAGCGCATGAGTGTCGCTCTGCAGCTCTTGCAGTGCGAGCGCAAACTCTTCCAGTTCCTCCAGAGTCTGTGACCCGATTTCATTGGCAGGCTCGCGATGTAGCGCCAGCTCAATGACGCCACCCTTAATCTCCCAGGAAACGCATTCGCCTCTCATAGTAAGAACAGTCTCACGCAGGGCACTATACCGCCTGCTTCACCTGATACATCTCTTCAATCTCGTCATGCAGCTTTGCTGCGATGGCATCCCGCTTCAGCTTGCCATTCGCGGTCAGCAACCCATTCTCAATCGAAAACGGCTCACCCCGAACCTGAAACGCCCGTATCTGCTTATAGTGCGGCCTTCCCGCATTGACCAGATCGATCGCACTCTGCACCTTCTCACGCGCCACATCGCCCGTCACAACTGCCGACAGATATCCGCGCCCATTTCCAATCAACACAACCTGTCCACCGGGAAGCTGTTGCAAAAGCGCTTCTTCGATCGGCTCCGGTGCTATGTTGTGCCCCGAGCCCAGCACAATCAGGTTCTTGATTCTCCCCACCACCTTCCAGTTTCCCGCTGCGTTCACCTCTCCCTGATCGCCGGTATAAAACCATTGATCGCGCAAAACTTTCGCAGTTTCTTCCGGCCGGTTCCAATATCCGGCGAAAACATTCGGTCCCCGGACCACGATCTCATCCTGCTCCCCCAGTTTCATCTCGATACCTGCGATCGCCGGTCCCACTCGCCCTGGTTCCACCTGGCCAGCAGGATCATCCATGGTACAAATCGCTGTTGTCTCGGTCAGGCCGTAGACTTGTAGCACCGGGATCCCCAGCATCATGAAGAAAAGTTGCGTCTCGACATTCAACGGCGCCGATCCACATATCAGCGCCCTCAGATTTCCGCCAATCATCTTCTTGCGAATGCTCGGAAACACCGCCGTCCGCGCCACTGCCAGCCACATCGAATCTGACACCGAGGCTTTGCCCTCATGCTTGCGCATCCACCCCGACTTGGCTTTGGTGTAGATCCCCAGCACCAACCCCCCTGTCTTCCATAGTTGTTCGTCAACCGCTTTACGCATGCGCTCAAGTAACGCAGGCACATTCAAGAAGTAATCCGCTTGAGCCAGCCGCATGTCGGCGGCAATTTGCCCCAGGTCCATGTTCATGGTCAGCTGATTAAGCCGCATAAGGGACGTAAGCAGCATGATCCACGATCCGGCAAAACAAAATGGCAGGTAATGAAAAACCCGGTCGCCCTCCTTTTCACCATTCATCAACGACTGCAGCCGGCTGGACGTATTCGCCAGCATCTGCCCGACGTTCCCAGCCGTCAGCACTACCCCTTTCGCCTCTCCCGATGTACCGGACGTATAAATAATCGTCACCGGATCGTCATCCTGCAGCGGCTCATGCGGCGCGGGCGCCTCCGCCCGCGAAACCGAAAATACCTCGTCGAACGTCACCAGCTTTGCCGCTTCCATCCACCCGCCTTGCAGCGAGTTCCGCAGCGCCGCATCTCCACAAATTACCAGCGATGGCGAGCAGTCCTTCATCATTGCCGCCAGCTCTGTCACCGCCTGCCTCGCGTACAGCGGCACCACCATCAGCCCTTCCGCCATGATCGCGAGGTCCACCGCCACCCACTCAATGCTGTTTGCCGCCAGCAGCACGCATCGATCGCCCTTCTGCAGCTTCTGTTCACGCAGGAACGCACGTGCCTGGATCACCAACGACATCAAATCTCTGGCGCTCGCGTCCAGAAATTTCCCCTCGTGCACTTCCCGCAACACCAGTGACCGTGGCACACCGTCCAACTGCCCGAAAATGGAATCCAAAAAACTCATCAGCTGTACGCCGACGCCAGGTTTTTCAATCCGTCGCTCATCGGCGGCAGATACTCCTCCCAACTCCACTCGCCCGTTCGCGTCTCAAACTCCGGATACCGTCTCTGCACTTCCTCTTCGAAGTGCACGCCCATCCGTGCCATCAATTTCAGATTCTTCACCACAGTCTGCGCAATTCCATCCGCAATGGCCTCTCCATCCCGATACAGCCTCTCCAGCGCCGTACTCATTCGCACTTCCAGGTCAGCATCATCCACGTTCATCAGCAGGTCATGGTGCCCGCGCTCGTTCATCAGGTTGCGGATACGTTCATCCATGGTGATTCCCGCCGATGGCACCAGCGCCGGCATAGACGTGACGATCCCGTGATAGCGCGACGAAACCATCATGTGGCACGCCCGCAGAATACTCACCATCTCATACATGTTGTAATCATCGGAGGTCAGCACCGGAACTCCCCCCAACATCTCCGAGATTCGCCCTGCCGGGCGAGCATCCAGCCGCTCCGTCGCCGCCAGCACCACAAACACTTCCTTCTGCCTGCGAAATGCGTCCACCGCTTTCGCAATCGAATTCAGATAATGCTGCAGCTTGCGCTCCGCCTCCGGCCCGGAATTGTGGAAGTACACCGACCGGTAATGGCTGTCCTTGTACGCGCCCGCAATTCCGTGAACAGCAAATTTCGCTAGCGAAGCCTTCACCGGCCATTCAAACGGATTGATCGGGCAAACCACCAGCACTCGTGAACGCCCGTCCCATCCGGCCTTGCGCAGTGCTTCTTGCCCAAACTCGGCCGGCGCCGGGTCAAACGTCCAGGCCGTGTCCGTCCCCAGTTCGGTCGGAACTCCTAATTCCCGCAGCACCATTCTCGACTCAACATTGCGTGTGATGATCAGCGAATTCTGGCAATAGCGGCTGCACATTTTCGCGATCAGCGGATCCATCTGACCCGCTTCCGCGCCATACCCGACCGACAGCTTATTCTCTGCTGCCGCCATTCCCAGCGATCCAATCATCATCGTGGTTAGCGCGTTCGCGAACTTGCTCTTGAACATTGACCCTTCGCACGCCACCACCCCGTCGTGTCGCGGTACCTCATCCATCAGAAAAGGCGGAAAAATATCCGGCAGATGTACCTGCTGCGTGCCCTCGAAATAACCCTGGGTGCGCTTGAAATTCTGCGTCATCACGCTGAACTGCACCCTGTCCGCGCCCAGAATATGCCGCAACTGCCGCAGCATCTCGGAAACCCGCACGTCCGAACCCATATTCCGCGTTCCGTTGTAGCCCGCAAACAACAGTTTCAGCTTCTCGCCCGCCTGCCAGCGCTTGCCGCTTCCCAGCATCCACGCCAGCTTGGTCCTTTCAATCCCCGTGCTCACCCAGCTTTCCAGCACAAAATCCATCATGCCGCCGAACCTCCCGCCTGCGACGGCCAACTCTGGTAGGGGTAAGTAAAATTCGTCTCCCGGCTGAACTCCAGCAGCGGATAGCTGTATTGCGAAAATGGCACCGGCCTCCGCCCTAATTCCGATGTCACCCGCGTGTTGTCGAACACCGTGTTCCACACCAGATACGGCATGAACACCTTCATCAGCGCCGCGCCATGTCCCAGATTGCTCTTGCTCTCCGCCAACCCATTTACCGCCGCGCCAAATGGCTTTTCCAGGAATGGCATGAACATCGGGCCGCGCTTGTTCTGGGCTCCGGCCAGCGCCGAAGTTATCTGCCGGAAAGTTTGCGAATCCCGCCCCGACGAGAGGTGATAGGTATCGTACTGCGGGCTTTCTTTCTGATGAAGCGTGGCTACCGCATCCGCCACAAAATCGACGTTCACAATGTCGATCTTGTCGCGCGAACGGAACGGCAATACCGGCAGCCCTGCCAGGAACACAAATGCCCGCACCATGTCGAACTGCGTCGTCTCTGCCCGCCGGCTGTCTCCCAGAACAATACTTGGCCGAAAAATCGTGATCGGGACATCCGGCAGCAGCTCTCGGATCATGTGCTCGCAGAATTTTTTGGTGCGTGCGTATGGATCGTAATCCGACCGGCTCCACTCGATCGAGTTTTCCTCCATCACAACTTCATCCTGCCGCTTTCCTGCCACCGCTACCGTGCTGACATGGCTGAACCTGCGTAACCCGTGGTAGTGGTTGGAATGCCGTGCCAGCGTCAGCACTTCCAGCGTGCCGCGCAGGTTCACATTCAGGCAGCTTTTTTCCGACTTCCGGTTCAGCGAAGCCGCGCAGTGCAGCACCGAATCGCTGGTATGGATCAACCGGTCGTAATCATCCTGTGAAAGACCGAACCGCGGCAAAGTTATGTCGCCGCAGAAAACTCGCACCCGCGTCTGCAGGTTTTCCTGAAAGCGCGCGAAATCCTGGTGCAACTGCCATGCCTGCCACAAACGTTGTGCAGCCTCGTCGGTGTTGCGGGCGCGCACCAGAACGTTCAGCGACCCTCCGTGCTGGTCCAGCAGTTCGGTCGCAACATGCGCTCCAATGTATCCGGTAGAACCGGTCAGGAATATTGCCACGACGCTCCGTTGGTTCCGGTTTTCACGGTTTGATCTTCTGCCTGAGCGGAAAATTGCAGGTTACGCAGGGGGCGTGCTTCCAGTGGCCGGCCCTCGATCAAAGGATAGGTCCAGCGCCGTAGCGCCGGAATGTGAATGTTGATCCAGTACTCCCACCAGTCAAGCGATCTCGTATCGTAAGCGAAGTCTGCCCTCTCTTCCGCCACCAGCGCGTGCGAAAGTTTCTCTACATTATCGGCCACGAAATCGTGCTCATTCTGCAGAATGAACGGTTCGAACAACTCCACCAGCTTCTCAACTCTCTCCAGACTTCGCTCCGCCCGCACCAGCGTCTTTTTCAGCGGCAATGGCGCCATTACCCGTTGAATGGACTGTATGATCGCCCGTTGTGCCGGTGCCGACATCCGCTTGTAGCGTTCTTTTGAAACCGGAATCGCATCCAGCCGCAGCCGCAGCCAGTACTCCAGGCCTTCCTGCGCCCGGTAATGCTTGCGGTGGGCTAGCGACGTAAGCTCGATCGATCGCCCCATGTCGCACGGGTTGGTCACCGACGTCGCCAGCTGGTACAGCGCATCATGCCGCCGCTCCACGATTGCCGCCCCAATCAGCGTCATTCCCTGGCACACCGCATCTACCGGAATAATGTCCAGTCGCTTATGTTCGTTCGATGGAAGCTGGCGAAATGTTGTTCCCAGCAGATATGAGAGTGAAGCCGAGGTGTTGATGCCCTCATTCCAGCCCACGAAAGGCTTGCTTACCGACGTCTCGACGATGGACGGCCGAACAATCGCAATCGGCAAGTCCTTGCCGCGCTTCGCAATCAGCGACTCTGCCAGGCTCTTGGTCAGAGTATAGGTATTCGGCCAGCCCAGTTCTTTCGCCCGCCGCGTCCCTGCTTCGATCATGAAATTCCGCAGCCACCGAATGCGGTTCTTGCGGATCTGATTCTCGAGCGCCGCTCCCTTCAGGTCCTTAGCCGCGTGTTCTTTTACCAATGCCTGCTGCAGAAGTTCCTTGGTCACTTCTGGGCTTTCCGCCTGTTTGTCAGCCCGGGCTACCATTTCATGCAGCCACTTCCACTCCCGTTCGGCATCGAAATCCGTCAGATGATTCGGCGTGTAGTTGGGCCTGATCTTTTCGCTGATTCGCCCGTCACGCGCTCCCGCCACATAGCAGGTTGAAAGATGCAGCAGGCCTGCATGGTCCGAACTCCGCACAAACTCCACCACATTCACCGCCGCATCTACGTTCGCAACCAAAGCCTCTCGCAGGTCGGGATTGAAGTCGGTCAGCCCCGAGCTGTTGACGATCAAATCGAGCTCGCTTCGCAGCCGCCCAGCAACATCGGGCGAAATCCCCAAATCCGGCCGCCCCACATCGCCTTCCACTATCTCCACTTTCTCCCGCAGAAAACGTGCCAGCCCCGCGCCATACTTCTCGTACAACGGATCGAATACCGGCGACTCCTGTATCAGCTTTTCGAATCGCAGAGCTGCAGGGTTGGATTTCTGTCGCCTGATCAGCAGATATATCCGGCCAATCTGGGGAAGATCCATCAGCGTATTCACCAGCCACACCTTGCCGATAAATCCAGTGACCCCGATCAGCATCACGTGTCGGCCGCTCAGAGCCTTGCGCACCGACAGCGGACGGCTTGCACTCTGCCCGTCAAAATGAACCACCGGCCGCGGTTGCGCCGCCCTTTCGCGTACTGCCGGGAATGCTCCTGCAGCAAGTTGTTCTTCCGTCGCACTAGGCTTTAGCCCGCCCAGTTCTTTGATCAAAGCCTTTGGCTTGAGCCTGTCGCGAGCGGGAAGCAATCGCGCAAAGAATCCACGTGGCGGAACTACCGGATCCAGCAATCGTCCGGTCGCTACCCCGTCGCGAAACTCCAGGCGATTGGCCATCAGCAGCTTTACTCCCAGATGCTGCGCCAGTGGCCGCATCACATGTTCCAGTCCCTGGCTCACCAGCACGATCTCTTCGCCCGCTCGCAGCGCATCTTTAAGCCGCTCTTCACCCTCGGTTTTCAGCTTAGGCTTCAGCTTGTACTTGAAGTATTCTTCGCCTAAAAGATCGAGCCGGTCGCGCGAAATTCCCCGCAAAACCGTATGCACCACTCGTGTTGCAAATACCCGGTTGCCCGCGTATAGAAACGGTCGCAGTCCGGCCATCAGCAGCACCAGCCCGCGCCGTACCCAGCGTTCGGCGAAGGTCTGGGCGTTCCAGGTGAAAAACGCCACTGGCTGCACCGTGCTCAGTTCCAGCAGGCTGCCTTCTACCCGCCAATACGTACGGATACGGATTTGTTTGGGATTCGTCTGTTCCAAATTCTTCTCGTCTTTAGACTTAAGCCGACTCGCTTGCGGAAATGGAACCGGGAACTGCGACTATTGTAAACAATCCCGTAACAAACCTGAACCTGTTCTGATACGGAGGTCATCCCGAGCGCAGGGCTTTTTGTTCGCGCAGCGCTTTTCTTCGCGCAGCGCTTTTGTTCGCGCAGCAAGAGATCTCGCCTGGACCACCACTACCCAGGCAGGGGCGGGTCCTCGACCCGCCCAGCGGAGCGTAGTTCCGCCTTCATCTCACGCCCAACCACCAGCGCCATTATCCCGCTCAGAACCATGAAAGCACCCACCACGAACAGCCCTCCGCGAAACCCGCCTGTCATCTCTTTTATCCAACCGATCACATACGGCCCAACGAATCCTCCCAGATTCCCCACCGAGTTGATGATTGCGATTCCCGCCGCCGCAGCCGTTCCGCCCAGAATCGATGTGCTGATCGCCCAGAATGGTCCCATCATCGAAAACGAAGCCAGTGCCACACTCAGCATCAGGATCTCCGCAATCGTGGAAGTTGCCATTCCCGCGCCCCATAACCCCAGCGCTCCCACAAACGCCGACAGCGCCAGGTGCCACTTCCGTTCTCCGCTGCGGTCCGAATGCAATCCGACCAGCACCATCGCAACCGCCGTCACAATATAGGGCAGCGCCGAAAGCAATCCGATCTCGAAATTGCTCCCCGAAAAAGTTTGCTTGATCACGCTCGGCAGCCACAGACTCACTCCATACGAGCAAGTGGTGGCGCCAAAATAAACCATGGTCAGCAGCCACACTCTGGAATCCTTAAAGGCCATGAACACCGAATCTTCCGATGGGTGGAACGAAGCTGCTTCCTGTGCCAGCGTCTCCGCCAGCCAGCGCTTCTCCGCAGTGTCCAGCCATTGAGCTTGGTCGGGCTGGTCTTTCAACACCACCCACACCACTCCGGCCAGAACGATCGCAGGCAAGCCTTCAATCAGGAACAGCCATTGCCACCCGGCAAATTTCCCGGCATGTAACTCCAAAAGCGCACCGGATATCGGGCCGCCGATCACGCCCGCTAGCGGCCCCGCGGTCATGAAAATCGAAACTGCGCGCGCCCGCGCGGAAGCGGGAAACCAGTGCTTCAGATAAAGAATGATGCCGGGGAAAAATCCCGCCTCGGCCGCTCCCAGAGCTAGGCGCAGAAA
>Ga0310810_10000929_pt1 | contig 29578 bp, 23 predicted proteins | sample NCmetagenome_FD_207641 | JGI IMG/M metagenome (GOLD analysis project Ga0310810, IMG submission 207641) | Soil microbial communities from experimental microcosm in Duke University, North Carolina, United States - NC | ecosystem: Engineered > Artificial ecosystem > Soil microcosm > Unclassified ... | reverse complement strand
GCAGATGAGCTGCTGCACCTCGGAAGGGATGGCTGGCCGCACCGACGAAGGCAGCGGCGCGGCCACCGCAATCGCGGAGAGCAAAGCAACACTCAAGCTGGTGCGCAACAGGTGACTCATAAAAACCCCAGGGATACTGATTTGGATGCGGTGCGACACGGGAGGGTCACCCGGCTGAGACGATTGTAGCGGAATGAGGGGGTCGGAAGTTGTGGCTAAGGTATTAGCTCGTGTGGCACAGGCGGCTCGCCTGTGTCCTGATCTCCGGTGCACAGCACTCTGGTGCACCGGCATCTCCGGTGCACAGCCGAGCCGGCTGTGCTACACAATCTGTGCCGATGCTAAGATGCAGTCCGAGGAGAGGAAATGGCACGAGGAGTCACGCCCAGGCGGCCGGCCAGAACTGGGCGGCAGGACGCAGTTCCCAGAAAACAAATCGCCGCAAAATTGTTGTCAAGTAAGAACGCGCGAAAAGTTCCGGCACCGCTGAATGCAGGTGCTTTGACTGCTCCCCGCTCGGCAACCAAGGCCAAAAGCTACAATCCGATTTCGCACGAACGGGTTTCAGAAATTCTGAAGCGGCTCGATCAGCTCTATCCTGAGGTCACCTGCGCACTGACTCATCGCACCGCCTGGGAGCTGCTCGTAGCGACGATTCTCTCGGCACAGTCCACGGATGTGCGTGTGAACATGGTCACGCCGGAGCTGTTCAGGAAATATCCGACGGTGCAGGATTTCGCGAAGCTGGAACCAGAACAGCTTGAACCAGACATTCGCTCGACCGGGTTCTTCCGGAATAAATCGAAGTCAGTCGTCGGCGCGGCGAAGATGATCGTGAACGATTTCGGCGGCAGCGTTCCGGAAAACATGGACGATCTGCTCAAGGTTCCCGGAGTCGCACGCAAAACCGCGAATGTCGTACTGGGCACATGGTTCAAGAAGAACGAAGGAGTCGTAGTTGACACCCACGTCCACCGCATTTCGCGGCGGCTGGAGCTGACGAAGAACGACGAGCCCAAAAGCATCGAACAAGACTTGATGAAAATAATCCCCCGCGAGAGATGGACCTTGTTTTCGCATCAGATCATCTGGCATGGACGCAAGCTGTGCTTTGCGCGATCGCCGAAGTGCGCGGATTGTTTGCTGGAAAACATCTGCCACGCAGAGGACAAGACGTGGAGTACTGTGGAACGCCATCGAGGGGCGAGGGTTTAAGCACAAGGTTGCGTTTGGCGCCTCTCGAATTGAGCTAGAAGACGGGCTTATCTCCGTCCCACTTCACCTGCTCAAGAGTAGATGGCGGGATTGCGTCCTGCCAGGGAATCCGCAGAACCATCCTGCCGGACCTAGATATGACCTCTCCTCCGTTCGCCAGCACAATCTTGAGTCCGATCTGGGCGGTGTCCTCGGCAAGCACATCGACCTCGTATGAATCTGGGAGGCCGGACAGGGTTTTATTCCAGTAGGTATTGTGGACTGGTTCGCTGTATTGCGCGGGAATCGCGTGGGCGCCGATCAGAGTTCCAAGAATGCCTGCCGCATTGGCGGGATTGCAGTCCGCGTCCTGGCCTGCGCGAGTCGCGTAGTTTAGCGTCTTATACCAATCGCCATCGCCATAGAGCAGGCCCATGACCACGTATGCGCCGTTCAGCTTGGCATCGATGTTGAAAGGTTTCTTGTATCCGTCTGGGCAATGGTCCACCTCGCCCCACTTTGCCTGAACCAGGTGCCAGGTCTTGAGCCAGTCGTTGGGATACTGGTCATGCCATGCGATGACATCGTGAATAGCCCGCGCGTACAGACTTTGCGCCGGGATTGCTCTCAAACCGTTTTCTACTACTTCCCGTATGTTTTTTGCGAAGAACGCTTGCGTATACATAGCGGAAACGAACATGCCGCCGTAGACGCCGTCTCCGTAATTCATAATGTGCCCCATGCGTTCACCGTACCGGTTGGAGACCTGAGGCATTCCCGGAGCGATCATGCCAAAAACGTCGGACTCGATCTGGAAATCAATATCGTCGGCGTGCAAATTGTTGCGCGGGTTTCCGGAATCGGGCGGCAATATTCCCTTGCGGATATTTGCCAGCCCGGCCTCGTTCGCATGCCATACGCGGCGAATCTTCTTGTCCCATTCGTGGGCGACGGTAACCGGGTCCACCTCAATACCGTAGTGACGCAGGCAATAAAGAAAGAGAATATTGATGTAGATATCGTCGTTATCCGGAACGCCGAAGCTTGGGTGTTCTTTTTCAGAAGCCTCGACAAATTCCTTGTTGATGATGATCTTGTTGCTATCGGCCTCCCGAGTGACTGGATCTTCGTAATCGCGCTTATTATCGGCGTGGAGGCGATACTCTTTCATCCTGCTTGCCGAAAGCGGCCAATCGCTGATGTCGAATCCGATGGGAGCGCCCAAGTAGTTGAACTCCCATGGCTGGCCGAAGGTGACGCCGATCATCTTCCCCATCCATGCGCCCTGTACCTTGTCAAGATAGGTATTCCACTCGAGTTCCCGCATGTGCGACGGCTCAGCAGACGCAAGGCCTGGGCTGACTGGCTGCTGCGCCTGGGAGAACGCAGAGATCCAAAAGATGGCGATCGCCAAAGACGGAGAAAGCGCTTTTGTCATGTCAGCAGGTCTCATATCGCGATCTGATTCCGCAACTGCATTTCACGTGGGCACTTTCAAAATCAAATATCCACCCACTAAAGCAAAGATCACATCCGGCGCCCAGGCGGCTAGCACCGGCGGCAACTGACTGATGTTCCCCATAGCTTCGAACAACCCGGAAACGAGGGAATAAACGACCGCCACACCGATGGCAGTGGCGACTCCGGCGACCGCGCCGCGCTTCCCTGCTGAGAGCGCGAAGGGAATGGCAAGAACCGCCATGACGAACGTGATAATCGGGAACGCCAGTTTTTTGTAGAGCTGCACTTTCAGCCTGACCACCTCGAAGCCGCTCTGCTGCAGATCGTGAATATAGCGGCTCAACTGCTCGTAATTCATCTCCAGCGATTGCTTTACTTCCTTCTTGAAGTAAGCCGGTTGCTCGGAGAGAACATTAAAGGTTGAAACGTCGAATTTTTTATAGTCCTCAATCGCAGAGTTTTGAAACATGCGCTGCCAGCCTTGCGCGCACACCCAGCGGTTGAGTTTGTCGTCCCACTGGCTGCGATCGGCGTAGATGCGGTTCACAAGCTGAAAGGTAGTGGGATTGAACTGAAAAACGGAGAGATCACCGAACTGGTTCCGGTCCGAATCGAAGACCTGATAGTAGTAAATGGTGCCATGCTGCCCGAAGATCCACTTACGGGACGGGTTCAGATAGGTTTGCGCCGGGCGGCCTTTGATTCTATTCAGCAGTTCATCCTGGCGCTTATTTGCGTGCGGCAAGTAAAACTGATCGGAAAGGAAGAGTGCGCCGGAGACCAGGCTCGCAGTGAGAAGAACCGGCACAATCACCCGATAAATGCTCGTCCCTGTTGCTTTGAGCGCGGTGACTTCGTTGGAACGCTCCATCAGGCCGAGAGTGATCAAGACCGCGAGCAGCACCCCATACTGCGCGGTGTTGTAAAGAAAATAGGGAGTGACGTTCACCAGATACGCCCCCACGATCCAGGGCGGAACCTGATTGCGGAGAATGTCTCCTAGAAGCTCGAAAACCGTGAAGATCAGAGACAGGACGAGCAGCGATCCGACGACCAGCCCGAAGTTCAGCACAAAATCGCGCATGACGTAGTCGTCGAGGATCATGGGAAAGCTCGCTCGGAAAACGCGGGTGCGGGTAACCGCGCGCTCAAAGGCGTTTTCCGTCGGCGTGCCCGGAAGAAGAAGTGTTCCGCGATGAAATTTCGCTTTCAGCGATGCCCAGTTGGTCTTCATGGCCGCAATCTCAAATGGCCGTCGCTCTGAGCGCCAGAGCAAGAATGCGCCGAGCACAAGGAAGACAATATCGGCAAGCCAGACTCCGAGACCAGGTGACACTTTGCCTTGGCGTGCCAGCGAAAGCCCGAATAGCGAGACGAAGTAATACGCGAACACCAAAATGATGGTCAGCACGAATCCCGCAGACTTCCCGCCTTTTTTGGCAGAAAGCCCGAGCGGAAATCCTACTAAGGCCAGGACAATGCAAGCCGTCGGCAAAGCGAAGCGGCGGTGGAATTCGATCCAATACCAGCGCGCCACCTCGGGGCTTTTTCTTGTTCTTGCGATCAAAGGCAACTGGAGCGTTGGCACTTGTGGAATCGATGCCTGCTGCAGTTCTTTGGCCGCGCTGCCTTCAGGAAGCGGAATCGGCAGATCGGTTTCCTGAAACGTGGAGATTTGATATTGATCGGGCTTCGAGGGATCAAAGTCGTGCGCCGAACCGTTGATCAAATGCAGGTGCAGCGTGTTCCGGCTCTCGCTGACCAGAATTCCCTTCTCCGCCAGCGTCACTCGCGGGGCGGAGGGATTGCTGATGTCCGCAAGAAAGACGCCCTTCCAGATAGCCGCGCCCTGAGCGCTCTTCACGTCGTGGACGTAGAGCACCATCTTGGGGAAACCTTCGTAAAACACCCGCGGTTGCACCTGGAAAGAAACCTGAGAACCTTTGAGTTGGTCCTGAAGTTGGACCAGTGCCTGTTGTGAGCGGGGTGCCAGGTAGACGCTGTTTGCAAGCGCCAGCAGCCACGCGGTCACAAAGAAAAACGAGAGTACGCGCAAAAAATGCCACACGCCGATGCCGCTTGCTTTCATCGCAGTGATTTCGCTGTCGGCGGCGAGGCGGCTTAGTCCAATCAGGATCCCAATGAGGACGCCGGCCGGCAATGTGATGGTGAGCGCTTCGGGAATGATCAGGATGAACAGCTGAATAGCACTTGGCAGCGGCGCGCTATTGCGAACCACAAGTTCGAGAATCTGGCCGAGTTCTTTCGTGTATATGATGAACGTGAAGATGGCAGTGCCGATCAGCGCGTGCGACGTGACTTCGCCGAGGATGTAGCGAGTGAGAATGCGCATGGCTGACAGGTGGAGGATAGCACGGGAAATCGGATCATCGTCCTGTGCGCGTTCTTGTCAAACGTCAAAAGCTTAACCGCAAAGTTCGCAAAGGAATCGCAAAGAGCGCAAAGAAGAACAGATCGCCCAATGGCCCGATTACCCGATTATTCAGTATCCCGCTTTCTTATCCACGAGCGCGAGGAGTGGCTGGCTGGCAAGATATCGGCGGATGTTTTCTGAAAACAAATCGAATTGCTGTTCCCACATTTTGGCGTTCATCCCAGCCGTGTGCGGCGTAATAAGCACGTTTTCCATGCTCCAAAGCGGCGAATCATCGGGCAGGGGCTCTTTCTCAAAAACATCGAGCCCGGCGCCGGCAATCTTGCCATGCTGAAGGGCCTCGATGAGCGCTGGCTCATCAACCAGAACTCCGCGACTGACGTTAAGCAGAAATGCGCTCGGTTTCATGGCTGCGAGCTGCTCACGACTGATCATCGCGTGCGTGGATGGCGTGACCGGCGCGGCAATCACCACGTAGTCCGCAACCGCCAGCATTGCGTTCAGCTGCGACGGTGGAAATGCCTGTTGCACAAATTCCGGCTTAGGCAGATCGGTATGCTCGCGAACAACCACGACTTTCATGCCGAAGCAAGCCGCGTGCTGTGCCAGGTTGCGGCCTATTGCTCCGAGACCGACTATCCCGAGAGTGAGTCCGGCCAGTTCCTGCGGCCCGGAATATTCGCGCCAAATGGTCATCTGTCCCCAGACTCTCTGCTGCTGAAAGCGAACATCCTGCGGGATTCGCTTGGCTAACGCAAAAATCATTCCCATGGCTTGTTCGGCGACCGCGGGGCCGTGCACGTCGCGGCCATTGGTGAGAAGCACATCGCTGTTTACGAGCTCAGGGAAAAGCAACTGATGAATCGCGGCAGCCGAGGAATGCACCCAACGCAATTTCTTCGCGGCCCGAAACTGTTCAGGTCGCAACATGACCGTCATTGCAACTTCGGCGTCAACGATCTCACGGTCGAGTTCGCCAAGCTGCTTCAGGCGCACTATCTCGAACTGCGGGAAATCGGCACGAAGCCGTTCGGAAAACCAGTCGGGAGCGATCCAGATGTCAAGATTGGCAGTCCCGATCAGAAGTTTACGCATGAATGCTAACTTTCCCTGCTGAGAACGTGTGGCACAGGCGGCCCGCCTGTGCGCATCACGTCAGGTTCAGCCATCTTGAGTTTGACTTCGCGGGCCTTGCACAGGCGGGCCGCCTGTGCCACATGGCCTCTGCCTAAATCTCAACCCATTTTGATCCGCAAATCGGTGCCTGTCATCTCTTTCGGTTCAGGCAGCCCGAGCATGCCGAGGATTGTCGGGGAGATGTCACGCAAGGATCCGCCTGACTTAAGTTTGAGCTGCTTGGCATTCTCTGCAATCACGATAAACGGCACCGGGTTCGTAGTGTGATAGGTGTGCGGGCCGCCGCTGACCGGATCGACCATCATTTCGGCGTTGCCGTGGTCGGCGGTTATGAGCATGGCGCCCCCTTTCGCGCGCACGACAAGCTCGATCCGACCGAGGCAGGCGTCAACGGTTTCGACAGCTTTGATCGTCGGTTCGAGCTTGCCGGAGTGGCCGACCATGTCGGCATTGGCGAAGTTCACAACGATGACGTCGAAGGTCCCGTCTTCAACGGCTTTCACCACGGTGTCAGCGATTCCCGCCGCGCTCATTTCAGGCTTGAGATCGTAGGTGGCGACTTTCGGGGATGCCACAAGCGCGCGATCCTCGCCGGGAAATGGCTGCTCGATGCCTCCATTGAAAAAGTATGTGACGTGCGCGTACTTCTCGGTTTCGGCCACGCGCAGGTTGCGCATGTTCATCTGGCCCATAACGTTGGCCAGAATGTTGTCGAGAGATTCAGGCGAAATCACGACCGGCAAGCTGAATTTCTTGTCGTACTGCGTCATGCAGACGTAGTGCAGGTTCTTGGGAACGCGATCTGGTGGGATGGTTGTGTCGAGGTCGTCTGCGCCTTGCAGATCACGGCCACCTTGCTCATTCAAGCCGCTGTTGCGGCAGAGAGCGCGGCTGATCTGGCGCACGCGATCGGCTCGAAAGTTGAAGCAGATGCAAGAGTCTTCGTCGCGAATGGTGGATGTGGCTTTGCCGGATGTGGCGCGGGCGCCCTCGCCCGCGTTTTTGTCAGTCACAACGAACGGCACGACGAATTCATCGGTTACGCCTTTGTTGTAGGACTCTTTCATTCCCTGCACCGCGTCTGTGTACTTGCCGCCTTCGGCTTCACCAAGAACCATCGCGCTATAGGCCTTCGCGATGCGCTCCCACCGCCGGTCGCGATCCATCGCATAGTAGCGGCCGCTCACGGTCGCGATTTTCCCGGTGTTGTATTCGCGCATGGCCTGCTGAAGGTGCTCGATATATCCGGCGCCGTTCGTTGGCAGCGTATCGCGCCCATCCATGAAAGCGTGGACGAAGACGCGCTCTACTCCATTCTGCTTTGCCATCTTGAGTAGCGCGTGAAGATGAGTTTGATAAGAGTGCACGCCGCCGTCTGAAACCAGACCGAACAGATGAAGCTGGCGCCCACCGGTGCGTGCGCTCTTCATAGCGTTGAGCAGAACTGGATGCTTGAAGAAGTCACCGTTCTGGATCATCAGCTCGATGCGAGTGGAGTCCATATGCACGATGCGGCCTGCGCCGATGTTCAGGTGGCCAACCTCGCTGTTGCCCATCTGGCCTTCAGGCAGTCCGACGTAGGGTCCGCTGGTTTGAATCAGCGTATTCGGATATTCACGCAGCAGGCGGTCGTAAGTCGGCTTGCGTGCCAATGCGATGGCGTTAGCTTTGGTTTCGGCGCGATAGCCCCAGCCGTCGAGGATAATGAGGATGAGTGGTTTGGGGGTCAAGCTTCTTGCTCCTGGCTGGTAGCCTTCAAAATCTGAACTTCTTCGCTACGGATTTACGCGGATGACGCGGATTGAACTGTTCGAGCCGCCGTCATTCTGGAAAAAGACGACTGTTATAGAACATATCTTCGATCTCAGGGTCGGGATCGTTGAAATCGTCCGGGACTGCGAATTCACCTTTTGCGGAACCGAATACCCGAGTCGGCGGTGCTGCCTTGATGAGATGAATCTCAGGCACGAGCTCTATTTCGGCGAAATGGCACGCCACCGCGTGCTTCACATTGGCTTCTAGCTCTTCCATCGTTGCGGCTTGGGTGAATATGGAGTGGCCGATCGCCTGGGCTTCGTAGCCGCCTTCGAGAGATTCTCGAAAGGTAAAAACGATTTTACTTTCGACCCTATCCATAATCGGGATTATACGCATTAGCCGGGGCCCGCCTTGAATTCGGGCTGTTGTGCCTTAGCAAGATCGCTGAATGCCTGAAGCAACCCGTCGACCCTAGCGGCGATACCTGGGCGCGATTGGATAGTGAGATCCCCGTCGGCCATCTTAGTGACACTGGAGTTTAACTTTTCTAGATCCTGACAGGCCTTCGTCCCTGCGAGGCCAATTTCCGATGCGTGGTGCTTGGACTGTCGCAAACCGTGAAGGATTCGCTCTCGATTCCCCCATGAATTGGCGGCGGTCCTAGCCCAATGTAAATCGTGGCCAAGCCAAAAGACATTGGCTACTTTTCTCCAACCTCCCCGCGACGCAACATAGTCAACGTTGGCCCGCCGACGAAATGCAAATTGGAGGGCTAACATTAAAGCGAGGGACGTCGTCGCTGTCGCCAGGACCGGAAGCAGGGAGAATCGAGGTGGAGCAGAAGTACCGCGCACTCGCCGAAAAGCAGAGACTCCTGTTGCCCTTACGGATACATCAGGTTCGATGGGCAGAGGCGTCGTGGAGCTAGCCAGAATGGAGACATGGATCGTCTCGGTCGGGTTTAGGCTAGGCGCTGATAAGTACACGGTATCGCCCTCGGCTTTGGCATCGACCGGCAACGCACCAGGGGCGGATACTCGTTCGTTGTCGATGGTTGCTCCAAGTATTCGCATCGAACCAGTCAGAGCGTCCGCGGCAGCATCTCCCTCATTCGTTACGTCTATTTGATAGATCCCGACGTTTTTTCCACCACCGTTAAAGGGCAATGACTCCGAAGGGACGTAGGCTAGCCTCGGCTCGCGCGACGAGAGCTTGTGCGCCAACGTTTCAGCTGTGACGATTACAGCCAGCGTGATCACGGCAGCTAGCAGAGTCCTCGGCCAACTCGTCACCGGCTCGATTGACAAGTGCATCAGTCACCTCCGTTGTTTCCTGTGCCTAACGCCTAGCCTTTGTAGTTCAGCGCCTTCAACCCCAGAAACCTCGCCCCTCCACCCAACTCCTCCTCAATCCGCAGCAGTTGGTTGTATTTTGCAACGCGGTCTGTGCGGGAAGCCGAGCCCGTCTTGATCTGGCCTGCGCCAGTCGCCACCGCAAGATCGGCGATGAACGTGTCTTCGGTTTCGCCGGAACGGTGGGAGATGATGCTGGTGTATCCGTTGCGGCGGGCGAGATCGATGGCGTCGAGGGTTTCATTGACGGTGCCGATCTGATTGACCTTGATCAGAATGGCATTAGCCACGTTCTTGTCGATTCCCTCTTGCAGGAATTGAACGTTGGTTACGAATAAGTCGTCTCCGACGAGTTGAATTTTCCCGCCAATTTCTTTGGTCAGGTTCGCCCAGCCTTCCCAGTCGTTTTCGGCAAGGCCATCTTCGAGCGAGACGATCGGATAGTCGTTCGCCCACTTCGCCCAGAAGCGAACCATGTCATCAGAGCTCTTCGATGACTTATCGGATTTCTTGAAGACGTATTTGCCATCCTGGAAAAACTCGCTAGCAGCCGGGTCGAGCGCAACAGCAATCTCTTCGCCCGGCTTGTATCCAGCCTGCTGAATGGCTTCGAGCACGACCTCAATTGCTTCCACGTTCGACTTTACCGATGGCGCGAAGCCACCTTCGTCACCCACAGCCGTGTTATATCCGCGTTTCTTTAGAACACCCTTCAGGGTATGAAAAACTTCAACTCCCCACCGCAAGGCTTCCGAAAACGACGGCGCGCCGACCGGCATGACCATGAATTCCTGGAAGTCCACATTGTTGTCGGCGTGAGCGCCGCCGTTGAGGATGTTCATCATTGGAGTAGGAAGCGTATTTGCGCCCGCGCCGCCGAGATAGCGGTAGAGTGGCAACTCGTAGCAGATAGCAGCTGCGCGAGCAGTTGCCATCGAGACCGCGAGGATGGCGTTCGCGCCCAGGCGCCCTTTGTTCTCTGTGCCGTCGAGCTCGATCATCTTCTGGTCGAGCGCGCGCTGATCGGCTGCATCGAAGTTCGCGAGGGCGTCGGCGATCTCGCCGTTTACGTTTTCGACGGCCTTAAGCACGCCTTTGCCAACGTAGGTGCTTTTGTCGTCGTCGCGAAGCTCGACGGCTTCATGCTCGCCGGTTGAGGCGCCGCTGGGGACGATGGCGCGGCCTACTGAGCCATCCATCAGCCAGACTTCGGCTTCGACGGTGGGATTGCCGCGCGAGTCGAGAACTTGGCGGCCACGGATTTCGGAAATGTTGCTCATAGATTTCATCCTCCTGATATGACGATCGTCCTCAGTCGGCAGCGGGACGTAACCTCGGCGGCCGCTCGATGAGAAAGTTAGAGCTCTCCCAGTCAGGTAACCAATACCTGCATATTTCTTAGCCATGTTGTTGGGTGAAGACAGAATTATAAATGAACATCGATTGGCTGGTGACCAGTGCTCGCTGCCCGCTCGCGTAGCTCCTGGTCACCCATATAAGCGGCACGACTGAAGTCATGCCCTGATACGGAACTCAGACGATCCGCCTGGTGCGGATCTCATTCAGACCACATTCGCTTACTGCGCTAACGCCACTAACTCGTCTTCCGGCAGTAGTTGCAGTTCAATCCATCCTTCAACCGGAAGGGCGTCCGCGGGAAGTTTGTTTTGCCAAACGCTGAAGCGCAGGCGCAGCTTGGTCGCGGCTGGGTCTGACGAGTTGGCTGACGACTCGCGCGGCAGAGCATAAAGCCAGGTAAGCGGTAACCTGAACTCGAAGTTACGGTTCAGCACCGCGGCCGCGGCTTCGGTCGGAAACGATTCCCCGCCGTCAGCCACACTCCAGTTTGAGATTGTTTTATTGCTTATCTCCGCGCTCAACCGTAAAGTGCGCCGCGGCCGCGGCGAGCCTTCTGCCCAAGACTCGAAATTTGCCACAATTTCTAACTGACCCTCAGGAATCTGATCGGCAAAATCCATCCGGCCATAAACGTTCTGCTCATCAATTCCCGCATACACCGACTCGAGCATGAAGACTTTGCCGTGCATGGCACCGGAGCGGCGGTCGGCCGTGTAGTGCGCGGCGCCCATCCACTCGAAGTATCGAACTAACTCGCCGTCGATCCTAGGATGAATGTAACTGGTCTGCGGAGTGAAGCTCGGTTCCACGATGCCGCCGATGATGGGTTGGGCTAGATAGTCGGGCGGGGTTGCGCCCAGCGCCTGATAAACATTCGAAAGATGCTTGCGGTAGAGCTCGTCGAACTCGCGATCGTTGGCCGAATGATGCTCAGGGCCGTACCACCAGTTCCAGTCGCTGCCTTCGGCGATGAACAGTTCTTCGAGCGCAAGCTTGCGCTGCTCTTCTGAACAATGCGGCGCCGCCTGCTCGTAGAAATTACGGGCGTGGTACAGATAATCCCAAGCTTTGTTGTCTTCGGGAGCGCCGATCCAGACGTTGAAATTCGCGTGGATCCAGGAACCGGGAGTAAGGGAGTTCAACACATTCACATCGCGATGGCGCTCGATCGCCTCGGAAACCGTTAGTGCTTCGATTTCCGGATCTTTCTGCAACGCGTCGTAAAAACGGCGGAGGAATTCGCGTCCAGACTCGGGAAAGTATTCCCAGGCATTCTCGCCATCGAGAATGATCGGGAAAACCGCGTCCTTGCCGCGCGATGTAACCGCCGACGCAGCGTCCTTGATGTTTTGGATCAGATGCCCTGCAGCTTCCTGCGCGGGCATGCCGGAGTAAACGAATCCGATCAGGTCGGAGATAGCATGGTCACGAAAGATAAGATGCATGCGGGTCTGCGCGTTCTCATAGCGATGGATCGTGTAAAGCTTCTCAGAGGAGACATCGGGGAGACGGCCGTCGCCATCGCGCATGAATGACATGCCGAGTGTTCGAGAAAGCACGCCTTCGTCGGTCGCCATCCATTTCACGCCGAGATCGGCTGCGATGGCGAAAACTTCCTCGGAGACGCTGCCCTCTGATGGCCACACGCCGCGCGGACGCTGACCAAAGACTTCCCCGTGCAAATCGAGGCCGCGCTTCAGTTGCTCGCGCGCATCTTCTGGATGCCAAAATCGATTTTGCGGCAGCGGCACGCCCGGCGTGGAAGCAGCGCCTTGATTGGTGTCGCAGACCAGCGGCAGGATGGGATGATAAAAAGCCGAAGTGGAAATTTCGATACCGCCTCGTTTGGCAGCATCCGCGTGAGCCGGGAGCACTCTTTTGATCAGGTCGCGCTGCTGCCCGATGACGAACGCCTGGTCTTCCAGAGAATAGCCGCGGCCTTTGCGAACCAGTTCGGCAATCCCAAGCTCATTGAGAAAAAACTCATCGAACCATGCCAGTTGTGAAAGCACCTGGAGGTCGGTGAAATCCTGAGGCTGAAAATATTTCTCTGCATTTTCCGGAGATCCGCCTGAACCCTGAAAGCGATCCCAAAGTTCAGCGTAACGCGGGTAACGGCGGATCAGGTGATCCAGGTTGGCTTGAAACAAGTACTGCAATGCGAAACATCGTTCATCTTGACTTAGCTCGTTTGCTGGTCGAGATGCCACCCGGAGAAACGGGTCCTGCGCCGTCCCAGCTGCATAGTCTTGGATTTGCGTGATCAGCGACGGAACCAGATTGAAAGTTTGATGAACGTCGGGAAACTCATCCAGCAGTTTCACCATCCCGTAGTAGTCTTTTAAAGCGTGCAGGCGGACCCAGGGCAAACGGTACTCGCCGGTGACAAGATCCTTGTAGAAGGGCTGGTGCTGGTGCCAAAGAATTACGACGCGCAAAACCGGCATGGGCGGCTGGAGTCCTGAGTAGAATGAATCTTGTGCAGGATAACAAAAGCGGTCAGCATTCAGCACTCAGCATCAGCCAAAATCATGGCCACGGATTTACACGGATACTCACGGCTTTTCAATGCGAAAGGTTCATCCGTGCTAATCGGTGAAAATCCGTGGCAAACAGTTTTTCCTGACTGCTGAATTCAGACGTAGCAAGCTACGTCTCTACAGAATGAAAAGATGAATACCAAGACGCCAACTGTAGCTTCGGTCCGCAATGACGTCAGTCTTATTTCCGCTGACGACCTTTATCTATTCAACGAAGGACGCAATTACCGCGCCTACAACCACCTCGGCGCGCATGCGGCAACGTTCAACGGCGAACCGGGAACAGTTTTCAGCGTCTGGGCGCCGAACGCGCGCAAGGTGTCGGTCGTCGGCAGCTTCAATGACTGGGACCACAATGCGCATGCGTTGCAGCCACGCGGCAGTTCCGGAATCTGGGAGGCATTTGTTCCGGACGTAGGCACGGGTTCGCTATACAAGTTTCACATCGTTTCTCACAATCACGACTATGTCGCTGAAAAAGCCGATCCTTTCGGCGTGTATCACGAACAGCCTCCGCGAACGGCGTCGGTGGTGTGGGATTTGGAGTATCAGTGGTCTGATGCGGACTGGATGAGATCGCGCGGCGGGCAGCAATCGCTGCAATCGCCGATTTCGATCTATGAGGTACATCTTGGCTCGTGGATGCGCGTTCCGGAGGATGGCAATCGGTCACTGACTTATCGCGAAATTGCGCCGAAGCTGGCCGACTACCTTCAGCGCATGAATTTCACGCATGTCGAATTGTTGCCAATCATGGAGCACCCTTTTTACGCCTCATGGGGGTATCAGACGACTGGCTATTTCGCCCCCACCGCGCGGTACGGCACGCCGCAGGATTTCATGTTTTTCATTGACTACCTGCACCAGCGCGGGATCGCCGTGATTCTCGATTGGGTGCCATCGCATTTCCCTTCTGATGCGCATGGCCTCGCCTACTTCGACGGGACGCATTTGTTCGAGCATGCCGACTGGCGCAGTGGATTCCATCCCGACTGGAACACCTATATCTACAACTACGGCCGTAACGAGGTGAGGAGTTTCCTGCTTTCAAGCGCCATGTTCTGGCTCGACAAATATCACATCGACGGTTTGCGGGTGGATGCCGTCGCTTCCATGCTGTATTTGGATTACTCGCGACGCGCGGGAGAGTGGATTCCGAACAAATATGGCGGCCGCGAGAACCTGGATGCGATTGAATTCTTGCGTCAACTGAACCATGAGACGTACAAAGAGCATCCAGACATTCAGACGTACGCCGAGGAGTCAACCGCGTGGCCCATGGTTTCGCGACCGACGTATCTGGGCGGCCTTGGCTTCGGCATGAAGTGGGACATGGGCTGGATGCACGACACGCTCGCATACTTTTCGCACGACCCCATTCATCGGCAATTCCATCACAATCTGTTGACGTTCCGCATGCTTTACGGGTTCTCAGAAAATTTTGTGCTGCCGCTTTCGCACGATGAAGTGGTCCATGGCAAAGGTTCGATCGTCGGCAAAATGCCGGGAGACGAGTGGCAGAAGTTCGCGAACCTGCGCGCATTGTATGGCTACATGTTCGCCCAGCCGGGAAAGAAACTGCTATTCATGGGCGACGAATTCGGCCAGGTACGCGAATGGGGCCATGACATGAGCCTGGAGTGGCACGTGCTGCAGTATCCCCTCCACTCGGGTGTGCAGAAGTGGATTGAGCAGCTCAATCGGGTGTATCGCACTGAGCCTGCGCTGCACGAATTAGACAACGATCCTGCAGGATTTGAGTGGGTGGATTGCAACGACACCGCAGCCAGCACCATCTCGCTTTTGCGCAAAGGAAAACGGCCGGAAGACACGATTCTCGTGGTGTGTAATTTCACACCTATACCCCGCGAGGACTACAGAATTGGTGTCCCGTTTGACGGGTATTGGCATGAACTGCTGAACAGCGACGCGCATGAATACGCCGGGACTGGAATGGGCAATCTAGGCGGTAAGCAGGCGGAAGAGATCGCGGCGCATGGCAGACCGTACTCGCTGTCGCTGACGTTGCCGCCGCTGGGGATTCTGTTCTTTAAACATCAGATGTAGAGACGTTGCTTGCAACATCTTTTCGTTATTACCCGTAAATTTGAGGCACTACCGGCAAGACGTAGCGAGCTACGTCTCTACATTCGAACCCATGCCTAATACCGGCGAACTCTTCGAACGCGCAGTTTCGATCATGGCGCGGCTCCGCGGGCCAGGCGGCTGTCCCTGGGACCGCGAGCAGAATTTTGACTCCATCAAGCCGTACACGCTTGAGGAAACCTACGAAGTCCTCGAAGCCATCGACAATCGCGACTGGGACGAATTGCGCGGCGAACTCGGCGATCTGCTTCTGCAGGTGCTGTTTTATTCGCAGATGGCGAGTGAGGAGGGACTTTTCGCGATCGACGACGTGCTCGATCGGCTCTCGAACAAGCTGGTTCATCGCCATCCGCATGTGTTCGGAGATGTCACCGCCCAAACCTCCGCCGATGTTCTGCGCAACTGGGAAGCGCTGAAGGCCGAAGAGAAGAAGAATCGGCTGGAGTCTGGCGGAGGCAAGTCAGCAAAGGCTGAGGATCCGCAGTCCGTGCTCGCGGGAATTTCATCCGCTATGCCCGCGCTCCTGGAGGCCCGCAAACTCAGCACGAAAGCTGCGCATGTGGGGTTTGATTGGCCGGAGATCGGAGGTTTGTTTGAGAAGCTTCAGGAAGAAACGACCGAACTGCAAGACGAGATTGCGCAGCTCCCAGCGCCACCTCAGCCACAGGCTAGAGGGATAGCCGGATCCGGAACTATGCAGGTGCCGGAGGAGCTGAGGGGCCGGATCGAGGAAGAAGTTGGTGATTTATTCTTTGTGCTCGTGAATATTGCACGATATCTCTCCGTCGATCCAGAGTCAGCGCTGCGTAAGACCAACCGGAAGTTTCGCAAGCGTTTCCAGTGGGTAGAAGAGCGGCTGTTGGAAAATGAGCGGACGATTCAGCAGGCGACGCTTGAAGAGATGGAAGAGTTGTGGCGGGAATCGAAGCAGCAGGAGAAAGCAGTTTCGTGATCCTGGGCGGTAGCCTCGTTTGGCACGTTTGGAAACGAGCTTCGCTCGCGTTCACACAGGCGGGCCGCCTGTGCCACACTGGCTGGATCTTTCATGAAAATTGAAGCCATCACGCTCCGCGAACTGCGAATGCCCCTGAAGCATTTCTTCGAAACCAGCTTCGGCCGGACGACAGAACGGCGTGTCCTTCTGGTGACGGCGCATTGCGAAGGTGTCGAAGGCTGGGCCGAGTGCGTTGCTGGCGAGGGTCCCTTCTTCAGCTATGAGTGGATCGAGACATCGTGGGCAACGATCACTGAATTTCTTGCCCCTACCCTGATCGGAAAAACTATTTCGCAGGCCAAAGACACCGCCGCCTTGATGTCGCAGGTTCGCGGTCATCACATGGCGAAAGCCGCGCTCGAAAATGCCGTTTGGGATGCTGAAGCAAAACAAAGGCAAGTGCCCTTATGGAAGCTGCTCGGCGGCACGCGAAAAGAAATCGCGTGCGGCGTCTCCATTGGCATTCAGGATTCGCACGAGCAGTTGTTAGACAAAATCGAAACCGAACTGGCGGCCGGATATCAGCGAATCAAAATCAAGGTGAAGCCGGGATGGGATTTAGACGTTCTGAAAAAGATCCGCGCGCGCTGGCCCGATATTCTTCTGAGCTGCGACGCCAATTCCGCCTACCGTCCTGGCGATCTGGAGCACCTTCGCAAGTTCGACGATTTCAATCTGCTGATGATCGAGCAGCCGCTTTGGGACGACGACATCTACCATCATTCCAAGCTGCAGAGGGAATTGAAAACCGCCATTTGCCTCGACGAATCCATCCGCCAGAGACGTGACGCGGAAGAGGCGATTGAACTCGGCGCCTGCAGAATAATCAATATCAAGGTTGGCAGGCTCGGTGGATTCAGCGAGGCCATCGCAGTCCATGATCTGTGCCAGGGCCACAACATTCCCGTCTGGTGCGGCGGCATGCTCGAAACCGGAGTCGGCCGGGCGCACAATGTGGCTTTATCCACTTTGCCGAACTTCAGTCTCCCGGGGGACGTTTCGGCCTCAAAGCGATATTGGGTCGAGGACATCGTTGAACCGGAAATCGAGGTAACCCCCCAGGGGACGATTACGGTCACCGACAAGCCCGGGACCGGCCACGAAGTTAAGAGAGATTTCATTGGGAAGCTCACGACTCGTTCGACAGAGATTCGTTAAAGAGTGCAGCCGGTCCCTCTTTCCACGCGAATCTGCCCTATTCCGCGAATGATAAAATTACTTAGATAGCCTCGTGGCACTTCTCCGGCAGTTTTCTGTGGTGAATCCTGCAAGACTTCGGCGGCTGGTCGTTCCCAGGTTGGGACAGATGTGCCCGGGCTTCCAACCTGACACAAAGGGTCATTCGATGTGACGGATTGTGGCAGGCGGACCAAAATCGGCACTTCCCGGGTGCAGACTTCACGACGCAAGTCTCTGAAAATGAAGGGTGTGAGCTGCGGAAATTCGCTCACTTTGGTAATTAACGGGTATGGCGCGGTAAGTGCGATAGTAGCTGCATCGGGTCGCTGAGACCGAGATTCAAGTAACAAACCAAGAAGAGGACAAAAACGAAAATGCGTAAACAGAAGGGTTTTTCACTTATCGAGTTGCTGATCGTGGTCGCGATCATCCTGATCATCGCCGCGATCGCCATCCCGAACCTGCTGCGCGCCAAGATTTCTGCGAATGAATCTTCGGCCGTCGGCTCGGTTCGCAACATCATCACTGCTGAGACATCGTACGCGTCCAGCTATTCGGAATACGGATTCCCGCTGACGCTCGACTTGATGGGAAACGGCGCCGGCAACCTGACCTGCCCTGCGGGCGGTCCTGACCCGGTCGTTGGAGCGTGCTTGCTTGACTCTGCGCTCGCCGGTTCCGCGAACAGCTTCAAGAGCGGATATGACTTCATGGCCGTGGCCACTCCTGCCAGCAAACAGCCGCCGGATGCGAACGGCATCAGCGCCTACACCGCATTCACGATCAGCGCGGTGCCTGGTGTGTTCAACCAGTCGGGTGTGCGTGCGTTCTGCGCCGGTGAGGATGGTGTTCTCCGCCAGAACCCGAACACGAACACCTCAGTCGGACAGGGCGCGGGCGTGAACCTCGACCCCTGGGTAGCCAACTGCGTGAACAATCCCTGGAGCATTCTGCAATAACTTAAGTTAGGCAATTACCTGGGGGAGGGTAAGAGCCGAGGGCGCCGGATGGAAACATCCGGCGCTCTTTTTTTTTGCCATGTGGCACAGGCGGCTCGCCTGTGCAAAGTCGAGCGAAGCTCGCTGTCCAGCTGTCGCAGCGGAACCAGCCCTTCCGTACGGTCCGCTCTACGAATGGCAGCAGAACTGCAACGAAACATATCAGTGCAAGAACGAATCAATCGCGAGCGGGGCTTTTCCCTGATTGAACTGCTGATTGTGGTGATGGTGATCCTCGTATTGGCAGTGATCGCGATACCGAACCTGATGCGTTCGAAGATCGCGGCCAACGAGGCATCTGCCATTCAGACAGTGCGCCAGATCGCGACCGCAGAGATGACCTATAACAACACCTATCCAACCGTCGGCTACTCGCCCGACCTGATCAGCCTGGGCGGACCTGCTGCTGGTTGCACGCCCGATCAGACGCACGCGTGCATTCTTGACAGCGCGGTCGTTACCGGAAACAAGAGTGGATATAAGTTCTTTGCCGCTGGCTTCCTCGGCGCAGGCGTAACCACGAATACAACGTTTGTCGCCAGTTCGTCGCCGCTGAATTTCAATACCAGTGGCGTGCGCATGTTCTGCATTGCAACTGATGACGGATCGGCGCGCTGGAAGCTCGGGACTGCGGGAGCTCCGCCCGCTCCGGATGTGCCAAGTTGCATTACCTACACCCTGATGTAACTGCCCCACAAGTTGCCTGGGTGCAACTGAAACGGCCGCCGCGCCTGTCCGCGCCTCCTGATCCGTGATAAAAAATGTAAGTCTCCCTTCCCGTCGGATGTCTGGAGGATCTGTGACGCTAAGGCACGCGGTTTCATCAAGCGCGGCTCGAGCCGAACTTTTTGTCGCCTCGATCGGATCGAAGCCGGATGGGAAGCGCCATAGCACTGCCGAGAGGCGCGCCTGAGCCGGCCCTCGGAATTCTTCGTCGGTGTCGATATCGGCGGGACTAAAGTGGCCGCCGGCCTGGTCACGCGAGCGGGAGGGATTTCTTCCGGCAATCGCGTGCCGATGAACTCGCGAGGCTCGGCGCAGGAAGGCTTGCAGTCAGTTGTCTCCGCAATAGGGGAGGCCATGGACGGCGACCTTGACGGTGTGCAAGGTATCGGAATTTGTGCGCCGGGCCCACTCGATCCTACGACCGGGTTGATCCTCAATCCGCCGAACGTGCCGTGCTGGCGGAATTTTCCCCTTACAGCATCTTTGCAGAAGCTTTACCCCGTCCCCGTCAAACTGGAGAATGACGCGAATGCTGCGGCCCTGGCCGAGGCGCGCTGGGGAGCGGCGCGCGGGTACAAGAATGTTTTCTACGCCACCATCGGCACAGGCATAGGCACCGGCATTGTGATTGACGGCAAAATCTTTCACGGACGCACCGGCTCGGCGGGGGAAGGCGGGCACGTCAGCATTGACTATCGCGGCCCGATTTGTAAGTGCGGAAAGCCGGGATGCATCGAGGTTCTCGCGTCAGGTACGGGAATTGCGAATCGGGCGCGCGAGGGGGTTGCTGCGGGCGCCAAATCCGCAATGCTGGAACTTGCCGCGGGAAAACCAGAAGACATCACAGGCGAGATCATTGCTAGGGCGTATGCGGTCGGCGACCCGGTTGCAGCCGGGCTGTTGAGAGAAACCATTGAAATGCTTGCGCTCTGGCTGAGCAACATGATCGATTTGCTCGATCCGGATGTGATCGTGATTGGCGGCGGCGCGGCGGAACTGTACCGTCCGTTTCTTGATCAGTTGAGGATTCGCATTCCGCAACTGACCCTGAATCCCCGAGCGCATGAAGTGCCGGTTGTGTCAGCGCGGTATGGAGCCGATTCGGGGATTGCTGGCGGTGCGGCGTTGTGCGAATGAAAACCGCGCCGCTTGTGTAGCACAGCCGGCTCGGCTGTGCGAGGCTGAACAGATCTCAGGGGTCTGCCGAGCTCCGCTCGGCTCACAGGCGAGCCGCCCATGCGACTCCCGCGCGTTTGCTTGGTCGCTCAGGGCAGGCTCTGTGCCACATGTTCAGAAAGTCGAGCTACTTCGATGACGGTAAAAGAACCATTGCGTTTGTTTCTGGTGTGTGCCGTGCTGTCGATCGGGACTTCGGCGCAATCGAACATCGTCGTATTCTTCGAGACCGGATTTCCTGCTGCAGATTCGGTGCCGGCGCCCGAATCTGTGCTGAAGGCCTCGCTGCCACACGCGCAATTCGCCTCTTCCGCCGAGCTGAAAGAAAAATTGAGCACTGCACAAGTACTTGTTCTCCCTTACGGTTCTGCATTTCCTGAAGACAACTGGGCAGAAATTGAGGGCTTTCTTCAACATGGCGGCAATCTGCTGGTTCTTGGAGGCCGTCCATTCAGTCGCGCGGCATATCGCGACGGAAACGCCTGGAAGCTGCGCGACTATAGCGTCCGTTACATGCGTCCGCTGATGATTGATCAGTATCAGGAGACGCCGGGCTCTGAGGGACTGAAATTCGAATCGAATCCCGACATCCCGCTCAATCTTCCGCAATTCTCGTGGAAGCAGGGTTTCAGTCCGATCATTCACCTGAGCGCGGTTGATCTCTACAACCGCGGTGGCTCAGCAGGATCAATTGACGCAAAGCTGGATCCGCTGGCATGGGGACTGTCGAGCGATGGACGAAGAATGTCTGCGCCTGTGATTCAGATTGATCATTATCGAAATGGGTTTAACGGCGGCAGATGGATTTTTGTGGATGCGGAGCTTGCCGCCGATTTTTATTCCGCCGCGAGCGGGTTGATTTCCAAGATTACCGAGCAAGCGACGCGTGGCGCTGAGGAGTTCACGGTTCGATCGGTTCTGCCACTCTACTCACCGCGAGAGCCTGTAGAAGTTGACGTGCAATGGAATGCAGCAGCCAGGACCCCCGCAAAGGTAGGCGTTCTCATCGAACGGGCACGAGATTCACATTCAATCCCCTCATTTCCCCTCCCTCCCAAACTGATGCCGCTTCCGCTAACGAAGCCATTGGTATTCGACCCGCCTGCTGAAAAAGGACTGTACATCATTACGGCGTATCTGGAGATTAACGGTAGGATTCGTGAAACTTATCAGTCCGCCTTCTGGATCCGCGACCTCGACTACCTTCGCTCCGGACCCAAGCTCGGCGTCAACAAAGACTATTTCGAACTTGAGGGCAAACCTCTGGCCGTCATCGGCACGACTTACATGTCGAGCGAAGTGCAGCGGCTGTATTTCGATCATCCCAACGTATACGTTTGGGACCAGGACATGCGGCAGATTCACGATGCCGGACTGAACATGATCCGCACCGGCTGGTGGACGGGCTGGGACAAATTCTGCGACGAAAACGGCGTGCCCTATGAGCGCACGCTGCGCACACTCGAAGCGTATCTGATGACCGCGCGCAAGTACGGACTGCCGGTGCAGTTCAACTTCTTCGCTTTCCTGCCGGAAGTTCTTGGCGGCGTGAATCCGTATCTCGATCCCGAAGCGATTCGCAAGCAGAAGACATTGATCTCAGCCGTAGCTGCACGTTTTCACGACGTGCCGTTCCTCGCTTTCGACGTGATCAACGAACCGAGTTTTTCAAAGCGTCTGTGGACCATGCGTCCAAATGGCGATGCGATCGAAACACAGAAGTGGAACGAGTGGTTGAACCAGCGATACCCCAACCGCGCGGAACTTGCCGCGCTTTGGAATGTGCCGATCACTTCTCTCCAGGGAACAATTCCCCTCCCCGAAGACATCGACTTCACACCCCGCGGCATGTACAACGGCCGCAACTCGCTGCGAATTTACGACTACGAAACGTTCGCCCAGGTTAGCTTCGCAAATTGGGTGAAGACGATGCGCGAGGCAATTCAAGAAGCTGGGTCGCAGCAGCTCATCACTGTCGGCCAGGACGAAGGCGGATTTCAGGATCGCCCGTCGCCCGCCTTCTTCGGCGATCAGGTGGACTTCACGACCAACCATTCCTGGTGGCAGAACGATTCGATCCTCTGGGACTCACTCGTCGCCAAGCAGCCCGGCAAGGCCATGCTGATTCAGGAGACCGGCCTGCAGAGAGAGTTGAGCCTCGACGAAACGGCACGCCGCACACCAGAGAACGAAGCCGCGTTATTTGAACGCAAAGTAGCGATGTCATTCGTGCAAGGCTCAGGCGCGATCGAGTGGCTGTGGAACACAAACTCGTACATGACCGAAGGCAACGAAACACCGATCGGCGCGTTGCGGGCTGACGGCACCGAGAAACCCGAAGCCACGATCATGCGCGACTTCGCGAAATTTGCAGCGCAGTTGAGTCCGCATCTGCACAATCCGCAGCCGGCGCAGGTGGCGGTGATCGCATCGCAGGCGGCGCAGTACTCGGCGATTGGGGATTTTCAGATTGAGGCACAGAGAAAGGCAGTCCGCGCGCTAGCCTACTACGATCACGTTACGCCCTACATCGTTTATGAGAATCGGATCGAGCAGATGGGCAATCCCAGGTTGGCGATCTTGCCGTCGGCGCAGGCGCTCAGCGATAAAGCTTGGCAGCAATTACTCACGTATGTCCAGAATGGCGGTAATCTGCTGATCACCGGCCCCGTGGATCGCGACGAGCACTGGCAACGCGTTGATCGTTCCAGTCAAATGCTCACCGGAGCGACTGTTCAACCGCTCACTTTTCACAGCAGCACAGTCACGCATCATGGCGATGTCTTTCGGGAAAACGCCATTGCGCTGATTGACGCGGATATTCCGCTGGTCTTTAACCAAGATTCGCAGACTTGGCTCGAATCACTGAAGTTCAGCGGCGCAACCTATCCCGACTACTGGGGCCAGAATTTCGCAGCTGTGGCGCGGGGCAAAGGCACCGTCAACTGGCTGGCCGAGCCCCTTGAGCTTGCCGAGGGGGAAGACGCGGCTGCTCGTGTCTACTCATTGCCTTTAAAGAAGGATCGCGAATTTGAGCAGCTTTACGAATACAAACATCTGTCGCCAGCAGTGATGGTTTATCCGATCGTGCTCGCGGATTCAGTTTTGTACACCATTATTTCGGACGGCTCTGGCTCAGAAGATATCGACTTGACGGACAAACTGACGGGTATACGTCTTACGCTAACCTTGCCTGCCGAGCATGCAGCTTTGGCGCTGATTGGAAAAAAAGAGAAGGCCGTGATCGCGAAGTACGGGTTCTAAGCCTACGGCGAATCGCCACCTTTCGGCCGAGCGATGGTTGCGATCGAGAACCGATGTACACTCGCTCCATCACGTGTAAGCGGGAGAACGAATGCCAAACGTTAGAATAGCTGGTCTGCTTATTGTTGCAGCATCCTTGACTATGACGAGCTTTGCGAATTCCGAGTCAACAAGTGCCGGGCTACTTCTGGTGGCGAACAAGGCCGAGCACACGCTTGGCATCATCGATCCCGTCGAAGGACGCCAGATCGCAACTGTGCCGGAAAACGGGGTGACCGGCCATGAGGTGGTTGCTTCCGCCGATGGCAAGCTTGCTTACGTTCCGATCTACGGCAACTCTGGCGTAGGCAAGCCGGGCACGGATGGCACCAATATGGTGGCGATTCATATTGCAGATCGCAAAATCATCGGCAATGTGGATTTCGGGCACGGAGTGCGGCCGCACTGCGCCGTGCTGGGGCCGAAGGATGGGCTGGTCTACATCACCACTGAGCTCGACCAGGCGGTGACAGTCATCGATCCCAACACGCTCAAGATCATAGGAAAAATTCCAACCGGCCAGGCTGAATCTCACATGCTGGCGATCTCGCCCGATGGAGAGCGCGGCTATACGGCAAATGTTGGCCCGGGGACAGTTTCGGTGCTGGACATGAAAGCGCGGAAGACGCTGACCGTAATTCCGGTTTCGTCGCAGGTGCAGCGGATCGCGGTTTCCAGCGACGGAAAATTTGTATTCACGTCGGACCAGGCAAAGCCGCAGCTTGCGGTCATTGACACGGCAACGAATCAGGTAAAGACATGGGTGCCGCTGCCCGCTCCTGGATATGGAAGCGCTCCCACCTCCGATGGCAAATGGCTGGTAATTGCCGTGCCCGGCGCGAACCAGGTAGCGGTGGTTGATCTCAGCGCCATGAAGGTCGCGCATACGATCGACGTGCCTGCAGCCCCGCAAGAGGTTCTGATTCGTCCCGACGGTAAAGTCGCCTACGTTTCGTGCGACGCCAGCCGCAAGGTGGCTGCGATTTCGACGTCGGACTGGAAGGTCGAACGGTTGATCGACGCCGGAGCCGGCGCAGACGGACTCGCCTGGGCGGGACGGTAACGGCCAAGCCCCTGGGGAGTTATAGTCTTTCGGGATTTGGCTCGCAACTCAGGCTCTCATCCGAACGCGATTCACCGTTTGCTGTCCCGTTTTTCGCCAGGCTCTGCACCCGCTCCTTCCAAGTTATCTTGCAAGCGAGACGATCCTTCTTCAGCGGCAGCGCTAAACGTAATCTGCATTTTGTCCGTGAGAGTTGATCTGTTCCGCTCCATGAGCCTTCGTTCGGTGGGTTTCCGCGAGCGCTGAACGTTAATTGACACGTCGGTTCGACAGGGTGGAGCTTCAGCGGGCCCGAACAGCAGCAACTCTATCGGTGCGGAAAATCCAGCGCCATATTCCGCAGGAACGGCGTTCAAACCCATTCCGAGAAGCCAGCCCTCCACTCTGTCGCCGTTGAAGCGAAAGCGAAGCCCCTGGTCGAATCGGGAGTTTAGGACCTGCTTGGCGTCGAACTCGACGCCCGGAGCAAAACGATAGTTTTCGTCTAGTTCGCAAAGCACGCCGGAGTCCCAAAACGGTGCAATGTCAAATTGATTAAGGACCAGGTTTGGACTGGTGGAGACCAGGCGAACGCGTACGGCATACAGAGTCTTACCACGCCCCAATTCGTAAATTGTAGAAGCCGGGCTGATTGAAACATCTACGAAGTTTGCACTGCGCCGCCATTCTTCAGGTACGTCAATGGCGACCCCCAACGACCGAAGTTCTACTGCCGCGGCCGCGAAGTCGAGCAGTTCGCTTCGCGTCAGACGGTTTCTATGAAAAGGCATAATCACGCTCTCCAATAACAACATCGATAAGTTCTCAAAACTATCCCAACCATCCTGCACTCCTACACACCCTACACACCCTTCATTTCTCTCCGATTCGCATCCTCACAGAGTCGACATCCGTCCACGCTGGTGAGGCGCAAACCGAATTCGGAGGAGAGTTGGTGCAACGTCTGCTGAATGTCGGCCGTGAACCGAAGCACCATGCCGCTTCCATTTCGCATGCGAGGGAGGCCAAGATTGGATGCCAGTCGCCCGATTTCCACTTCGTTGTACTCGTAGAATTCGCCCCTTGTCCGGATCAGCGTGTTAATGAATCGAGTCAGTTCTTTCATTTTGATTTCCCGCCGATCATGCATGCATGGCCAAAGAACCTCAACCAATGCGAACTCGGGCTTGCGCCCGCGGGCAGCCCTGGATTCCTGCTCTTGATCGTCGAGTGCCACGCCTAAGCGCGCAACGAGTTCCTGATCCTGCAGACAGGCGCCCAGTGAGGCGCATCCGCCGCCGGAACTTTGAGACGCGAAACCGGGGGCTTCACGTTCGTAGGACTGGCCCACGAGTTCCATTCGGTACCCAAGCAGTTGCGGCTGAAATTCGTCACGGATGCGGCGACACTCAATTTCAGTGAGGCGTGAGCTTGCGTTCTGAGGAGAGGGCAGAGCGACGCGAAGACGTTCTGTATGGTCGGCGTGAGTGCCCAAATAAAGGGCTTTGCAGGTCGCGAGCGACATGACGCTGCCTCGGGGTCCCGGCACCATTAAGTCGGGATAGTTGGCGGCCTGCAGCAGTTCCAATGTGCGAGACGGCATCCCCGGCTGGTTAATGAGCAGCGTCGGACGGAGTTCCATTGGCAGAGCCCTAAACGTGGACGAATCGATGGCGGTCAGCATTAATGGATGGCGGACAAGGCAGTTAAATAACCGAAGCAATAGCATCGCGTGATCCATGTTCAAGCCGGTGATCCCGAGGTCAGGTAAGCGGCAATGAAACTCCGGCAACCAGGTTGCGACCGTCCATGCCGTTGGTATCAGACTCTGGCTTGGCGAAAATCCGACGAACTGCTCGAACGTGTCAGCCAGGTTCGCCAGTAGTTCCTTCGAATTCGTAAAAATTGGTGCACCCCGTGGGAACGTCATCGCATTCCTGACTGTGGGATTGATTTCCGGAGGGACGAAGCAATGATCATCCACGGAAATCCGCGGCCCCATAGTCAATTGACCTTCCTTCCACAAGGCGAGTTCGAGCGCTCCGCCGGCCATGGTAGAGACAACTTCGATAACAGCGCCGCCTGAACAAATTTCTCCGCCGGTGCGGATCGCTTCGGTGATCGTTAATTCTTGTTGCGAGTTGTTTGTCACGGTCGCACCTGGCGCAGGGCAGCTGAGGCGCCGGCAACGCGCAACGGCCACGCAACCCGCTCACCCTGCAAAGTAGATTTTGGATTTACTTTCTTTACGATTCGAGATAGTCGTGCAGCATCTTGCTCGTTCCTAGTTCACTTGCTGTACGCTACGTTGAAAACCAACTGGAAGGCCAAATACTAGCGATAGTATAGCTTTCATTCCTGACTTCAACAACAACTTAGCAGAAGAAAATCGAGGCGCACGTCGATCGTGCAGATCCACGAGATTTTGAAGCCGTCGCAAGCGCGCTTCACTTGCGCTGTTTCTGGTTTGACAGCCCTTCAGCATCACTAGAGGATTCGCGCGGCAGCTGCCTACGAGCCCGCAAAGACTGCTCCAACAACAATTCCACCTGCTTACTGAGCGAGCGCTTTTCACGCTCCGCCAGTTCAACCAATTTCGCCTTTAGGTCCGGGGACAGGCGCACCAACAAAGCCGCACGTGGGCTAGGCATAACGCACAATAGCAAGTTTTTATATCATTGCGAATTGATACATTGTGTATTATACTGTTTCATTATGATACACACTTCGCAAACGCAGTCGCCGAATGAGTGGTCAGTTAGACTTCGACGTGAGAACGCGCGAATCGCCCGATTGCGCTGGCCAGAAATAACGAAGAACGAGCTGTTAAGCCTTAAGAAGCTAACCACCTGCTTGAACCTCGAAGTTGCGGTTGGTGACCTCCTGCGAATAAACAATGCTTGGTATGTGAGCCATTCCGCGCTTTTGAAGATTGCATCTCAACGCAAATGCCTTGGAATTCACAGTCAACCGATTCTTGAGTCTTCCGACCCAATCAATTCGCGTTGGGTCTTTAGGGCCACAGTCTTCAAATCTCGCCATTGTCGGGGCTTTGTGGGCTACGGCGATGCGAATCCTTCAAATGTATCGGCTCTGGTTCGTGGAGCAGAAATGCGTATTGCCGAGACACGCGCTGTCAATCGGGCACTGCGAAAGGCTTATGGCATTGGCATCTGCTCGGTCGAAGAAATCGGATCGGTGGCGCCTCTCGCGAACCGGGAGGAGAGTGAGCGAAAGGTCCGGAAGCTTCCCCCAGAATTCGCGAACGGCAACCGCAATAATGGACACGGAAGTAATGGAAACGCGAACGGAGTTCGCGTTCGCGATCGCCTCTGCCAGGTGATTCGCCAGCACGGGCTGGATGCCGAGCTGGTGAAAGCTTATGCAATCGATTTCTGCGGCACCAAGTCGCTCCGTGAAGCTTCGCGCGAGCAAGTCGAAAACTTCGTGGTCCACCTTGCCGATTGGGCCGCGAAAGATCGCAATGCTTTGCTTTGCCAGCTGAACAGCTACTCGCGTCCGCAGGCAGGTACCGCATGAAGCGTTACGTCTCCGGACTTAATCAAGCCAGCACCAGCGCGAGTGATGGTGTTATCGATGGTCTGTTCTTGGTGCGCATCGAACGGTTCCAGTATCGCTGGCACCGGCAAAAACCGTTTTACGCCATTAAGTTCTCCGTCGTTGAGCCCATCTCGATTGCTGGCGATCGACTCGCCGCTCGGCTCTCCTGCAGTTCAAAGAACCTGTGGAAGCTCAACTGGTTCCTGCGCGACTTCGGCTACGATCCCGAACTCCTCGAACGCAACGAAATCGATGACAAGAGCCTGGTCAGCCTCTGTGGGGTGGTCAAGATTAGCCAGTCCGTCATAAACGGCACGACGGTGCTCGATCTCGACGGCTTCGCCCCGGCAAGTAGCTGGGAGAGGCTTCCTGGAGGAACGAAGACTCCCGTCAGCCTGGAAATGGAAGAGTCGACTACAGAGTCGGCAAACTCGAAGGCGCATCCTGACCTACAGCTACAGCCAACTCGCCCATTACCTGAGCTGCCCGCGCAGGTATCGGCATCGCTATCTGGATGGCTGGCAGGAGAAGGACTCGCGGGCCTCCATGCTCTTTGGTCGTGCCTTTGAACAAGCCCTCGGGGCCTACTTCCGGCGCGAAGATGCCGCCGTCGCCTTCTATCGCGAATGGGCCACCTATCAGAAGCAGCCGCTGCATTACGGCGAGCGCGACACCTGGGACCGCATGCTCGAACAAGCGCTCCTACTGCTCGACCGCTTTTCGCAGGATGATCGCGTCCGGGTTCTCCAGCCGAGAAAGAACCTGCAGATCAAGTTCGTGCGCCCGCTCGCAGCAGGGAACGACTTTGTGGCTTACGTCGATGCCATTGGGAAGCTCGATGGCACCGGCTGCCTGCTCGAATGGAAGACCACCTCCAGCCGCTACCCGGAGCAGCCGGATGGACTGCTAGGGCTCGACCCCCAGCTACTCTGCTACTCCTGGATCAGCGGCATCTCGGAAGTGGCCCAGGTGGTATTCGTGCGCAAGCGCCTGGTCGAGATCCAGTACCTGCGCACCCGGATAACCGACGACCAACGACGTGAGTTCAGTGATCTGATTCAGGAAACCATCCGCCAGATCGAGTCAGCCCAGTTTCTGCCGCACAGCGGCATCCGCTTTCCCCAGAACCCCTGCAGCACCTGTCCTTACGTCGGACTGTGTCTAGGGAAACCGGCGCTGGTCGAAGCGGCGCTGATTCGCCGCCCAGGAGCCCAGGACTTTGGTGTGTTTGACGAGCTTACGTACTAATCATCCGCCTATGCCGCCCAAGCTCAACGAGAAGCGTGCCCTGTTCGTG
>Ga0310810_10000928_pt1 | contig 29599 bp, 17 predicted proteins | sample NCmetagenome_FD_207641 | JGI IMG/M metagenome (GOLD analysis project Ga0310810, IMG submission 207641) | Soil microbial communities from experimental microcosm in Duke University, North Carolina, United States - NC | ecosystem: Engineered > Artificial ecosystem > Soil microcosm > Unclassified ... | reverse complement strand
CGAGGGTATTTCGACCCAAACAAGGTGGACGCAAGCACCGCCATCAGCGGCGGCACGCTCGGTGGCCCGCTTCGAAAGAACAGGCTCTTCTACTTTGGATCGTGGGAGCGCAACAGCGAGCACCAGGGTTTCTACACGGAGTATTCGGTGCCTACCGCCAAAATGCGCACCGGGGACTTCAGCGAGGTCCTGGCGATCAACCCGAATTTCAAGATCTACGACCCGAAGACGGGTACCTCGACCGGCGCGAACCGCACCGCCTTCGACAACGCGAAAGTTCCCGAAGATCGCATCAGCAGCATCGCACTCAAAATCCAGTCGCTTTATCCGATGCCAAACGCCCCAGGCACGAACAACGGCCTGCAGAATAACGTGCGGCTTCCGCGTCAGCCGATAGCCGACCGCGACAACTACGATGCCAAGGTCAACTGGAATCGCACGGCGCAGCATCAGATCTGGGCGAAGTTCTCGATGATGCACGCCAATGTCGTTGACCGGTACTACTTCGGTGTGGACGGCGTCGGCGGGGGCAAGACGAACACAAGAATCTTCACTGCCGGTCAGACCTGGACGCTCAGCCCAACCCTCGTGATTGACGCAAACGCCGGCGTCAACGGGATGCAGCAGAACTTTCAGGGACCTGACTACCTGACCAACTACGGGAGCGCCGTCTGGGGCGTTCGCGGCACGAATGCCGACGGAGTCGGTGGCCCGGGATCGGTCGATCTCGACCGATACAGCGGCATGCCGGAAGCTCGTACAGGGCTGTCGACGTTGGGCAACACTGATACCTGGACACCAGTCTGGCGCGACGAACGGAGCTACACAGTGGCGGCGAACCTCACGAAAGTGAGCGGACGCCACGAAATCCGATCGGGTTTCGATTTCATTCGTCTGCGACTGAATCACTGGCAACCTGAGGTGAGTAACCCACGCGGCATCCTCACGTTCGGCAGCGACGTGACCGGTACGACCGGGTACAGCGGCAACAGCTGGAACAGCTACGCTGGCTTCCTGATGGGCGAGCTGACGAGCTTCAACAAGAGCGAGCAGTTCGAAGAACTAAGCGGACGCGAGAATCAATATGGCCTCTACGTGTCGGATCGCTGGACACCGAACGAGAAGCTGACGCTCAACGTGGGTGTGCGCTACGAATACTATCCGTTGATGAGCCGAGAGAATCGTGGCATCGAACTGCTGGATGTCCCGACCTACACCGTCAGGCTCGGCGGCGTCGGCAACAATCCCATGGACCTTGGCATAAAGGTCAGCAAAACGCTGTTTGCGCCGCGGTTAGGCGCGTCTTACCGCATCGACGATCGCACGGTGCTTCGTGCCGGGTACGGAAAGACCTTCGACCCATTCCCCATCACGCGTCCGATGCGCGGACGATTCCCGCTGACGATCGCGCACAGCGATAGCGGACCAAACACCTTCACGCCGTTCGGGAACCTGGCCAACGGCATTACATTTGCGCCCAGTCCCAACGACATCCTCAATACCGGTACGGCTCTGCTCCCGCGCGGTGTTGACATGACGACGCCCGACCTGAACAACTTCGATCGCGGCGCGACCCAGTCCTACAACGTCACGGTCGAACGTCGTCTGCCGCTCGATATCGTGACGAGCGTGGGATACGTCGGCACGCGGACAGACGGCACCTACACGACGCGAAACTTGAACTACGCCGAGACCGGCGGGAACGCGGGCCGGCAATTGTTCACGCAGGCTGGAACGGCGACGATCAACGTGCTTGCCGGCGACGGGATCGCCCGTTACAACTCGCTCCAGGTTGCCGTGAATCGCCCGTTCAAAAACGGTTTTCTTTTGAAGGGCGCATATACGCTGTCGCATGCCAAGAACGTGGGCGATGATGACGGCGCCGCATATCCGTGGCCACAGCCATCGCAGTTCAGCCGTAACTTCGCGACGGCCGGTTTCGATCGAACGCATACACTGCAGATGGGATTCGTCTACGAGATCCCATTCATGAAAACGAGCACGTCTCCGATCGCATACGTGGTCAAGGACTGGCAGGTCAACGGCATCGCGTCGTGGCTGTCCGGCAGGCCCTTCTCGATCGGCGGAACCAACGGAGGCCTGCAACAGTCCGGCGGTCTTCAGACCATCAACGTGGTCGGGAATGCCAAGCCTGGCTTCGGCGACGCCGGACCGAACGAGAAGTGGTACGACCCGGCCGCATTCGCGCAGCCAGTAGGGGCGACGTGGGGCAACAGCGGCCGCAACCAGTTCCGCGGGCCTAGCAACTGGAACCTGGACGCATCGCTGTTCCGCACGATTCCGGTCGGACGCTACCGCTTTGAGCTCCGCGTAGAATCGTCGAATGTCTTGAACCATCCACAGTGGGGGACGCCGAACACCGGCTTCACGGATCCGAACTTCATGACGATTCGCGATTTCGTTCCTAACCGTGCCCCACGGACGGTGCAGGTCGGCGCGAGGTTTGCGTTCTGAGTCGTAAGGTAACGGAGTTGACGAAGATACCGGAGTTCACAACGGAGAAACGGAGTTAACGGAGACGAACGGAGTGTATGCTCCGGTGCATCCGGAGCATCTCTTCGTTCGTCTTCGCTCACTTCGTTTCTTCGTTGTGAACTTCGTTCCCTCCGTGATCTCCAGTCGGCAGGAGACCAGCATGAAATCGAAGAGCAAAACACGGAAGCCATCCTCCCGTGGCATCAGTCGACGCGAATTCGTCGGGACGACTGCGCTCGCCGCGGCCGGCGTCATGGCTGGCGCGCCGGCGATTCTGCGCGGGCAGAATCTGAACAATAAGCTGGATATCGCGTTCATCGCGTGCGGAGGACGGGCACGGGCGAGCCTCGGTGAGCTGACGATTGTCCCGGGGAGACCTGCCGGCCGCGGGCGTGGTGGTGGCGAGGCCGCCGCCAACGCGGCACCGCACCCCGACGAGAACGCCGTCATCATCTGCGACGTGAACGACGTCGCGCTCGACGAAGCGTCGCAGCTCTACCCGAAGGCGAAAAAATTCAACGATTTTCGAAAAATCTTCGACGACCCGAGCGGCTTCGACGCGGTCGTCGTCTCGACCGCGGAGCAGACGCACGCGTTTGCCACCTACCTGGCGCTCACCCACGGCAAGCATGTTTATTGCGAAAAGCCTCTCACCTACAACATCTGGGAAGCGCGGCTGATTCGTGAGACCGCCGCGAAGTATCCGAAGCTGTCGACTCAGATGGGCAACCAGGGACACGCGTCAGAGGCGCGTCGCAGCATCAGGGAAATCCTCAATACCGGTGTGATTGGTCCGGTCAAGGAAGTCCACGTGTGGGTCGATCGCGCCTGGGGGCTGCAGGATGCGGCCTCGGCCGAGAAATTCGACAAACCGCACGGGTTCTACAAGGGCATTCAGATCGTCGATCGGTTCCCCGAAGAAATGCCGATTCCGGCGACGAATCACTTCGATCTGTGGCTCGGTCCCGCACCCGCCCGTCCGTTCCATGAAACCTACTTCCCCGGTCCGCGCTGGTATCGCTGGTGGGATTTCGGCAACGGGACGATGAGCGATCTCGGCAGTCACGACAACGACGTGCCGTACACGGTGCTGGATCTCAAACGGCCCGATGGCAACGGCGGGTTCGTGCTCGCGCCGATCAGTGTCGAATCGGTGTCGCCCAATGTGCCCAAGCCGCACAAGGAGCTCGCACCGGCAACGCTGACGGCAACCTATGAATACGCCGCGGTCGGTTCCCAACCAGCACTGAAGCTCGTGTGGCATCAAGGGGACAGCAAGCCGCCGGGCTGGGTGCCGGAATGGGGCGGCCGATCGCAGCTGTTCATCGGCGAGAAAGGCATGCTGCTCGGCAACGGCAAGCTGCTGCCCGAAGAGAAGTTCAAGGACTTCAAGATGCCTGAGCCGACGCTCCCGCGTTCGCCTGGACACTGGATCGAGTGGGCCAACTACGCGAAAGGTGTCGGCCCGGTGCCGGGCTCGAACTTCCAGTACTCCGGATGGACGACCGAGGCGAACCATCTCGGCAATGTCGCATACCGAACCGGCCAGAAGATCGAATGGGACTACAAGAACATCCGCGCGAAGAACACGCATGACGCGGACCCGTTCATCAAGCGGCCCTCGTACCGAGCCGGTTGGGAAGGCATACTGAAGACGACTTAGGTTCTACGAGGTTCTACGAGGTTCTACGAGGTTCCACCAGGTTCCACGGGGTTCTGCTGGGTTCGTTCAAGGTTCAACGAGGTTCGAACCTGGACCCGGCAGAACCTCGAACGAACCTCGTGGAACCTTGCAGAACCAAGTGGAACCTTGCGGAACCTGATCTCGATCCCGGATCGCGCATCACGGATCGCGGAGAAATCGTTATGACCATGACGAGACGTGACTTTGTAAAAAGGGCCGGAATCGCGTCAGCGGCGCTGCCGGCGATCGCTCAGGCACAGACTCAGACTCAGACTCCAGAAGCCGTTGCGTCGAAAGAGAAGCTCAACCCGGTGCCGGTCCGCGTCGGAATGACCGACTGGAACCTCGGGCAGCGCGGCGATATCAGCAAGATCGCGCTCGCGCGCGAGATCGGCCTCGACGGCATTCAGGTCAGCGTGCAGTATCCGACCGACGGCAAGCCGACGCTGCGTGACGCCAAGACCCAGGTCGAATTCAAGCGCGCCGCGCTCGACAACGGCATTCAGATCTGCTCGCTCGCGATTGGCAATCCCGGCAAGGCCCGCCTGCCGATGCACACCAATCCGGCGTTCGCGATTCTCCTGGCCGAGGCCGTGGAGATTGCCTACAACATCGGCACCAACAACATCCTGCTGCCGATTCTCGGCGACAGCAACATCGACATGACGAACCAGGGACAGGTCGATGCGTTCGTCACGATGATGAAAGAGGTCGCTCGTTACGCGGAGAAGTACGACGTCGTCGTCGGGCTCGAGGACTGGATCTCGGCCGCGGACAACATCAAGCTGCTCGACGCGATCGGCTCGGACCACGTCGCCGTGTACTACGACGCGCACAATATCGTGTCGCGCATTCCGACCAACGATATCTACGCGGAACCCAAGATGCTCGGCAAGCGGATCAATCAGATTCACGTGAAGAACGCCAACATGCTCCTGGCGACGCCGGGCGGAAAGATGGATTGGCCACGAATGGCCAAGGAGTTCTACGATATCGGCTACAAGGGTTGGTACGTGCTCGAAACCGGCTCACCGACGAAGGATCTCGTCGCCGACACCCGGGCCAACATCGAGTACGTCAAGAAAACGTTCCGGATGCCTCCGCCATCGGCGACCTGAGCTTCTCCGGACGTCACGCGCGTGTCTTTCTTTCATCCGAGGGGCTTCGCCCCTCGGACTCCCCCACACGCTCTCTCGCGAGCCGCTCCGCCGGCTCGCTCCGTTCGCGTGGCTCGCTTCGCCGGGGCTCGCGCGCGTTTTTTTCCGTAGCCCTGCGTGGCCGTAATACGCGTGGTGCGAAGGCGGGCCGAGCCTCCGCTCGGGAGTATGATCGACGCTCGAGTGGGAGACAAGCCGAACGACAACACCCCCCGCGGACCGCTGCGGACCCTGTACGAATGGTTGACAGGGGCCACGACACCGGTGCCCCAGCCTGATTCGACCGAAGTGGCAACCCGCGAGATCGTGCCCGACCGTATCGGGCGGTACACGATCGAACGCAAGCTCGGCGCAGGCGGCATGGGTATCGTCTATGCCGCACGAGACGAACGGCTGCAGCGAACCGTCGCGTTGAAGACCCTGTCGATGCTGTCTGGCGATCCAACCGCGCGCAAGCGCTTTTGGCGCGAGGCCAGGGCCGCGGCAAGCGTCAATCATCCAAACGTCTGCCAGATCTACGAGATCGGGGAGGACGACGGCGAGTTGTTCATCGCCATGGAGTTGCTCGAAGGCGAAGTCCTCGCCGGAAGACTGCGGCAGGGGGCGCTGAGCCCGACCCAGGCGGTCCCAATCGGGCTCGACATGCTGTCCGCGCTTTCGGCGCTGCACGCCCGCGGCATCGTCCATCGCGATTTGAAACCATCGAACGTATTCGTCACCCAGCACGGCGTGAAGCTGCTCGATTTCGGCCTCGCCCGCCCGGAGATCGATGTCTCGGCCGGCGCGTCGATGGAACTCACAAAGCCAGGAATGGTGATGGGCACACCGCGGTACATGGCGCCGGAGCAGATGACCGGCGAGTCGGTCGACGGCCGCAGCGATTTCTTCGCCGCCGGAGCGATCCTGTTCGAGATGCTGGCGGGACGGCCGGCGTTCTCGGGCAGGACGATCGTCGAAATCATGCATGCGACGCAGTACGAACAGCCTCCAGCGCTGACGGGATCGCCGGCCGTCGCCGCGCTCGATCGCGTGATCAGGCGGGCGCTGTCGAAAAACCCGGCCGAGCGACCAGCAACCGCCGACGAGATGGCGGCGGAGCTTCGCGCCGCGCACGCGATGGACAGCGACGCGACCCCGACGCTGGTTCGCACGCTGACGCGACTCGTCGTGCTCCCCTTCCGCGTGCTGAGGCCGGATCCCGAGACGGATTTCCTGGCGTTCAGCCTGCCCGACGCCATCGCGATGTCCTTGTCGAACAATGGGTCGCTCATCCTTCGGTCGAGCGCCGTCGCCGCGCGCTTCGCCGCTGAGGCTCCGGATCTGAAGGCGCTCGCCGCGGAGGCGGACGTCGATCGGGTGGTCATGGGAACGCTGGTGCGCGCGGGCGATCAGTTACGTGCGGCTGCCCAACTCGTCGAGGCGCCTGGCGGCACCCTGATCACGTCGCACACCGTCCAGTCGTCGCTTGGCGATTTGTTTCAGCTTCAAGATGACATCGCGAGACGTGTCGCGGACGCGCTGGCGCTTCCACTCACTGGGGCGACGACGCCGGTCACCCCGGCCGCCCGGCCCGACGCGCGCGCCTACGAGCTCTACCTACGCGGCAACGAGCTCGTCCGCACCTACAACGGGCTCGTTGAAGCTCGAGACCTGTATCTCCGCTGCCTCGATTTGGATCCGAACTTTGCTCCAGCATGGGCGCAGTTGGGACGATGTCACCGAGTCATCGGCAAATACATCGATGCGTCTGGCGACAGCGAGGGTCTGGCCGAGGAAGCCTTCCGGCGCGCGCTCTCACTGACTCCGCGCTTGACGATTGCGCACAAGTTCTACGCCAACCTGGAGGCGGACATGGGCCAGGCGCAGAATGCGCTGGTCCGCCTCATCGGCGAAGCCGAACGTCACGGCAACGATCCCGAGCTTTTTGCCGGGCTGGTGCACGCGTGCCGCTACTGCGGCCTCCTCGAGCAATCAATCGCGGCGCACGCCGAAGCGCGCCGGCTCGATCCGAACGTCCCGACCAGCCTGGATCAGACACTGCTGATGACCGGCGATGTCGAGCGTCTACTGGCGATCGTGCCCCCGCGTGTAATCGCGGGCGCGGACGACGGGATCCGAGTGATTGCGCTGGGACTCGCGGGCCGCCGTGACGAGGCCCGCGAGCGCGTCGAAGCGATGCGACGGCAGTCGCGCATCCCGACGTTCGAATCATGGATTGACTACCTGACATCGTGGCTCGACCGGCGGCGCGAGAACATGAACACCCGACGATCCCAGTTCACCGGCCTGAGAATTCAGGAGGATCCTGAAGCCATTTTCCAGGAGGGGTGGCTGCTCTGCGACGTCGGTGATTACGAGATGGGACTCGTGTTTCTCCAGCGAGCAATCGCGAAGCGCTACTACGCGGTTGAAACGCTATCGTCCCGATCCCAATTCGACGCGCTGCGAAGCGATCCGCTCTTCCGGTCACTCGTATCAGAGGCGGAGGCCGGGCGCGATCGGGCCCTCGCCGCATTCCGCGCTGCCGGCGGTGAACGACTGCTCGGACTCTAGAGAATCAGGTTCTACTGGGTTCTACAAGGTTCGTTCTTCGAGCACAGACACGACAGCCGCTGATGAACACGCTCGCCCGGGAGGGCTGCAGGGCCGAACTGATCCAGAGATTGAGGCGGGCGCGCTCCGACAGCCCGCGACGCTGGGGCCGAATGACCGCGCACCAGATGGTGTGTCATCTCAGTGATTGCTCGCGAATGGCCCTCGGGCAGAAGCGCACCAGCGATGCCAGCGGCCCGGTGCAGCGCACGCTGATCAAGTGGTTGGCTCTTTACACACCCTTGAGATGGCGACCCGGCATCGTGACGAGGCCTGAAGTCGATCAGGAAGTGGGAGGAACGAAGCCGTTCGAGTTCAGCGCCGACTTGAAGGAGGCGGAAGAGCTCCTCAGCCTCGTCGCCTCACGTGCCCGCGGCGCCGACTGGCCGGATCATCCGGTGTTTGGCCGGATGTCTGAGAGGGACTGGATGCGGTGGGCGTATCTGCACACAGACCATCATCTCAGGCAGTTTGGGTTATGAGAGAGTTAGCGGGTAGCGGGAAGCTGACAGGAGCCTCGAATTGACGACTTGGCTCGAAACGACGTGGTTCGATTTCCGAAGCGCCTGCCGCGCGTTGCAGCATTCGCGTCGCTACACAGGCTGGGTCGTCGGCAGCCTGGCGATAGGAATGGCGGTCACGATCGCGGCGCTCGCGCTCCTGAACGCCGTCATGTTTTCGCCGTTCCCCGGCATCACCGATCAAGCACGGCTCGTCCGGGTGAGCGTCACCAGGAATTGCGGCGGTCCCGATTGCTGGAGCCGGATGTCCGCTCCTTCTGACTACGACGCGCTTCAACGAGGGTTGACAGGCTTGCAAGGCCTCGCCGCGTACACCGACGGGCAGGTCGCGGCGGCTCTCCCCGAAGCGCGCTCGCTCCGCGCGCTCGTCGTCTCGCCGAACTACTTCACCCTGTTGGGTGTGCACGCCGCTGCCGGCCGGCTGTTCGGCGGGAGCGATGCCGAAGCGCACGGTGCAGTCGCGGTCATCGCGTACGGCACCTGGACTCGTGAATTCGGCTCGGATCTGTCGGTGGTCGGACGGTCGATCCGGATCGCCAATGACTTTGTCCAAATCGTCGGCGTGGCGCCGCCGCGGTTCGGCGGCATCGATAGGGTCAGACCGGAAGATCGCGATCCTGACATCTGGCTGCCGATGTCGCTCGCGGACCGCGTGCTGCCCTTCTCAGCCGTCGAGCGACGTCGTCAAGAGCGGCTGATGGACTTTGTTGGCCGATTACGAGAGGGAGTCGACGCACGGCAGGTTCAGGCTCAGGCGGAGGTCCTCGCGCCCCCACTCGCCGCATTGAGGCAGCCATCAACCGCTGCCCGATCTGACGTCAGACCGGTCTCGCGCGTGAATCCCAGGCACTGGAAGTTCGGCTTCATCGTCGTCATGCCAATCCCGATCCTCGTGCTCGCGATCGCGTGTGTGAACGCGGCCAATCTGATGCTGGCGCGCGGATCGCAGCGCCAACGAGAAATGGCGGTACGCCTGGCCATTGGCGCGCGGCGCGGACGAATCGTCCGTCAATTGCTGATGGAGAGCGCGCTGCTCGCGCTGATCGCGACCGTCGTCGCGCTCGGCATCGCCGGATGGGGCCTTCAGCTTGCGACCAACCCGTGGGACATTCAGGTACCGCTCGATCCGAAGGTGCTCGCCTGGACGGTGTTGACCGCGGTCGTGACAACGCTGGCGTTCGGTCTCGCACCCGCCGTTCGTGTCAGCGCACTGCATCCGTCGAGCGCGCTCGGGGTTGGCAACGCGCGAGTCGACTCCGTACCCAGGCAGTCGCGCATGCACCGGTTGCTCATCGTCGCGCAGGTGGCACTTTCGCTCGGCCTTCTCGCGACGGCGTGGCAGCTCGTGGCGACCGTGCGCGGACAAGCGGTTTCCAGCGGTGCGCCGGGCAATCAAGTGCTGCTTGCCCGTTTCAACCTGGAGCCGCTCAACCTCGCTCCCGCCGAAGCGGAAGCCTTCTTTCAGGAGCTCGCCGTCCGAACGGCGCGGCTGCCTGGCGTCGAAGCAGCCGGCATCGCACGCCACACGGCAGTGTGGACGTTTGGTCAAGGCGCAACCGGTGCCGCAATCGTCGTGTGGCATCCGAACGATCGGCCAGATGAGGGGCGGACGACGATTGGCGGGTTCGCAGGTGGCGATCTGTTCGAGGCTGTCGGCCTGCGCGTCGTCGCTGGTCGACGATTCACCGAAGCCGAGCAACGGCAATCACGCTCGCAGGTTGCGGTTGTGAATCAGACGTTCGCGGCTGGCATGAATGGGCCAGCGATCGGCAGCGTCCTCCGTGTCGCCCTTCGTGATCGTGCCTTCGCATCAGCGATCGAGGTTCGGATCGTCGGCATCATCGAACCCGCCCTCGAGCCCAGATACGAGGAAGGCCTGCCAGCGGCCAAGGTCTACCTGCCGGTGCCACTCGAACCAGAACCGGCGCTGACGCTTTACCTTCGCACGCACGGCGCCGCCGCTGCGCTCGCGCAACCGGTGCGCGAACTGGTCGGTCAGATCGCTCCCCGCGTGCCGATCCTCGATCTCGGATCGCTCGACGAGTTCAACGAGCGCTCCTTCAGCCAGCAGTTATGGCTGGCGCGCGGCGCGGCGTTTCTGGGTGTCGTCGGTCTTCTGCTCGCGACCGCCGGTCTTTACGGCGTCGCCTCGTACGTCGTCGCTATGCGGTCGCGCGAGTTAGCGATCCGAATGGCGCTCGGCGCGAGACCGCAGGCGATTCTCACGATGATCCTGGGTTACTCGATGCGAATCGCGGCGGTCGGCCTGGTGGCCGGCATCGCGGCCGCCGCTGCAGCCAGCCGGATCATTCAGGCCGGCTACTACGGCATCCGCGGGATCGATCCGATCGCATTTGGCGGTGCGATGGTCCTGTTCGTTGCGGCGATGCTCCTGGCCAGCACCATTCCCGCGGTTCGCGCGTCCCGAGTGCATCCGGTCGAGAATCTCAAGGATGCGTGAAAGACGTCAGTTGACGACACCGGGTACTCGATCTGCGCGCGGAGGCCGCAACGACTCGGTTGAGCTACTATAGGGCTTTCCACGACACGCCGCGGATTGCAGCCGGTCCAACCCGAACGCTTCGGTACCGTTCGCGCGATCGACTGGGGAGAGGACGTGGATCGTGGCGCCGCCAGTTCTGGCCGACGGCGTCGCGTTCCTTCGACAGTCCGCGACGCGGCGGATTCATGCCAGTACCTGACCCAGGTAGTTATGTCACTTGTGATCGCCGTCCTTATCGCTTCACTCGGGCCCAGCGCTACCGCTTCCACATCGTCGAATCATCCCTCCGCCATCGTCGCCCTCGCGAGCGCGCCGTCGCAGCAATTGCCATCGCAGTCGCCAACCTCCGGCACCGGCCGGATCGTGGTCACCATCGCCCTCGAAGGATTGCGGATCCCGGCCGTCGACGTCGAGTTACGCAGCGTCGATGGAAACATCGTGGTTGGCAAAACCACGAGCGATGCCGTCGGTCAGGTGACGTTTCCGGACGTGCGCCCAGGCCGTTACCTGGTCCACGCCACACGCGATGGCTTCGCGGACACAGACTCCACCCCGTTTGCGGTGAGCGCCGGAGAGGTCGAACAGGTGCTCATCGAGATGCGACTGACGTTCGTGCGCGAAAGCGTTGATGTCGTCGTGCCGGCCAACTCGCCGACGGAAAGCCTGCAGCCGGTTGCCGTCAGCGACGTTCTGACCGGCGCAAAGATGGACATCCAGCCGCTCGCCGGCGATGACTTCCAGTCACTGTTGACCGTCTTGCCCAGCATCATCCGCGGTCCCGAGGGCCGGCTGCGCGTCAAGGGTGGCTCCCCGACGACCGGTGCCCTTCAGATGAGCAGCGCAAGCCTGAACGATCCGTCGACGGGTGATTTCGATCTCGAGCTGCCGAGCGGCGCTGTGGAATCCGTCGAGGTGCTGTCGAATCCGTTCGCCGCGGAGTACGGGCGGTTTTCGACGAGCGTGACCCAGGTGAGGACCAAGCGCGGAACCAACGACTGGATCATCAAGCCTGATAACCTCGTCCCCGGATTCGGCAAGGGCTTCGCCTTCGTCAACAAGTTCGAGCCGCGGCTCTCGATTGCCGGACCGATCAAGCGCGACAAGCTGTTGTTCGGGGAGTACCTGCAGTATCGATACGTGCGCACACCGGTCAAGAGCCTGCCGGGTGAACCGCAGCTCGGTCTCGACAGCTTCGACTCCTTCACTCGGCTCGACGCCGTGCTCTCATCGCGCCACGCCCTGACCGGCGGCGTCATCTATTTTCCGCGCAAGATCTCGAACGCGACGATGTCGACGTTCCGGCCGGAAGAAACCACGCCGAAATTCACTCAGAAAGGATTCTCGACCGGAGCGGTCGATCGACTCATCCTGTCGGGGCACATGGTGCTCGAGTCGACCGCGGCGATCCGGATCTTCGAGGTCGACGAGAAGACGAAAGGTGACTCGGCGATGACCTACACCCCGCAGGGCCAGAGCGGCAGCTTCTTCAACCGCCAGGAGCGCAACGTTCGAAGCCTCCAGGCCGTCGAGGCGCTGTCGTATTCGAAACAGTGGGCCGGCGAACACGTGTTCAAATTCGGCGTCGATTTGCAGCACTCGCATTTCGACGGCGACAACTACAGCCAGCAGGTCGACGTTCGGCGGCTGGATGGCTCGCTGGCCGAGCGCACCACCTACTCGCCCCTCGTGAATCCCTCGATTGGGGGCACCGAGTTCGCGATGTTCGCGCAGGATCGCTGGCGTGTGAACGATCGGCTGGCCTTCGAGCTCGGCTTCCGATCGGACCGCGACGACATCGTGGAAACGGTCAACTACTCGCCCCGCGTCGGGGCGTCTGTCAGCCTGCTTCCGGAGGGACGCGGCATCCTCCGGGGTGGTTTTGGAAAGTTTGCGGAGCGCACGCCGCTCACCGTCGGCGCGTTCACGCAGTACGACGTCCAGACAGTCACGCGCTTTGGCAATTTCGGCGTCCCGCAGGGCCCTCCGGTGACGTTCGCGCACGTCATCGATGGGACGCTCAAAACGCCGGAAAGCATCGTCCAGACGGTGGCCTGGGATCAACGGTTTGGACGCCTGTTCTTCTTCAAGACGGCCTATCTGCATCGCAATGGCTCCCACGCCTACGTCCTGGATCCGAATACGTCGCTCGGGCAGCTCGCGCTCTCGGCCACCGGAGCCTCGAAGTACTGGGAGATCGAGACCACGGGCCGATATCTGGCCAGCGAACATCGCGATCTGACGGTGTCGTACGTGCACTCAAAGAGCACTCGCGACACGAACGACTACGATCAATTCTTTGGTAACTTCAGAAACCCGATCATCAGGGACAACGAGAATTTGCTGAGCCCGACCGACGTGCCCAATCGAATGATCGTGCGCGGGAACATCGGCCTTCCAGGCAAATGGGTGTTCGTCCCGCTCTACGAATGGCGGAGCGGCTTCCCATGGCGGACGGTGAACGAGTTACAGGATTTCATCGAACCGGGCAAGATTGGAGGCCGACTGCCCACCGTTTCCACGCTCGACTTCACACTCGCCCGGCCGTGGCACTACAAGAAGTACAGCTTCACCGGCGGCATCAAGATCTACAACGCGTTCAATAAAGGCAACGAGCGCGATGTGCAGAACAACATCGCATCGCCGGAGTTCGGCAAGTTCTACAACCCGATTCAGCGATCGATCGGCTTCGTCGTCTCGGGCAGCAAGCCCTAAAAGATCGGGTTCTACGGGTTCTGCCGGGTTCTACAGGGTTCTGGTTCGGCATGCCTGCGCATGAGACCGAAGACCTGCAGCAGAACGATCACCGGTGTAACAACGATGTAACGTGTGGCGTCGGTCTACTCAATGGGCTCGAGAGGAGCGGCGCTTCGACTCGGCGACCGCGGCGATCACCGCGCGCGAAGGCTTCGGCACCGCGAGGACACCGTTCCGAGAGCAGGATATCGCCATCCACGAGCACGCGAAGTTCCCAATCCGTGGGCCAGGCCATCAGCGCGCATCGCGCCATACAGCCGAGCCGTCTCATCGTCCATGGCGTCCCAACGTCGGTCGGCGCGTCCCCCTCTGTCGGTCTCGATTGCCTTGTGTTCATGACGTCCCCCATTCAGCCAGATACCCGAGATCGTACCGGTGTGGCGTAAATATCAGGCGACGTTCGAGTAACTCTTGAGGGAACAGCCGAATCAGCGTGCCGTTCCGTAAAGATCGGACCTACTTACCTCCTGGCTTCTTTGCCCAGGGATTCTTCCCGGTTTCCTTGATATATCGCTCCCGCCCGATGTTATCGAGAAACGGCAGCGCCGCTTCGGCGACCTCGAGCGCTCGCTCACGCGGCACCACGACGACGCCATCGCCGTCGGCGACAACGACGTCGCCCGGCCGGACGAGGACGCCGCCGAGCGTGATCGGACGGTTCACCGACTCGAGTTCGTTTCTCCCGGGCCGAATCCCACGGGCGAGCCGCCGGAAATAAGTCGGGACCTTCTCAGCGATGATCTCGTCCGTGTCGGCAAGGCCGCCACTCGTGATCAGCCCGACCATACCGAGCTTCTTCCAGCTCATGATGTTCGACGATCCAATGCTGCGCGACTCGCCGTCCTCCATCGCGTCGATCACGAGCACCGATCCTGGACTGAGGACCTTCATGAAGGCTTCAGACGTGATCGTGCTGTACCACTGACCGATCGTCTTGTTGTCCATTTTGGGCTCCCGCCTGTTCGTCGGCACGTAACGGGCGGTCACGGCGATACCAGCGATGCGATGCGTGAAGTTCTCGGTATCCTTCCACAACGCGTGAATTTCGGGATTGACGAGCCCGATGTTCTGCAGCCCGACGACATCCATTCCATCGGAAACGTCGGCGACGCGGAGGTACTTGTACTCGTCCAGGACGCGCGTGTTGTCCTCGGCCGAGTACTCCTTGTAAGGAATGAAAAGTTGGACCTTGTCAGGGATGGTCTTCTCGGACGGTTGCTGCGCGTGAACTGCTGACGACATCGCGGCGAACGTGACGAGCAGACCGATCGTTTTTCGCGCGATCATGTGAGTCTCCTTGCCTGGGAGCGGGACGGGCAGACCGCAGCGATTGTACGTCCGAGTCAAGTATTTCGATGGCAGTGCTGTCGTCAGTTCCGTTTCGGTCTGCGGTTCTGCGTCGGGTGATGCTACTCCTCTCGAAGCGCGGCGATCGGGCTGATGGTTGCTGCTCTCCGCGCTGGCACCCAGGCCGCCGCGAGCGCGACGGTCAACAACGCTGCAAGCGACAGAGCGGCGGTCAGGGGATCCAGTGGCTCCAGCCGGAAGAGCGTCGATCGCAGGCTTCGCCCAATCGCGTACGCACACGGCAGGCCGAGCAGGATGCCGGTGAGCACGATCGACATCGAATCGCGGAGCACCAGGCTGATGACATCGACGGCCGAGGCTCCGAGAGCGATGCGCACGCCAATCTCGCTCGTGCGCCGCGCGATGAAATAGGCGAGCAGGCCGCCGAGGCCGATGGCCGCCAGCATCAGCGCGATCAGGCCAAAGGCGGCAGAGACAAAGCTGAGCAACCGCTCGGTCCGAAGCTGCCGGTCGATCAGTCCCGACTGCGTGTGAAACTCGGTGAGCGGAACGGTCGCCTCAACCGCGGCAATCGTACGGCGAACGGTTTCGGCCATCGCGCTCGCGTCCATCGCTGTGCGAATCACGAAGTGGACGGTTCCTCCGGGGTGATACGGCATGTAGAAGTTTGGAACTGCCGCGTCGCGCAGGCTGTTATAGCGACTGTTGGCAGCCACTCCGACAATCTCGTACCGGCCAGAATCATTCGGTCCCATCCCGAAACGGCGGCCGAGCGGGTTCGCGTCCGGGAAGAACTGCTTGACGAAGAGCTCGTCGACGACGACAGCCTCGCTGTCCGGATGGACATCGGCGGATCGTACAACCCGGCCGGCGAGCAGCGGAATCCCCATCGTCTCGAAGAACTCTTCACCGACGGAGTTCAGGTTCGCGCCCACTCCAGGTTGATACGGACGCCCGGGAACGTTCAGCGACGCGTGGTTCCCTCCGCCAGCCAGCAACCGCGTCTGAACCGGGCTGACGCGCACGACGCCCGGGAGGTGTGCCAGTTCGGACGTCACGCGATCGACGTAGGTCTTGATCTGATCCGTGCGGTAGCCAGCACGCGACGGGCTCACCGAAGCGTAGGCGAGATTGTGCCGATCGAAGCCGATGTCCGTGGCTCGCAGCTTTTCAAGCGAGCGTCCCAGGAGCCCGGCCGCGACGAGCGCTCCGAGACACAGCGCGATTTGGATGGAGACGAGCAGCCGCGGGAGGCGTGGGAGACCGCCGGTCACGGCTTTGGCCTGCGCCTTGAGCACGTCATTGAGATCCGCGCGCGAGGCGCGCAGCGCCGGGATCAGGCCGAAGAGGACGGCGGTCAGAATCGAGAGCCCGGCAGTATACGCAAGCACACGTGGATCCAGACGGAGATCGAACGCGTTGCTGGCGTCGCGACCGGTTTCGAACAACTGATGAATGGCCAGGGCGAGCACGTTTCCAACCAGCAGGCCGCCGATGCCTCCCAGCAGGGCGAGCAGAGCACTCTCGAGCAGGTGCTGTCGCAACAGCCGCGATCGCGCCGCACCGAGCGCGAGTCGGACCGCGGACTCGCGCTGCCTGCCGACGGCGCGCGACAGCAGCAGGTTCGCCACGTTGACGCACACGATCAACAGCACGACACCGACCAGCCGCATCAAAATCCAGAGCGCGTCGGCCTCTTGGGAATTCAATCCGTCGACGCCGTGGCGGCCCGGTCGCATCGACAGCTCCGGTACATCGGCAGATGTGACATTGATGCCATCGGGAACCGCCAGGGAGCGGAAGCGAGCGCCGAGTTCTGTCGTCGCCGCAGCCTCTGAGGATTCGGGCGGCATTCGCGCGATCAGACGGACCCACCAATTCTTGTCGTCCTCACCCCGCGGTTCGCCGGGATTCGCGTTGGTCTGGAACGCAACCTTCGCCGCCAACGGCGCAAACACATCGGGCCATTCACCGGCTCTCAGGCCGAAGAACCGCGGCGGCGCCACGCCGACAATGCGAGCGGCCACGGTGTTGACGCGGACGGTGCCGTCGAGCACATTGGATCGCCCTCCCAATTGGGTGATCCAAAAGCGGTGGCTCACGACGACAACCGGTTCACCACCGACGCGATCATCATCGTCGCGAAATGGCCGGCCGTACACCGGCGGCGCGCCAAGCGCTTGGAAGAAGTTGGCGCTGACGTACTGCACCCTGACCTGCTCGGCCGGACGGCCATCCGCCGCGATCGCGACCGCATCCGTCTCCGCACCAAAGCCAATCAACGGGCGATTTGCAGGCTGTTCGCCGGCAAGGCGCCGGTACACGTAGGCTGGAATTGCGGCGCTCTGATAGCGGCCCCCGCCGATCGGTCGGAACTCGCCGTTGACGTTGTCGGCCCCGGGCGGGAACGCGTGGCTCGTCCAGATCACCAGTCGCAGGGAATCCGGATCGGTGACCGGGAGAGGCCGCACGAGCGCGGCATCAACAAGGCTGAAGATGGCCGTGTTTGCGCCGATGCCGATCGCCAGCGACAACACGACGGCAATCGAGAGGCCCGGTGTGCGGCGAAGCTGCCGCAAGCCGAAGCGGATATCGCGCAGTACCGAGTCGAGCCACTCGAGGATTCCCGCCTCCCGGGTCTCCTCGTGGATGCGTGCGACGTTGCCGAGGCGAAGGCGGGCCTCGCGACGGCTGCGTCCATCGGCCACGTCCATGTCGAGATGAAACTGCAGTTCAGCCTCGATGTCGGCATCATGACGGCCAGTGCGGAACGTTCGGACCAGCCTCGACCACATCCCCACGACGTACCTCCGTTCAGGTTGCGCGAAGTATGCGGGCAACCGCCGACGCGACCGCCTGCCAGCGTTTGCCGTCGGCGTCGAGTTTGCGGCGACCCTTGGCGGTGATGGCGTAGACGCGCGCCCGGCGGCCAGCGTCGGTCAGCTGCCAGCCGGCGCTGATCAGACCTGCTTCCGTCATCCGGTGAAGCGCTGGATACAGCGATCCCGCCTCGACACGCAACACATCGTCTGACGCCTGCTGGATATAAGACGCAATCGCGAACCCATGGTTGGGACCGCGGCGGAGACTTTTCAGCACCAGCAGCTCGAGCGCTCCCTGAAGTTCGGCTTTCGGCATGTTCAGACATCTACTATAGACGGCTATATGAGGCGAGGCAACAAAGCTAGTTCTGCAGGGTTCTGCAGGATTCGTCCCAGCCGGGTTTTGCCGGGTCTGACGGACTCGGGCCGAACGAACCCGGCAGAACCCCGCAGAACCCGGCAGAACCCCGCAGAACCCGGTGGAACCCTGTAGAACCCTGTGGAACCTGATAAAGAGGTTTTACTCGGGCGACGCACTTCTGTCACGCGCATCGCGCATGATCGCTGGATGTCCTATACGGTTACGCTGTGGTGCGGCTGCAGGGTCTACGTGTCGTGCAACCCGGCCACCGGCATCGCGCATTCGCGCATCGTCGAAGCGCGTGGCGCCGTGTGTCCGGTCAGACGGCACGAGGTGGGCGCGCGTTTGTGGTTATGGGAGCTCCTGCCCGAGCCGAGCGGGCAGGTCGAGATCCCGAGTGCCGAGACGTACAACCGGCCAGAACGCTGATTCGACGGAAAAATTCACCGCAGCCTCCAGGAAACATCCAGGGTTTCCAGTTGATGTGACTGGTGCGGATGCGCCGTGCAACCGCGGCGTGACTCGAGCACGATTGTTAGCACCGAAGAAACACACCTGCGGCGGCGACGTCACCCCAGAACAACAGACTCGAAGGGAGGAGAGCTGTTGATATGCCGAAACTGATTGGGTGGCCGGCTGTCTCCGTCGTGATCCCTGCCTGCAACGCGGCTGACTGCATTGCAAACGCGGTCACGTCCGTGTTCGCTCAAACCTGGACCGACCATGAGGTTGTCCTTGTCGACGGTGGATCGAAGGACGCCGCCGAACTCGACGTGGCCATCGAACCGTGGCGTGACGGGATTCGCATGCACCGGCAGGCGAACGCCGGCGCCGGGGCCGCGCGGAATCGGGCCCTGTCGCTGACACGCGGGCGGTACGTCGCCTTCCTGGATGCCGACGACGAGTGGTTGCCGGACTTCCTCGAAAGACAGATGCGGGTCATGACCGCCTGGTTCGTCTCGATCGTCAGCTGCATCTCGAGCTCGGCAAACAGGCATTGGAAACAGGAAACATGGACGCGGCACTCGCGCACTTTGCCAGGACGGCAGGATTGGGCAACTGGAAAGTCCGGTGCGCGACGGCCGCGATTCGCGTCGCGCTGGAATTGGTGCGACTGGCGTATCTGCGATCACGTCAACAACCCGCCACGGCTCGTGACGTGACGTCAGCGGCCTGAATGCTGACGCCATTCACGCGCAAACGAGCCCTTTTCAACGCAGCGGATCTGGCTTGAGCAGAGGATCGACAGCCTGAGCGACGTTGGCCTTTCCGATTCCGACGTCGCGTTGCTCGAGACGACCGCCAGAGCCGACCTGGTTGTCAGACATTCCGGAACGTCTTCGAACTCCCTGTCAATGATCGCAGGCCCGACCGACAGATCGACTGGCTGCCGGCTCGCCGCGTACGATTCGCAGTCTTCGGGGAAGCCGCAGGCCCACAACCATACACAGACATCAGGTCACGGTCGATAACTCTGACGGAGAAGAATGGTTCAAGCCCAGCAGTACGGGGAATGGGCGCGGCCTAGCACTAATAGATGTCGCTGGCGTCAAAAGTCGATGTCGACAATGTTAAAACTGTGCAATACTTGGCGCCAATACGATAGGTCGATCTAGGCGCACCCAGGGGTTTCATACCGAATCACAGGAGCTGCCGATGCGTGCTCGTATCTTGATCGTCGACGACGACCAGGTTTATCTGGCAGGCATGAAGGAGCTGCTGGAAGACGCCGGATACGAAGTGTTCCTCGCCGGCAGTTTCGAGGAAGGCAAGCACGTGCTGCGTGACCGCGCGCCGCATCTGCTGATTGTCGACGTGCGGCTCGGCGCGTTCAATGGCTTGCAGTTGCTTTCCACCGGCCAGGTGCAGATCCCCGCGATTGTCGTCACCGGCTTCGACGACACCGTCCTGCGCGCCGACGCGAATGTGTTTGGCGCCAGCTACGTCGTGAAGCCGATTTCACCCGCTGCCCTCCTCGCGCTGATCGATCGCAAGCTTGCCGTTTCTGAATCCGTCGGAACCGGTGGATCGGATCCGCTTCTGGTGCGCGACACCTCGGCTGAATTGCCGTAGCCGTCGATCTCGGATTCTCTCTCCTCAACCGCACTCGCGAATCACTCAACCAGAACTTTGTTCCCGCGTCGATGGGCGACAGGCATTGACGGTCGCGCATCAAGGATGCTCGCCGATGAAACTTGTGCCGATACGGCGATCGAGCGGCTGGCGGTAACACTCACTTCAGGAATCCGCTGCGCACGGTCACGGCGGAACTCAACTCGTCGTTCAACGGATCGTCAAGCGCCAGGAGATGGCGGAGCTCTGGCGTCAACGCCGCCTGCACTTCCGGTCTGAGCAATCGTTTCTGATACTGCTGCTGCGGCTTGTCGCGCCGGCAGTAGAACGCGTGCATCGCCAGCCGCGGCAATGCGGATCGATTTGCCGTGCCTCCGTGCCACATGTGCGCGTTCATCACGACGACGCTGCCCGCCGGAGCGATGAGAAAGACGTCCTGCGAATGCGGCGCGAGTGGATCGTCGAGCACGTCCTGCGGTCTGGTCCCCCACCGATGCGATCCAGGAATCATGCGAGTGGGACCGTTGTCGCTCGTGAAGTCATCGAGCAACCAGACGGTGTTGCAGACCCAATAGCCCTGCTCGTCCGGAATCGCACCCATATCGACATGAAGCGGTTGGCCGACATCGGTATGTGGATCGGCAGATCGCGCGTTCACGCTGCTGAGCTTGCAGTCGCCGCCAAGCACGTGCTTCACAAGCGCAACCACGTCGGGCAGCGCGATCGCCTCGCGGAACACCTCTCCCTTGTCGACGAGGTTGGCGAGCCGATGCGCATGTTCCTCCGTCCGGAACTCGTGGCCGGCGCGCTCCCCTTCTTCGTCGAATAACTCCAGGATTCGCGTCCGCAATCTGTGGAGAAGTCCCTCGCTCATTTGGGATTCGAGGACGACGTAACCGTCTTCGTCAAGCTGGCGTGTGCGCTGGTGATAATCGGTCATGGCTCGTCCGCTCAGTATGAACCCGCTTCAGCGGCCAGCGATGAACTTTCAGGGCCGACCTCATTGCCCGCATAATGTGCGGACCGATGCCGAAATCCATAGGCCGACGCCGCTTTCTCGGGTCGGTCGGGCTGGCAGCCGCCGCTGCCGGCTGCCGAACGCAGCAGGACAGCGGCTCGATCGTTCTGCGCCTTTCGCATTCGATGTCCACCGGTCCTACGGCGTTGCATGTCTTGGGCGACACCTTTCGCGCGCTCGCCGAACAGGCCACCGATGGGGCGGTCACGATACGCGTCTTCCCAAGTGGGACGCTCGGGCAAGAACGCGAAGTCGTCCAGCAGGTCCAGGAAGGGCTCGTCGACTTCATGGTATCGGGTACCGCGATCTGGGGCAGCGTTGCCCCGAAGCTTCAGGTCTTCGACTTTCCGTTTCTCTGGCGCGACTGGGATCACGTGCACCGAATCGTCGATAACCATGTTGGCCACGACGCGGCCGACTACCTCGAGGCGACCGTGCGGATGCGGCCACTCGCGTGGGGCGATTCATTCGGGTTTCGTCAGGTCGTCACCCGCTCGCGTGATGTGACCGAGCCGGGACAGCTTTCGGGGCTCAAGCTTCGAACCATTCAGTCGCCGATTTACGTCAAGGCCATCGAGCTGATGGGCGCCAGCCCGACGCCGATGGCCTTCGGCGAGGTTTACACGTCGCTGCAAACCGGCGTCATCGACGGCTACGAGCACGATGCCAGCACCACCGTCCAACAGCGCTTCTACGAGGTCGCGCACCACATGGCGCAGACCCGGCACATTGCTGGCGTTCTTGGATTGTTTGCGTCGTCGCGGAGTCTGACGCGGCTGCCGAGCGACGTGCGCGCGGCGCTTGAACGGGCGGCGCTCGAGGCATCGGCTGGACAACGCGCGGTGGGTCCGCGCGAGGATGGGGCAGCGACGGCCGAACTGGCGAAACTTGGAATGTCGATCCGCGCGATCGATGCGCGTGCGTTTCGCGAACCTGCTGCGCAATTGTGGGAGCGAGAGGCGCGAGCGCTCGACGCGCGTTCATGGCTCGAGGCCATTCGCGCGTGACCACCGACGTCGTGCTTGAACGGCCAGCGAACGTTCCGTGGGAAGACCGGGCCTTGCAATGGTCAATCGCGATGCTTGTCGTCGCGCAGGCGACGGTCGTCGGACTCCAGGTGATCGGACGCCACATCTTTCGCCAGCCCATTCCATGGACCGAGGAAATCGCGCGGCTGCTGCTCGCCTGGCTGATGTGCATCGGCGGCGTGTCGGCGTTGCGGCACACGCAGCACCCGCGCGTCACCGCGCTGTTGCGCGTCCTTCCTGAGCTGCGGCGAGCGGCCGTCGAGCGTGGACTGCAACTCGTGCTGCTCGCATTCTTCCTCACCCTGGTTGTTCCTGCATGGCACCTGACGCTGGCGAGCGCGGGCGAGCAGCTGCCAGCAAGCGGCCTGTCCGGCGCGGCGATCTCGGGCGTGCTGCCGGCGGCGCTGCTCATGATGTCAGCCGTGATCGTGCAGCAGCTTCGCCGCGACGGCTTCACCGTCTGGCAGGATCGGGCGTCCCTGCTGTGGTCGCTCGGCGCCGCAGGACTGTCGATCGCCTCGGTGCTGGTGCCTTTACTGGCAGGGGCGGCGCCACTCGTCGTCTTGATCATCGGCTTTCTGATCACCGCCGCACTTGGTGTGCCGCTGGCGTTCACGCTGGCACTGACGTCGCTCACCTACCTCGTTGGCATCGGCGGCGTCAGCCTTCTCATTCTGCCGATCAAGATTCTCGGCGGCGTCGACTCATTCGTCCTGCTCGCGATCCCGCTGTTCATCGTCGCCGGTGTTCTCATGGAAGCAGGTGGCATCTCGGAGCGTACGGTTGACTTCGCGATGGCGATCGTCGGCCGCGTGCGTGGCGGACTGGCGATGGTGGCGGTCGTAGCCGAAATCCTGTTCTCGGGAATCTCGGGATCGACTACCGCAGACGTCTCCGCGATCAGCTCGCTGCTCGTGCCGTCGATGCGACGCGCCGGCTATTCCGGTTCTGAATCCGTCAGTATCGTCGCGGCGGCCTCAGCCATGGGAATTCTGGTGCCGCCGTGCCTGACGATGGTGGTGCTTGGATCGCTAGTGAACCTGTCGATCGTGACGCTTTTTCTCGCTGGCTTCCTGCCCGCCTTCGTGCTCGCGATAGCACTGCTCGTTCTCATTGCCGTGCGTGCTCGGCGCCAGAATTGGCCGGTGAGCGCGAAGCTGACGCGGGTCGACGTGTGGCGTGCTGCGCGCCGAGCGGTGGTCCCAACCGGACTGCCGATCTTGCTGTTTGGCGGAATCTTCTCCGGCCTCACCACCGTCACCGAGGCGGCGCTGCTGGCGGTTGTGTACGCGCTCGTCGCGGGAATCGGGATGGGCGGCATCAAGCGCGATGAAGTTGTCGGTCAATTCGCCCAGAGCGGCGTCGTCACGTCGACGACGCTGTGGGTGCTGGCCGCCGCGTCAGCGTTCGCCTGGATTCTGGTGCGTGAGTGGGTGCCGCAGACGCTTGGCGAATGGATTCGCGGCGCCGGCGGCGGACGCGTGGAGTTCCTGACGCTGTCGATTGCGCTGTTCGTCATCGTCGGCGCGCTGCTCGAAGGCCTTCCGGCCCTGCTGATCTTCGGCCCGATCCTCTTTCCCATCGGCCGATCGATCGGCGTCGATCCGGTGCACTACGGGATCGTCGTCATTGCGGCAATGGGGGTCGCCTTCTTTCTTCCGCCGGTTGGCGTCGGCCTGACCATCGCCGCCGGCATCGGTCGCGTCGATATCGACACCGTGAGCCGATCGTTTCTTCCCTACCTGATCGCGCTCCTGATCGGTCTGGCATTGGTCGCAGCATTTCCGGCGATAACGCTCGTCCTCCCAAGGCTGCTCCTCGGCTACAAAGGATGAGTTTGGTTCAGAAGGGGAGTCGGGGTCAGACCGGGGTCAGACGGGGGTCGGACCGGGGTCAGACCGGGGTCAGACTGGGGTCAGACCCCTTCGCAGTTTCTGCATAGGAATTTCGCGCGAGCGTGCGCGAAAACTGCCGGCTCCCTGCTCGCGATCTGGCGCCCCGTAGTCCGCCCGACGAAATGCTACGGTTGGGCTTAGGCACGATTGGATGCAGACTCGCCACTCGTTCTGCTAGACTGTCGGCGCTTAAGCGGAGGTGGAGGTAATTATGCGAAAGACCCTGGCATGTGTCGCGGCAATCGCTCTGCTCACGGCCCCCGGGCTCCTGGCAGATACGTACAAGGGCCGGATCAGCGATGCGATGTGCAAAGCGATGCACAAAGATGGCGAGCACGGATCGAAGAAGATGACCGATCGAGAATGCGTCGAAGGCTGCGTCAAGGGTGGTGAAAAGTACGTGTTCGTCGGCGAAGGGGACAAGGTCTACAACATCGCCAACCAGGACCTGGCCGCGCTGAAGACCCATGCCGGTCACGACGTGGAAATCACCGGCACCATGAAGGGGGACACGGTGACGATCGAAAAGATCACGATGCCGGCCAAGAGCAAGTAGCGAGCTCTGCTTCACCGCCCGGGCTTGCCATCCGGACATTCGCCCGGGCGGATTCTCTTCCTTCCCGTTGTCTCAACTCCAGGGCCGATCGTTGCTTCTGACGGTGTCCCACTCTGGCGTGGGATCGAAATAGCCAGACTTCGGCCGGAGATGCTGTTTCACGACCTCTTCGTTGAGCTCGACGCCGAGTCCAGGTGAGTTCGGAACGATGGCAAAGCCCTTCTCGACGAGCGGCTGACCACCTGTGGTGCGTACCAGGCTTTCCCACCACGCAACATCCAGCGAGTGATGCTCCAGCGCGATGAAATTTTCGGTGGCGGCTGCGCAATGGACGTTCGCCATGAACGACACCGGCGTCCCGGCAAAGTGCATCGCCATCGCGACGCCGTTCTCCATCGCGTAGTCACCGATCTTTTTGGTCTCCATCAACCCGCCTGAGCTCGCGAGATCCGGATGGATCATGTCGACGGCACCCATCTCGATGAGCTTCATGAAGGGCTCTTTCAGGTAGATGTCTTCGCCGGTCAATATCGGCACCGTGGTCGAGTCCTTGATCTGCTTGAGCAACTCGCCGAACTGCCACGGCACCATGTCTTCCATCCACGCGAGGTTCCACTTCTCCATCGCGCGCGCCAGCTTGATGCAGCTGTTCACGCTGATGTGACCGTAGTGATCGGTCGACAGCGGGATTTCCATCCCGATGACCTGACGGATCTGGCCGACCCAGTCGGACAGCCACGCGATTCCCTTGTCGGTGATCTCGATGCCGGTGAACGGATGCATGACCCGCTCGCCGCCGCCGATGTTCGTGCCCATCGGCATCGACAACGCGCCGGGCACGTCCTTGAGCAAGCCGATGCCGAAATCCTGTTTCAGGAACGTGATGCCCTTGTCGATGCGGGCCTTGAGCAGTTGCCCCTGCTCCTGAGGCGTGTCGCGTTCGGTCGTGTCGGCATAGAGCCGGACGCGATCGCGAAATTGGCCGCCGAGCATCTGCCAGCAGGGCACGCCCCACGCCTTGCCAGCCAAATCCATCATCGCCATCTCGACGCCGCAGACGCCGCCGGCCTGCCGCGCAGGCGCGCCGAATTGTTTGACTCTTCGAAAGATCTTGTCGACGTTGCAGGGGTTCTCGCCGAGGATCCGCGCCTTGAGCATGAGAGCGTACGTCTCGCTCGCGCCGTCACGAACCTCGCCCCATCCGACGAGCCCCTGATTCGTGTCGATGCGAATCAACGGACACGTCATCGGGGCATTGACGACAACGGCGATTCGGAGGTCGGTGATCTTGAGAGCCGACGGCTCTGAAGCGCGCTTGACGTTCGCCTGGATGAAGTTCGCGTCAGCATCCGCGGCTGCGCGGCCCGTCATCGTCAGTGCGCCGGCGGCGCTGACCCCAAGGGTTTTGAAGAAGGATCGGCGGTCCACGCCGCTGGGGCCATCGGTCAGCAACGATTGAATAGCAGGCTTCATTGGGAGGGCTCCATTGAACTGTCTGCATTTGTTAGTTTTGCGCCGGGGCCCCACCCCCAGTGCCGCTCGCTCACTCGCGCCGCTTGCCGATACGACTTTTGCTTCAGCAACGCCGAGTGAAGGACGTACGCAGAAACTGCCAAGTGGTCTGACCCCAGTCTGACCCCGGTCTGACCCCAGTCTGACCCCGGTCTGACCCCGGTCTGACCCCGGTCTGACCCCAGCGCACGAGCCGCGAACGGCGAACCGGAAAGATCAGAAATTCACCTTGAACGAGAACTGCATGGAGCGGTTGTCGACGATCGTCGACGTAATCCGTCCCGCCGTCGGCGAATCGAAATTCTGATTCGGGAAACCGAAGCCCGGGTGGTTGAACAGGTTGAACGCGTCCCAACGGAACTCGAAGTTGCTGCGCCCGACGAGCGTAAAGCGTTTCGAGAGCGACGTATCCACGTTGACGTGTCCGGGCGCGTAGAGAATGCCCCTGCCGGTATTCCCGTAGGTGTTGGCGGCCGGCGCTTTGAAATCGGCCGGGTTGTACCACTTGTCCACCGTCGGGTCGTCGAGTTCGCCCGAACCGATGCGGTCCGGCCAGCTCGTCGCGCCGTTGTTGACGCCGTTCTGCATGAAGACGGTAAACGGCCGCCCGGTCGTCATCGTACCGATGCCGGACAGCTGCCACCCGCCGACAACCGCGCCGAGCACGCCCGAGTCGTTCATCCACCGCCGACCGGGCCCCCACGGCATTTCCCAGACCCCGCTGATGACCGCCCGATGACGCACATCAAAGCCGGACGGCCCATGGCCAGCGGCCAGGTTCGTGACGGTTTGAGGATTGCCCACCGCGCCACCGCCGCTCGCTGCCGAACCTCCATAGTCGAGCGACTTGCCATACGTGTAGCTGACGAGAAACTGAAGCCCGCCGCTGAACCGCTGCGTCACCTTCAGCTGGCCGCTGTGATACGTCGACTGATTGCGCGGATCGCATTGCACCATGTTGCTCAAGTTGTTCAGTGGCTGAATCAACCGACGAGACTGCTGCGAACCGGTCCCTGGCTGCAATTCGTTGGGGTTGTAGCAGAGCACCAGATGTTTGCCCGCACTGCCAGCGTAGGTGAGCTCGACCGCCATCGCCGAGAGCACGCGGCGCTCGATGCCCAGATGCCATTGCTCGGCATAGGGAGTTTCGTTCGCGAACGAGTGTCCGAGCACGCGGGGGTTTGCCGCTTGGAGCTCGGCCGTCGTGCGCGGCTTGACCTGGACGATTGGTGGGAATGGATCGTCGATGGTCCGAATGGTCGAGAAGTCAGCGGTGTTGGTCGCAAAGCTCACGTTCTGCGAAATCGTGTACGGCACCTGCTGGCCGATCATGTTCGAGGCCGACGGCTGCTCGGGAAAGTACGTGATGCCGAAACCGGTACGAAGAATCGTGCTCGAGTCGCCGAACAGGTCGTAGGTCAACCCCAGACGTGGCGCAAGGCCACGTTGCGTTTTCTTGTTCACCGACAGGCTGGCGCCGTCCTCGCCGGCGTAGATCAGCCGCAGGTTGACCGGATCGAAGTTCACGATCTTGTTGTCCTCTTCGGTTTCTGCGCCGAAGATTTCGTAGCGCAGACCGGCATTGATCGTGAATCGCGAGCTGGCTTTGAAGTCGTCCTGGATGAACAGGCCGTGTTCCTGGGTTCGCAGCGTGTACGGTTCGAGCAAGAAACCGCGTGCGGCGTTGTTGATGTATCCGGTGAGCAGCGACGCGAGGCCGGAGCCACCGGCATTCGTCACGGGGTTGTTCGTGTAGTTCCGCACGAAGTTGATCGTGCCGCGGGTGTCCGTATTCGTGAATGGTGAGGGATAACGATCGACGAGGCGGTAGCCCGTCTTCAGCTGGTGCCGCCCCTTGAGCCACACGAGCGAGTCTTCAATCTGCCAGTGGAACTGCTTCGGGTTGACCGGCAGGAAGGCCGGACCACCCGAGATGCCGGTCATGTCTGGCACGTTGATGTTGGGAAGGCCGGTCGTGAATTCCGTGACGTTGATGCCGCGAATGCCGAGCGAGTCGGCCGCATGAGTGCCGAAATCTGACTGAAAGGTAAACGGCACCGTCTTCGCGTAGCCGCTGCGCAGTTCGTTGACGAGAGTCGGAGAGATCACCCTCGCGTAGTTAAATGCGGCGCCGTGCGTGGTCAGTCTGGTGTTCTGGATGCCGGCCACGAAGGGACCCAGATCGAAACGTGACGCAGCCTCAGCCGGTGTCGGGAGACAACACGCGGCCTGGCCTTGTGGCGCATCGAGCTTGAATTTCCCCCAGTTGAACCTCACATAGAAGGAATCCTTATCGGAGACGCGGTGATCGACGCGGCCCGAGAACACGTTGTCGGTCACGTCGCGATTGACGGTGGACGTGTAGTTGTTGAAGTTCCCGGGGCCGTTCGGCAGCGGGTAGATGCTCGCGACGTTTCGGCCGACCGGGTTGATGCGGTTCTGCGGAATGACGTTGCCGGGGTACTGATCCCGCAGGAACTGTGCGTTGGCGGCGCTGACCGGTTTGGTCGAATCAAAGTCCGGATTCGGCCGCGTCGTGAGCGGATCGTAGATGAGGATGAGGTTGCCGCTGGTGTCGCGAAAGTCGCTGAAGTCACCGTTGCGCGTCAGCGCGGTGGGCACCGTGTTCACGAACACCTGACCGCGCTTCTCTTTCAGCCCCGCGTAATCGGAGAAGAAGAAGGTTCGGTTGTGTCCGTCGTAGACGCCGGGGATGACCAGCGCGCCGCCGACGGCGCCGCCAAACTGATGGCGATCGAGCGGCGGAATCGGATCCTTCTGCAACCCGCCGCCGGTCAGCGGAACTTTGCGCACGAAGAAATTCCGCGCATCGAACGCGTCGTTGCGCAAGTACTCGAACATCGTGCCGTGAAGCATGTTGCTCCCGGACTTGGTCGCCACCGACACGACGCCCGCGCCGCGACCGAACTCGGCGGAAAAGACGCCCGAGAGCACCTTGAACTCGCGAACCTGTTCTACGGATGGGGCGATGATGACGGTGTTGAAGGTGTACTCGTTGTTGTCGATGCCGTCGATCAGCCATGCATTGGCATTGGCCTGATGCCCGAGCGCGTTGAAGTTCGACGCGCCGCGCGGGTTGAACGTGCTCGCACCCGAGAGATTCTCGCCGGCCTGTCCAGGCGTAATCCCCGGCGTGAGGTACACGAGCGTGGCGAAGTTCCGTCCGTTCAGCGGGAGCTCCTTGATCGCGCGCTCCTCGATGACCGTGCCGACTTCCGAGGAATCGGTCCTGAGGAGCGGTGCCGACGCGACAACAGTGGTCGTCTCCTCCAGGCGACCGACTTCGAGCATGGCGTCG
>Ga0310810_10000927_pt1 | contig 29602 bp, 27 predicted proteins | sample NCmetagenome_FD_207641 | JGI IMG/M metagenome (GOLD analysis project Ga0310810, IMG submission 207641) | Soil microbial communities from experimental microcosm in Duke University, North Carolina, United States - NC | ecosystem: Engineered > Artificial ecosystem > Soil microcosm > Unclassified ... | reverse complement strand
ATCACGGCACGGCCACGTTTTCCACTCCGTATTTTCGCCGCAAAAGCGCGGCCCGATGTTGCCTTGACGGTCTGTGGACGATATGCAAGGCCGAACTCAATTGCATGTGCATGCAATTTTACCGATGCAGTACGAGGGGCGGCATGACGACATTCGACAAGCGCGAGGAAGGCTTCGAGAAGCAGTTCGCGCATGACGAGGAACTCCGCTTCAAGGCGATGGCCCGCCGCAACAAGCTGCTCGGGCTCTGGGCAGCCGGCGTTCTCGGCAAAAGCGGCGCCGACGCCGAAGCCTATGCGAAGGAAGTCGTGCTGGCCGATTTCGAAGAGGCCGGCGACAACGACGTCTTGCGCAAGGTCGCAAAAGACCTGCAGCCCAAAGGCGTCACTGAGCAGCAAATTCGAACGCAAATGACCGAATTGCTCGCGCAGGCCGTCGAGCAGATCAAGAAGAGCGGCTGACGTGGCGGCTTTTGCCCTCGCCCGGCGCCTGCGCGCGGGGGAAACTGTCTATGCGGCCTGGTGCATGATGGGCTCGCCCATCGTTGCCGAGACCATCGCGCGCGAAGGATTCGCTGCTGTCGTACTCGATGCGCAGCACGGGTTGTGGGACGTTGCCTCGATCATTACCGGCATCGGCGCAGTCAGTCACGCCGAGGCGACACCGGTCGTCCGCATACCGCTCGACGATTTCGCATTGGTGTCACGCGCGCTCGATTTTGGCGCCGAAGCGATTATCGCGCCAATGATCAACGACGCCGACGACGCCCGCCGCTTTGCGGCGGCCGCAAAATATCCTCCGTTCGGCGAGCGCAGCTGGGGCCCGCTGCGCGCGATGGCGTTGCAGGCGCCACGCACCACGCCAACGGACTATCTGCGCGAAGCAAATGAGGGCACGCTGACCCTGGCCATGATCGAGACCGCGACCGCGCTTGGCAATGTCGAAGAGATTGCCGCAACGCCCGGTATCGATGGACTGTTCGTCGGACCCTACGACCTTGCGACCGCACTGAGCGGCGGCAAAGCGCAGGACACGCAGGCCCCGCAGGTCGAGCAGGCCATCGACAAGATTTGCGCCGCTGCGAAAGCGGCCAAAAAAATTCCGTGCATCTATTGCCGGGACGCCGAAGGCGCCGTGGCGATGGCGAAACGAGGCTTTCGATTCGTTGTCGCGGGCAATGATCACACGACCCTGCGCGGGGCCACCGTAGCGCAATTGAAGGCGCTCAAAGGCTGACTACGGCCCGACCAGGTCATGGAACCGGTCAAGTACTTTGCCGACGTCTTTTTCCACCTCCGCAGCCTTCACCTCGCACACTTTGTAGCCGCGCTCCGTCAGATAGGCGCGCCTTTCGGCCCTGGTCCGCGCCGCATCGCCGGTTTCCTTGGCGGGCGTCAGATCGATCACGCACTTGAGCGGAAACGACACGAAATCCGTGATGTGCGGGCCGATCGGCACCTGCCGTTTGAACCCGCGGCCGGCAAAACGGCGATCATTCACAAGCGCCCGCCAAAGCAGGCGCTCGGCCTCGGTCGGGTTCCGGCGCAGAAGCCGGGCCAGCCCGCGCACCGGTCCGCGCTCGCCCGGCACGCGGCCCCCGCCATGCTCTGCTAGAAGCTCGCGCAGTTTCTGAGCCTCCCCGGGGTCGAGCACACCACCTCGCGCCGGCCCCTTGCGACCCTGCGCGATCGCATTGAGTACGCCGTGCAACGTACGCACGTCCTGTTGCGTCGGCGCCATCCGCTGGAAGATGTTGCGCAGATTGATGCTCATCGTGCCCCGTTTTTCTTCCGGGCGAAAAAACTCGACGCGCTCAAGCTCACTTTCGAGCTCTGAAAAGAAAGCATCGAGTTGCTGTTTCGGGGCGGGTGGCGATTTTTCCGGCATGGAAAACGGCAGATCGCCGCCGCCGGCACGCTTAAACCACTCATACGCAACGACCACAACGGCTTGCGCCAGATTAAGTGACGCAAACGCCGGATTGACCGGCAGCGTCACAATACGATCAGCCAGCGCCACCTCGTGATTTTCGAGACCGATGCGTTCCCGTCCGAATATGATCGCAACGCTCTCTCCGCCGGCCACCCTCTGCGCCATTTCACCGGCAGCCGCCGCCGCAGAAATCACCGCTTTGGCCTGGTCGTGATTGCGCGCCGTCGTCGCCACAACAAAACTGCAGTCACCAATCGCCTCGTTGAGACTTTCGTAGAGTGTCGCAGCGTCAAGGATACGGTCGGCGCCGGCTGCCATCACCCTCGCCTTCTCGTTCGGCCATTTTTGCTGCGGCTTCACCAGGCGAAGACGCGACAGTCCGAAGTTGGCCATCGCGCGCGCCGCCGCCCCGATGTTCTCGCCAAGTTGCGGCTCGACGAGCACAACAACGGGGGCCGGCGTCTCGATCCAACGCTTGGTCTTGTCAGTCCCGGCTCCGGGCATTCGAACCTCGCCTAGCCGCATATACCGTCACAGCGCAGTTGTGGAAAGAATGCAGCCAAATCGCGTCTTTCGCCCCGAGATTTTGGGTGCTATAGGGGCCGCGCGCCGGACACTTTTCCTCCTGTCCGTGCGATTTTCAAAAGGTTTTAGCGGCAATGGCGAAGATCAAGGTGGCGAACCCCGTCGTCGAAATGGACGGCGACGAGATGACACGCATTATCTGGCAGCTGATCAAGGACAAGCTGATCCATCCCTATCTCGACATCAACCTTCTCTATTACGATCTCAGCGTCCAGAAGCGCGACGAGACCGACGACCAGATCACCATCGATGCGGCCAACAAGACCAAGGAGGTCGGCGTCGCGGTCAAGTGCGCCACCATCACGCCCGATGAAGGCCGCGTAAAGGAATTCAATCTCAAGAAGATGTGGCGTTCGCCCAATGGCACGATCCGCAACATTATTGGCGGCGTGATCTTCCGCGAACCGATCATCTGCAAGAACGTACCGCGGCTGGTCCCGGGCTGGACGCAGCCGATCGTCATCGGCCGTCACGCATATGGCGACCAGTATCGCGCGACCGACATCCGGGTGCCGGAAAAGGCGAAACTTACGCTGAGCTACATCGCTCCCGACGGCAAGAAGGTCGAACACGAGGTGTTCGAGTTTCCGAGCTCGGGCGTGGCGCTTGCAATGTATAACCTCGACGACTCGATCCGCGACTTCGCCATGGCTTCATTCAACTACGGCCTATCGCGCGGCTATCCCGTTTATCTGTCGACCAAGAACACGATCCTCAAAGTCTATGACGGTCGCTTCAAGGACATCTTCCAGGAGGTGTTCGACAAGCAGTTCAAGGACAAATTCGCCGCGAAGAAGCTCACTTACGAGCACAGGCTGATCGACGACATGGTCGCGGCCGCCCTCAAGTGGTCTGGCGGCTATGTCTGGGCCTGCAAGAACTACGACGGCGACGTGCAGTCCGACATCGTGGCACAGGGTTTCGGCTCGCTTGGCTTGATGACCTCGGTGCTGATGACACCGGACGGCAAGATCGTCGAGTCCGAGGCCGCGCACGGCACGGTGACCCGCCACTATCGTGAGCATCAGAAAGGCAAAGAGACCTCGACCAACTCGATCGCGTCGATCTTCGCATGGACGCGCGGCTTGGCCCATCGCGCCAAGCTCGACAAGAATGACGCCTTGGCGAAGTTCTCAGCGACGCTCGAAAAGGTCTGCGTCGACACCGTCGAGAGCGGATTCATGACCAAGGACCTGGCGCTGCTGGTCGGCGCCGACCAAAAGTGGCTCTCGACCACTGGCTTCCTCGACAAGGTCGACCAGAACTTGAAAAAGGCGATGGGCGCGTAGAATTCCGGCCGGGCCCAGCCCCGGCCATTAGTTCTCTTCGGACGCGGCTTCTTCCTGCCTTGCCACGGCCGTCCGCTTCCCGACGCGATGTTCGGCCACTTCCCTGATGCGCGCCGCGATCCGGGTGTCGCGCCGCATCAATGCATGCAGATCGTGCGCGTCCAGCCCCAGCAGACTGGTCCGGGTGATGGCTGTGACCGTTGCGGTGCGGCGCGTCCGCCGCAGCAGCGCAACCTCTCCGAAGAACTGGCCGGCCCCGAGGCGGATACGTTCTTTCTTTCCTTTGATCTCGATCTCGACCTCACCGGCGGCGATGAAATACATCGATCGCGCGGTGTCGCCCGCGCGCATGATGATTTCTCCGGGCTCAACCACCTGGGCCCTCAGCAATTCCATGACGTCCGAGATTTCGGTCGCATCAAGTTCCGCGAACAATGGCACGCGGGAAATCATGCCCCAGGTGACGATAAAGTCGCGGCGCTGAATCTGCTCGGCAAAGGCGGTGGCGATGATGCCGACCGGCAACGCCATCAACACCAGGCCCGCGAAGATCGTGCAAGTCGCAATAAACTTGCCGAGCGCTGTCACCGGCACCACATCGCCATAGCCGATCGTTCCGATCGTCACGATCGCCCACCAGAATGCTTCCGGAATCGTGCCAAGCTTGTCTGGTTGCACTGTCCCTTCTGCGAGATGCATCATCGAAGCCGCGACAAGCGCAATGCCAAGGGCGATCACGAGGCAACCGAACAGCCCGCGTCGCTCTTTGTACAGGACGTCAAGCAGCGACCGCATTGCGGGTGAGTAACGCGCAAACTTGAAGAAGCGCACCATCCGGAAAACCAGGATCACCCGCAGCTCACCGGGCAGGACCATGGCGAACCAGAACGGCAGCACGGCGACAAGGTCGATGATGCCGGCCGGGCTCAGCACATATTTGAGCCGCGCGTGCCTGGAGGACAGATGCTGATGCGGCCCGTGCTCGACCGCACACCAGACACGGAGGCCGTATTCGATTGTAAATATGACGAGCGAGAAAAATTCGATGACGGCAAAGATAGTGGCGTACCGATCTTCGTATTGCGGGATGGATTCCAGCGCGACCGCAATCAGATTGATCACAATCAGGCCGACAAGAAACCGATTGACCGCCTTGTTGACGCGATCACCCACGGACCCTTGTTCGAGTACTTGATAAACGCGCCGGCGCAAGCCTCTGAGGCGATTGCGTGCCATGTCGCGACGATCCCCCTGCCTGAGTGTCAGCCCCCAAGCGCAGCTTCAATAGCCTTAAGCGCGTCTTCCGCCTTTGATCCGTCCGGCCCGCCGGCCTGCGCCATGTCGGGACGCCCCCCGCCGCCTTTGCCACCGAGCGCCTCAGCACCTTTTTTGACCAACTCTACAGCATTAAAGCGCTTGGTCAGATCGTCGGTAACGCCAACCACGATGCCGGCCTTGCCATCCGCAGCCGTGGCCACGATGGCAACGACGCCCGACCCGACCTGGCGCTTGCCCTCATCGGCAAGGCTGCGGAGATCCTTGAGCTCGATGCCGGATACCGCCCGCGCCAGCAGCTTGACGCCGTTGACCTGCCGCACATCGGCGGAATCACCATCCGCCTTCGCTCCGCCACCCATGGCCAGCTTCTTTTTGGCGTCGGAAAGATCACGCTCGAGCTTCTTGCGCTCATCCAAGAGGGTTCCGATGCGTCCAGGCATCTCTTCAAGCGGGACTTTAAGCTCTGCGGCCGCGGCTTTAACGACCTGAAGTTGTTTGTTAGCGGCCTTCCTGGCTGATTTTCCGGTCAAAGCCTCAATTCTGCGTACACCCGCCGCTACCCCCGATTCCCCGACCAACGAAACAAGGCCTATGTCGCCAGTGCGACGCACATGGGTTCCGCCGCATAATTCGACGGACCAACCCATGGTGTTGCCGGTGCCCTCGCCCATGGCGACCACCCGAACTTCGTCGCCGTATTTTTCACCAAAAAGGGCGCGCGCACCCGATGCGATTGCGTCATCGACGGCCATCAGGCGCGTCGTCACCGGTGCATTCTGAGTAACGATGTCGTTGGCGATGTCTTCGACCCGCTCGATCTCTTCCGCCGACATTGGCTTCGGATGCGAGAAATCGAACCGCAACCGGTCGGGGGCAACGAGCGAACCTTTCTGCGCGACGTGGTCGCCCAGGACCTGGCGCAGCGCTTCATGGAGAAGGTGTGTTGCCGAGTGATTTTGACGAATTGCGCTGCGGCGCGTGTGATCGACATCCAGCAGCAACGGATCGCCGATCTTGATCGAACCCTGCTCCACCCTCACGATGTGAGCAAACAAATCGCCAGCTTTCTTTTGCGTATCGGACACAATCACCCGGACACCTTCGCGGCGCATTTCGCCAGTATCGCCGACCTGACCGCCGCTCTCGCCGTAGAACGGCGTCTGGTTCATCACCACGGCGCCGCTTTCCCCTTTCTTGAGCTCGGGCACTTCCTTGCCGTCCTTCACCAGCGCGGCAACGACGCCTTCGGCGCTCTCGGTTTCGTAGCCGAGGAATTCCGTTGCGCCGACTTTCTCGCGTAAGGCAAACCAGACCGTTTCCTGCGCCGCCTCGCCCGACCCCGCCCAGGACGCGCGCGCCTTCGCGCGCTGGCGCTCCATGGCGTCCTCAAAGCTGGCGAGGTCGACGGAAATACCGCGGGTGCGTAACGCGTCCTGCGTGAGGTCCAAAGGAAAACCGTAAGTGTCGTAGAGCGTAAAGGCGGTTTCGCCGTCGAACATCGCGCCTTTTTTCAGACCAGCGCTTTTCTCATCGAGGATAGCGAGGCCACGCTCGAGCGTGCGCCGGAAGCGGGTTTCCTCCAGCTTCAGCGTTTCCGTGATCAGCGCCTCCGCACGCAGCAACTCCGGATAGGCCTGACCCATTTCGCGTGTGAGCGCGGGGACAAGTTTCCACATCAAAGGCTCTTTTGCACCGAGCAGTTCGGCGTGGCGCATGGCACGCCGCATGATGCGGCGCAGGACATAGCCGCGGCCTTCGTTCGAGGGCAGAACACCATCCGCGATCAGAAACGCGGACGCACGCAGGTGGTCGGCGATCACCCGGTGTGAGGCCTTGTGCGGACCGTTCGGCGACACCTTAGTCAGATCGGCAATAGTCTGGATCAGCGCGCGGAAAAGGTCGATCTCGTAGTTGTCGTGCGTGCCTTGCAGAACGGCCGCGATCCGCTCGAGCCCCATGCCAGTGTCGATCGAAGGGCGTGGGAGATTGACCCGCTTGCCGCCCTCGAGCTGCTCGTACTGCATGAACACGAGATTCCAGATCTCAATGAAGCGGTCGCCTTCGGAATCCGGCGAACCCGGTGGACCGCCCGAAATCTTGTCGCCGTGGTCGTAGAAGATTTCAGAGCACGGTCCGCATGGACCGGTATCGCCCATCGCCCAGAAATTGTCCGACCCCGCAATGCGCAGGATCTTGCTATCGGGCAACCCCGTGATCTTCTTCCAAAGCTTGAACGCGTCGTCATCGTCGATATAGACCGTGACCAGCAGCCGGTCCCTGGGAAGCGCGAAATCCTTCGTGACGAGTGTCCAGGCGAGTTCGACCGCCCGCTCCTTGAAATAATCGCCGAAGGAAAAGTTGCCGAGCATCTCAAAAAAGGTGTGGTGGCGCGTGGTATAGCCGACATTGTCGAGGTCGTTGTGCTTGCCGCCTGCGCGCACGCATTTCTGCGCCGTCACGGCCCGCGAATAGGGCCGCTTTTCCAAGCCGGTGAACACGTTCTTGAACTGCACCATGCCGGCATTGGTGAACATCAGGGTGGGATCGTTACGCGGGACCAGCGATGACGACGCAACGACCTGGTGATCATTGTGGGCAAAGAAATCGAGAAAGCTCTTGCGGATATCGTTGACGCCGCTCATTTCGACCGTGCAGTTCCTTGTTGGGATCGGGGCTAAATCCCCGTCCGGCTTATGTTTTCAGCCAGCTATTTAGCGGCGGGGTTGCGTTAAGTCTAGGAAGGGACCCGGCTCAACCACAGCGCGTTTGCCGCCGGGGCACGCCTGAAAACGCTTTCGCCCCCGTCCTCGGTGGCGGCCGCTCTACGCAGCCGGGTGCCGACGGGGGCGAATGCCTGACGCATCACGATGATACGCGTCACCAGAATGGTGCGGCGGATAACGCAGGCGCCGCCGCCTCGCCTTACTAGGCCAGCTTACTTCGGGCTATGAACGGCCCGTTTTTCCCTTGCGCTTCGAGCTTTTCACCTTCGAGTCTTTGGCTTTCGCGGCCACAGCCTTGGGTTCTTTTCTCTTGGCGGCACTCCTGACTTTGCCTTTTGCAGCTCCGGCCTTTCGCGGTTTAACGGCCTCTGGCGCTGCAACAGGCGCTACGGCTTCTGAAGTTTCGACGGGATAGGTCGGCTTGGGCGGGACAGGCAGCGGCTCTTGTAACGACTCTTGCAACAGCTTTTGCCGCACCTGCGCCGGCTCTTCGCTCGTAAGGGCTACGCTTTCCCCGCGAAGACCGGCTCCGGACGGCAGCGTCGTGACAACGCCGTCCGGCAGCCCATCATCCTTTCAAGCCTCGGCCGCCTCGTCGTCTTCGTCCTTGCCCTCAGTCTCACCTGCCATAATCGCCTCCGCGATCAGGCCGGCATTCTGGCGCACGGCGGCTTCAATTTTATTGGCGACGTCGGGATTTTCCTTGAGGAACTGCTTGGCGTTTTCACGACCCTGACCGATGCGCTGGCTGTCATAGGAAAACCAGGCGCCGGATTTCTCGACGACGTTGGCCTTGACGCCAAGATCAATCAACTCCCCAGTCTTGGACACACCCTCGCCGTACATGATGTCGAATTCGACCTGCTTGAACGGGGGCGCCAACTTGTTCTTGACCACCTTGACGCGGGTCTGGTTGCCGATCACCTCGTCGCGCTCCTTGATGGCACCGATGCGGCGGATGTCGAGACGCACGGAGGCGTAGAATTTAAGCGCGTTTCCGCCCGAGGTCGTCTCGGGCGAACCGTACATGACGCCGATCTTCATGCGGATCTGATTGATGAAAATCACCATCGTGCGCGATTTCGAGATCGATGCGGTCAGTTTGCGCAACGCTTGGCTCATCAGCCGGGCCTGCGAACCCGGCTGAACGTCGCCCATCTCACCTTCAAGCTCGGAGCGCGGCACGAGCGCGGCGACTGAATCAACCACCAGCACATCGATCGCACCGGACCGCACCAGCGTGTCGGCGATTTCAAGCGCCTGCTCGCCGGCATCCGGCTGGGAAATCAAAAGGTCGTCGACATTCACACCGAGCTTGCGGGCATAAATCGGGTCGAGCGCATGCTCGGCATCGACAAAAGCGCAGATGCCGCCCTTTTTCTGGGCCTCTGCGATGGTGTGGAGGGCGAGCGTGGTCTTGCCGGACGATTCCGGGCCGTAGATTTCGACAACCCGGCCGCGCGGCAGACCGCCGATACCAAGGGCAATGTCGAGCCCCAACGAGCCCGAGGAAATAGCCTCAATATCCATGGCCTTGTCGTTCTTGCCGAGCTTCATAACCGAGCCCTTGCCGAACTGACGCTCTATCTGGCTCAGCGCGGCTGACAGGGCTTTCGACTTGTCCATGGAAGATCCTTCAACGAGACGCAGGGCAGGCTGACTCATGATGTCGCGCTCCTTATGGCGGGGATTCGACCCCCCGACAACGCGGCCCCTGCCGCGCAGTCGGAATCGACTGAAGAAAAGCAATGTACACTATTTGTTCTTCGTTCGCAATATGTTCTTTCTCTACCTGGACGATATGTTTTTTCATGCTGCAATCTCAGGTTTAGTTGGCGGTTATCCGAAGAGCCGGCGTCCTGGTTGCCAGTGCCAAAGCCCTGCGTTGCGCTCCTTTGCTTTGGCACTTCAAACCAATGCACAATTCACAAGTTGCTTCCGGCAAACACGTGCAATGGGCCCATCATCCCCATGATCGGAAAACGCGTTCAGTTTCACGACGAGACCTGGCAGGAGCTCCGGTTGCTCGCCGCGGAGAGCATGAAGTCATTTCAGGAGCTTGCCGATGAGGCATTCAACGATCTGTTGAAGAAACATGGCCGCCCCACCAGCCTGAAAGAGGCGCTCCGCAAAAGCGCCGGCCAGACTGCAAAGGTCATTCCACTCAAACGAAAAAGCCCCTCACACAAAGGCCGATCGTGAGACCCGGCCGGTCATGCGATCGGCAGACCTTCGCTCGCGATTTTTCTCTCATTTTTCGGAAACTTGAGCTCGCGGGCGCGTTGTCGGATTAGCTAAGTGCCCTATCCGATTTGCTATTTTGCAGTGCAATAGCTTATATTGCGCTGCAGGAGTTTTGTTGCCGCGGGGCCGGGGCGCTGCGGAGTGGAGCGACATGTTGAAGTTTTTGCGTAAAGTCACCGCGATCCCGGCGGTGAAGTATTCGATTATCGCGGTGACAAGCTTCCTCTGGCTGGTCGGATTTGCAGACCAACTTCCGGACGTGGAGCAAACCGTAAAATACGTTGGCATCTCGCTGTTGATGCTGACGGTCGCCGCAATGGCCTGATCAAACAGGGCGCCCGCCTACACGCCTAGGTGCCGGTGCAATATTTCCGGTCGCGCCTTGATCTCCTGTGCCGAGCCTTCGTGCGCGATGTGACCGTTGTTAATGATGTAGACGCGGCTTGCCAGCGTGAGCGTCGCAGCCAAATTCTGCTCCACCAGCACGATGGTCTGTCCGGCGTCGGCGAGATCGCGGCAGGTTTTGACGAGATCGCGCACAATCACCGGCGCGAGACCTTCAAACGGCTCGTCGAGCAGGATGATCTTGGGATCACGGACGAGCGCGCGCGCAATCGCCAGCATTTGCTGCTCGCCGCCGGATAAATCTGTTCCCCGGCTCAGCCGGCGCTCCTTCAAGCGCGGAAACATTTCGTAAATGCGCGCGAGCGGCCAGCGGTTGTCCGCCGTGAGGCCGGCAAGGATGATGTTTTCCTCGACGTTGAGGCTGCCAAAGATACGGCGATCTTCGTGCACCAATTGCATCCCGGCCTGTGCAATGGCGTGGCTCTTGTGACCCGCAATCTCGGCGCCGTCGAACACAATCGAGCCTTCGCGCGGCGTCACGACGCCCATCAGACTTTTCAGCGTTGTACTTTTTCCTGCGCCGTTGCGGCCGAGCAAAGCCACCACTTCGTTCCGCTCGACGCGCAAAGCGACGTCAAAGAGGATGTGGCTATCCCCGTAATAGGTGTTCAGACCTTTTACCTCGATCAGGCTCATTCCGCTGCCAACACGCCGTGCACGCCGCCGAGATAGGCTTCCTGCACTTTGCTGTTGCCCTTGATTTCATCCGGGGTGCCTTCGACCAGTACCCGGCCCTCCTGTAGAACGGTGACGCGCTGAGCCAGTTCGAACAGCGAATCCATGTCGTGGTCGATGATGATCATGGTGCGGCCGCGAGCGATCGACTTGAGCAGCCGCACGGTCTCGACGCGCTCACGCGGGCTCATACCGGCGAGCGGCTCATCAAGCAGCAAGAGGCTTGGTGAGGTCGCGAGCGCCAGGCCCACCTCGAGCCGGCGCTTCTCGCCGTAGGCGAGATCCGATACCAGCCTGTCGGCACGATTGACCAGATCGACCAGTTCGAGCGTGTGCTCAACCTGTTCGTCGAGGCCGGCAACGCGCTTGATCGATTTGAGCAGGTCGAGCCTAAACTTTCCGCGCAGTTCCGCCAGTGCCGCAATCGTCAGGTTCTCGCGCACCGTCAATCGATTGAAGAGCTGGTTGATCTGGTAGCTCTTGGTCAGCCCGAGCTGGCAGGCGTCGGTTACGGTCTTTCCGGTGATGTCTTGGCCTTCAAACAGAATCTGGCCAGACGTCGGAAGTACCTCGCATGTCAGCATCTTGAAGAAAGTGGTCTTGCCCGCACCGTTTGGACCGATGATGCCGCGCAATTCGCCGTGATTGACGGTGAAATCGATGTCGGAGTTAGCAGCAAGGCCGCCATAGTGCTTGGTGAGACCTTTGGCCTGCAAAATCGCGCCAGTCTTACGATCGGTTTCGCGATGACGCGCTGGCATAGCGGCGATCACGGGCTCGCGCGCCGCCTCGGCAGCAGCGGCTTTCTGCTCGTCCTCGGCAGATACGCCTGCGACCGGCGCGCTCTCCACCGGCTCCGCCTTCTTTTTGGCACCGATCACGAACGTGTAGAGATCTTCGATCCCGCCGATGAGGCCGCGTCGCAAAAAGCAAACCAGCAGCACGAATACGACGCCGAGAACGAGCTTCCAGGACGCGCCAAGGTGAAGTGTGGTTTGCAGGAAGTCGTGCAGATAGAGCCAGACGGTCGCCCCCACCAAAGGCCCAAACAACGTGCCAGCGCCGCCGATCGCCGTCATCATCACGAGCTGTCCTGACGTGTCGAACATGAAGGCGTCGGGCGGCATAAAACCTTGCATCAGGCCGAGCAGCCCGCCGGCAAAACCGGCATAGGCCGCGGCTACGACAAAGGCCGTAAGTTTATAACCGTGAATATTGTGCCCGACAGCCGCGGCGCGCAGTGGATTGTCGCGAACGGCCCGCAAGATTGCGCCGACCGGCGAGCGCACGATCCGCAGCGCCAGCACGACGCCAACGAAGTACCAGAACGCCAGAAATATATACAGCGTCCAATCGGTGTTGAAGTGGATGGTGGTGAACCCGAGATAAAGCGCCGGCGCCGGGACCCCGGGCAATCCATTCTCGCCACCGGTAAAGTCCGAGAGCGGATTGAATTCGACGAAGAAAAAAACCTCCGCGATCGCCACGGTGATCATTGCAAAGTAGATCCCGGTGCGCCTGAGCGCGATCAATCCGACCAGATAGCCGATGACGGTCGCCACGATCGTGCCGGCAAACAGCGAAGGGATCACGAAGGGAAAATTCACGATCGTCAGGAGATAGGCCGCGACCATGCCGCCGGTGCCAAAGAACGCGGATTGACCGAACGAGAGCAACCCCGTGAAGCCGAACAAGATGTCGAACCCCAGTCCAAATAATCCCCACACCAGGATTCGGTTGATCGTGGTCGGCGTGAACCCAAGATAGGGTAGGACGAAAGGCACGGCGATCAGCCCGACGGCCGTCAGAACTTCAATGAAAAAGGGGCGTTGTCTGAGCATCAGATCACTGAGCTCATTCGCGGCCGGCCGTGCCGAGCAATCCGTAAGGACGCAGCACGAGCACAAGCGTCATAGCAACGAACAGCATGACGTAGGCGTAGCCGGGGTTGAACATCGAGGTGATGCTGATGATTTCACCGGCGATCAGCCCGCCGAGAATGGCGCCAGGAAAAGAGCCTACCCCGCCAATCACCACGACAACGAAAGTCTGTACCAGAATCGCCTCGCCCACGTCCGGCGCGATCGAGACCACCGGCGCGTTGACGATGCCCGCAAAGCCCGCCGCCATGGCGCCGATGCCGAATACCAGCATGAAGATCTTGTAGACATCGATCCCGAGCGAATCGACCATCACAGAATCTTCGATGCCGGCACGCACGATCATGCCAATGCGCGTGCGATAGAGCACGATGTAAAGCGCGAGCAGCGCCACAGCGACGATTCCGAGGAGCGCCAGGCGATAGGTCGGATAGAACATGAAGCCGAGCGGCGTAATCCCCGCGAACACTGACGGAGGCGGCACGGCCTTTGAGAGGCTGCCGAAAAAGAAGCGCACCGCCTCGACGAAGACGATGCCGAGCCCGAACGTGACCAGCAACTGATCCTCGTGCGGGCGGCTGTAGAAGTGGCGAATGATCCCCCGCTCCACCACCACGCCGACGATCATGACGAACAGCGAGCCGGCAAAGACCGCGACGATGAAAGAGCCCGTATAGGTGTAGGCAACCCACCCGGCGTAGCCGCCGAGCATGAACATCGCACCGTGCGCGAGATTCAGCACACCCAGCGTACCGTAGATGATGGTCAAGCCGGACGAGATCAGCGCGAGCAAGGCGCCCAGCACCAGGCCGTTGAAGCATTGCGAAATGAAATTGGCCCAATTGATCATGGTCGTCCCGGACAAGCGACGGCGAAACCGCGCCGCAGGCGGTTAAACCGCCCGCGGCGCGACGTCTTTACGTCGGGATCAGGTGTAGTCGCCGGGATTGCAGCCGAAAGCGTCGGGCTTCTGCATGAGCGGCAGGCCCGGAACGACTTCGAGGACCTCCCAGAAGTCTTCCTTGTTTTTCATCGCCTTCGGCGCCTTGCCTTTGACGATGATCACCGGGCGGACGAGCTGATGGTCTTCCTTGCGGAAGTACACTTCGCCGACGGTCGAGTCGAACTTCTCGCCCTTCTCGTACTCCTTGATGACGTCCGGCGGATAGAACGAGCCGGCGTTCGACACCATGCGCGCCCAGATCGCGAACGACATGTAGGCATTGTTGGCACCCCATTCCGGCTTGTAGCCGTACTTCTTGTCGAACGCCTCGACGAACATCTTGGCGAGGGGATATTTGTCTTCGAGCGTCCACCAGAAGTCGGTAGCGGCGTAGACGCCTTCCATCAGCTCCGGTCCCGCTTCCTTGGCGAGGAACGGAATCTGATACGGGATCACCATCTGCATTTTCGGCGTGAGGCCAAACTGCTTGGCCTGCTGCACCGAAAGGACTGCGTCGCGGCCCCAGTTGACGTTGACAATGACGTCAGCGCCGGAGTTGGCGATGTTGGTGAGATACTGGCTGAAGTCCTGCGTGCCGAGAGGCGATACCTGGTTGGTGACCTGCGTCCAACCGCCGTTCTTGGTCAGATAGTCATTGACCGACTTGGTGACGGTATGGCCGTAGGTGTAGTCCGGCGTCATGAACGCCGCCTTCTTGCCCTTGCCATAAGCCTTGACCAGCACCGGTCCGATCGCATTTGCCGCAGTCTCACCGTAGAAATTCTGGCGGAAGCCATAGCGCACGCAGTCTTTGCCGGTGGTGTCGTTCGAGCCGGAAATGCCGGTGACGTAGAGCACCTTCTCGCGCTGTGCGAATTTGTTGAGCGCGACGGCGACCGCGCTCGATGTCGAGCCGGTCATCAGGATGATCTTGTTCTGGTTGATGAAGGTCTGCATCTCCTGGACCGCCTGGTTCGGCTTGGCGGCGCTATCGGCTGCGAGTAGGTTGACCTTCTTGCCGAGCAGGCCCTTGGAGACCTTGGGCGCAATCTTTCTGAGCAGCGGGTCACCGTTGTTGATGTGCTCGACCGCCAGCTGCCAGCCCTTCAGCTCATCCTCGCCCTGCACCGCGTAAGTGCCGGTGCGCGGCACGGCGGCAGCAACGTTGACCGTATCGCCCTGCGATCCGGCCGGAAAAGTGCCGATCGCCGGGTGATCGCCGACGGCGAAAGCAGGAAGCGTGAAGGCCTGCGGCAACAGCGCGCCGCCGGCAAAGCCGGCGCTGGCCTGCAACAGACTGCGGCGCGAAAACGCGCCGGTTTTATGAGTGCGTGACATTTTTATTTCCTCCCGTTTGAAACAAAATTCGAGATCGCCCCCGAATAATTTTCGGTCTTCTTGTTGTTGCTCCACCGTTCGTGCACGAGTCTGAATCGTGGCGCAGCGTTGCAAGCTGCCGAATACCATTCCGAAAGATCATTGCCGACCGTGATTGGCGTTTTGGTCAATGCCACTTTCGTCGATGCAGCGACGAATAAGTTCTTCGTACACTGCGAATGCGCTCAAGCGCGCGCGATAGGCAGCGGCTAAAACTTTTGGATGATGGCGGGAACCATCAATAGCTGAGATAAATTATTCGATTGCAAATCTAAATCGACCGCTGCGCTCAGATGCGCGTGGGATCAACGAACGAAAAAACCCGCATATTTCGTCGGGTTTACAGCGGCCGTTTCGCGCGAATAGTGTGACCGGGCAAACAACAACAGAGCGGGATTGGGCAATGCTCGACAAGCTGGAATTTATGATCGCTTTATCGCGCGAGCAGCACTTCGGACGTGCTGCGGAAAGTTGCGGAGTCGCGCAGCCAACTCTCTCGCTCGGCATCCAGAGCCTTGAACAAGCCCTCAATACGCCGCTTGTGAAGCGTGCGTCGCGCTTTCAAGGCTTCACCCCTGAAGGCGAGCGCGTCCTGCTTTGGGCACATCGTCTCGTCGGCGATGCGCGCGCAATGCGCCAAGACATCCTGGGCCTGAAGAACGGCGCCGAGTCCCACTTGCGCATCGCCGCAATTCCATCCGCGATGCCCCTTGTCGCCAAGCTCACGGTCCCCTTGCAGATACGTCATCCGAATATCCGCTTCACCGTACTTGGGCGAACGTCGACGGTGCTGCTCAATATGTTACGCCAGCGCGAAATCGACGCCGGCGTCACCTATTTGAGCAACGAACCGATCGGGGATGTCAGCGCTATTCCGATTTACCGGGAGGAATATCTCTTGCTGACCACGGATTCGGGTCCACTCGGGGACGCAGATCGCGTCACGTGGTCCCAGGCCGCGGAAACTCCCCTGTGCCTGCTCGGCCGCGACTTGCAGAGTCGTCGAATCGTCGACAGCATTCTTCGGCGCATCGGCATTGAGGCTTCGCCCGTATTGGAAACCGACTCCATGAGCGCATTGATAGCCCATGTCCGCGTCGGCCAATGGGCAAGCATTGTCCCAAATTCGGCGCTCGAATCCGTTGAATTGACCGACACATTGCGTGCCATTCCAATTGTGGAGCCTGAAGTTTTCCACACGGTCGGTCTCGTCGTTTCCGATCGTTATCCAGTCCAGCCGGCCGTCACTTCGCTGATCGAGGAGGCACGGGCGCGCGCGCCGCACGGGCTGCTTCCCGCCGCCTAGCACTCAGCCCACTGCTGCCCGCATTCGATTGCGCTTTGCAATAACAGGATTGCATTTGCCTTCTTGATGCAAAGGCGTGCGCATTTTCTGTTTACAGGGCGCAATCGGTAACGGCGCACACAAGACAAAAGGGCCTAAGGGGAGAAATCGACCAATGGGAGTATTGTCATTCCTCGACCGCGAGCACACGGTCGCGAAACCGGGATATAGCCGCTGGATGGTGCCACCAGCCGCGCTGTGCGTGCACCTGTGCATCGGGCAGGCTTACGCACTCAGCGTCTTCAATTTGCCGATGACAAAGCTTCTCGGCATAACGCAATCAGCGCCCGGCGACTGGAAGCTCACCCAGCTCGGTTGGATCTTCTCGATCGCGATGGTGTTTCTTGGCGGCTCAGCCGCCGTGTTCGGCCGCTGGGTCGAAGACGGCGGGCCGCGTCGTGCGATGTTCACGGCCGCACTCTGCTGGGCGGGTGGATTTTTTCTCTCCGCGATCGGCGTCTACACCCATACGCTATGGCTCATTTACATCGGCTACGGCGTCCTCGGCGGCTGTGGACTTGGCATCGGTTATATTTCGCCGGTCTCGACGCTGATCAAATGGTTTCCCGATCGCCCCGGCATGGCGACTGGCATGGCCATCATGGGATTTGGTGGTGGCGCTTTCATCGCTTCACCACTGTCCGTCTGGTTGCTCGGCAAATTTACCACTGCAACGCACGTGGGCGTCGCCGAGACATTCATTGTGATGGGATGCGTCTACTTCTTCTTCATGATCGTCGGTTCGATCATCGTGCGCGTTCCGGCGCCGGGCTGGAAACCGGAAGGTTATGTCGCACCGGCGACAGCAGCAAAACTGATCACCAGGAACGACGTCTTCGTCTACGACGCGCTTAAGACGCCGCAGTTCTGGCTGATCTGGTGGGTGCTGTGCCTCAACGTCACCGCCGGTATCGGCGTTCTCGGACAGGCTTCCGCGATGAGCCAAGAAATGTTCCCGGGCCACATCACGCCGGTGGCAGCCGCGGGCTTCGTTGGCCTAATGAGTCTCTTCAACATGGGCGGCCGCTTCTTCTGGGCGTCCACGTCCGACTACATCGGCCGGCGAAATACCTACTTCGTGTTCATGGTGCTCGGCTTCTGCCTTTACTGCACCGTGCCCTACACGGGCTCGACCGGTAGCGTCGTCGGGTTCGTCTGCTGCTTCCTTGTGATCATCAGCATGTATGGCGGCGGATTCTCGACCGTGCCCGCATACCTGAGAGACATGTTCGGCACGCGTTATGTCGGCGCGATCCATGGCATGTTGCTCACCGCATGGTCGGCAGCCGGCATCTTCGGCCCTGTGCTCGTGAATTACATTCGCGAGTACAATGTCACGCACGGGGTGCCGAAAGCGCAGGCCTATAACACGACCATGTACATCATGGCCGGCCTGCTGGTGATCGGCTTTATCTGCAACTTCCTTGTCAAAGCAGTCGATGCGCGTTTCCACATGAAGGCGAGCGATGCCCGCGGCAAGGATCCCGGGACCGCACCAGCCGCGGCCCGGGCGTAAGGAGAAACAGACATGTCAAAACAAAACCAGGAAGGCACCACGACGTTGCAGCTTGCGCTCGCTTGGGGATTTGTCGGCATTCCGCTGACGCTCGGCGTTCTGCAAACCTTGATCAACGCGATGAAGCTCTTTCACTAGCAAGACAGGCACTGGAACAACGGCGGCGGCCCAAATGGGCCGCCGCTTCTATTTGTCTTCCTGAACGCGTGTCGGGGCAGTTCTTTTGGGTTTTGGAAGGCCGTGGCTCAATATAACTTATTGGTTCCTTTGACAGAATCTCTCTGTGTTGCCGGATTACACCAGACGATCGCAAAGTCTTATCGGTTGATGGAAAACCCCGTTTATCAGCTTTGGCGCCCGCGGCCGCAATAATAGACTGCGCCCTTATTCTGGTATGGGGCGCTTTATGTCTAAAAAGACTCGTTGCCGATTGGCGTCGTTGACGCTGCTCGATCTAGCGGCAGGCATTGCTGTTTCAGCTGCTGCCCTGCCGGCCTTGGCGGCCGATATGCCGACAAAAGCACCGCCGATTGTTGCGCCGGCATATAACTGGACCGGTTTCTATGTCGGCGGTCACGTCGGATACCGGTGGGCCGACGCCGACCTAACGGCGGATCCTTATATCTTTACACCGGCGAGCGGGGCCCTAACGGTCCCAGGCCGGAACGAAAATTATAAACCCAACGGCGTCATCGCGGGCGTCCATGGCGGCTACAATTATATGATGTCCCCGCAATGGTTGATCGGAGCGGAAGGCGATTGGACGTGGGGCAACTCGAGGGATTCGCTAGCGCAAACGATCACAGGCATTGACAGCAGCGGCAGTGACGGTTTCACGCTCAACAGAAATTCCGAAGTCACCTTGAGCTGGCAAGCGACCCTTCGCGGCCGGCTGGGTTACGTGACCGGTCCGTGGCTCATCTACGGCACAGGCGGCGTGGCGTTTGCGCGCGTTAAGTGGAACGAAAACACAGTCCTCATCACCACCGGCCCGCTGACCGTGTCTACGTCCGCGTGGTCGGATTCCAAAATCCTGACCGGCTGGGTTGCCGGCGGTGGTGTTGAATACATGTTCCTTAAAAACTGGATCGGGCGGCTCGAATATCTCTATGAGAGTTTCGGTGACTTCACCGTTCCGACCGGACTGGTTCCACCCGGATCGCCGCCACGACCGGGCAACCTCGATCTTTCCGGCGTGCAGAAAGTCCGCGTCGGTATCAGCTATAAATTTAATCCCTGATCTTAACGGATCGCATTACGCCAATGGCCCGCCAATTGGCGGGCCATTTTATTTAACCGCGATTGTTATCCCTGGGCTCGATGGCGCGGCACAAGTGACAGGAAATCCTCGAACTTGCCCGAAGCCGAGCGCGGGATCGCGTCGACGGCGACGGCGCGCACGTTGAAACTTGGATCGATCGCCTCGCGCAGATAAGCCTGCAGGCCCGCCTCGTCCGCTTTTGCGTCACGAATGGGAACGTACCGGACTTCCAACGCATCATAGTCCGTCTGCACCACTTGCACCTGTCCGAACGGAATGTAGTCGCGGAAGCGCCCTATATCGACATAAGGATAGATGATGCGGCCGTCCTTCAGCGTGAACGTATTTCGGTAGCGACCTAGCACACGACTTAATGTCGGCAGTCTTATCGGGCATTTGACCTTGGCCGGCCCTGCGACGGCGTAATCACCGATCTCATAGCGGATGAACGGCATCGCATAATTATAGAACGACGTGACGACCACGCGGCCCGTCTCTCCGGGCGAGCAGTGCGTTCCATCGTCGCGCAGAATTTCGACCCGCATCGCCTCCGCGCTGACATGATAGTGCCCGCAAACCACGCATTCGCAGGCAATGAGACCAACCTCTTGCGCACCGTATTGGTCGATCGGGCGCGCACCAAAGACATCGCGGCAGATCTGCCGGATCTCATCCGACATGGCGGTGGCAATCGAATTGATCCGTTCAAAACGAAGGGATATCCCCCGCTTCTGCACCCGCTCGGCCAGAGCCAGAAGGGTCGATGAATAGGCTGTGAGATAATGGGGTTTCCGTTCCGACAGCCAGTCGATCTGCACGTCGGTGTCCGCCCACATGTCGATGATATGATGCTTTCCTGAAAATCCCGTTCGCCAGCCCGTTTCGGTTGCACCGCTAGGCGGTGGCGCGCGTTCGGGATGACGTGAAATGAAGGTCGCCATCGTCTTGGCGCCATCAAAATCCCACCAGCGCAGCACGCGATCGGTCAGTGCCAGATTGGCAATGCTGACAAGTCCATTGCGACGATGCACGAATGGCCGCCCGGTCGATCCGGACGTTTCTTCCGTCTCAATCGTCCCTACGTGCGGCGGCAAGTCGAGCGCCGCCAGGGCCTTAACGTTGGCCTGGGCTTGCGCGCGGGTAAGAACAGGAATTTCGTGAACCCGGCTTAAATCCAGCTTTCCGCCGGGAAATACCGGCGCCAGCCGCTGCGCATAGAACGGCACGTGCTGGCGCGCATGCAAAAGTAACGGCTCCAGCAGCTGCCGTTGGTAGGCTTCCAATTCATCCGGTGAAAGGCGTTCCGTTTCCGCGAGGACATCGCGGAATTGAAGAACCATTTTGTCCTTGCGGTCCACGACTGAGGCGCGGCCCCTTAGCCCAAGTTCAATTCCTTGAAGAAGTCATTGCCCTTATCGTCGATAACGATGAAAGCAGGAAAATCCTCGACCTCGATCTTCCAGATCGCTTCCATGCCGAGCTCGGGGTATTCGTGGACTTCAACCTTCTTGATGCACTGTTCGGCGAGCTTCGCAGCGCTGCCGCCGATGGACGCGAGATAGAAGCCGCCGTGCTTCTTGCAGGCGTCGCGCACCTGCGCCGACCGATTACCTTTGGCAAGCGAGATCATTGAGCCACCGGCGGCCTGGAACTGGTCGATATAGCTGTCCATTCGCCCCGCAGTCGTCGGGCCGAACGCGCCCGAGGCATAGCCCTGCGGTGTTTTCGCCGGGCCCGCATAGTAGACCGGATGGTTCTTGAAATAGTCGGGCATCCCCTTCCCTGCCTCCAGCCGCTCGCGCAACTTGGCATGTGCGAGGTCACGCGCAACGATCATGGTGCCGGTCAGCGACAACCGCGTCTTCACCGGATACTTCGACAGCTGCGCAAGAACTTCCTTCATTGGCCGGCGCAAATCGACTTTCACCACTTGTCCGCCGAGCTTTTCCTGATCGACGTCGGGCAGATACTGCGCGGGGTGATGCTCGAGCTCCTCGAGAAACACCCCATCCTTGGTGATCTTTCCGAGCGCCTGCCGGTCGGCAGCGCAGGATACGCCGAGCCCGATCGGCAATGAGGCGCCGTGCCGCGGCAGGCGGATGACGCGCACGTCGTGGCAGAAATATTTCCCGCCAAACTGCGCGCCGACACCGGTTGACTGCGTCATCTTCAGCACCTCGGCCTCCATCTCGAGATCGCGGAAGGCATGGCCATCCTCGCTGCCTTTGACCGGAAGCTCGTCGAGATATTTGGTGGAGGCGAGCTTCACGGTTTTCATCGTGAGCTCCGCCGAGGTTCCGCCAATGACAATGGCGAGGTGATAAGGCGGACACGCCGCAGTGCCGAGCGTGAGCACCTTCTCCTTGAGGAAGGCAAGCATCCGGTCGTGCGTGAGGATCGATGGCGTCGCCTGGAACAGAAAGGCCTTGTTGGCCGAGCCACCGCCTTTGGCGATAAACAGAAGCTTGTAGGAATCCTCACCTTCCGCGTAGATCTCGACCTGCGCCGGCATGTTCGACTTTGTATTTTTCTCTTCGAACATGGAGATCGGTGCGAGCTGAGAATAGCGCAGGTTCCGTTTCAGATACGCGTCACGAGCGCCTTCGGCGAGTGCCGCCTCGTCATCACCTGCGGTGAAAACCATGCGGCCTTTCTTGCCCATGATGATAGCCGTGCCGGTGTCCTGGCACATTGGAAGCACGCCCCCAGCCGCGATGTTCGCGTTCTTGAGGAAATCATAGGCGACGAACTTGTCGTTATCGGAAGCTTCCGGATCATCGAGGATCTTGCGCAGCTGCTTGAGATGCCCCGGCCGCAGCAGGTGGTTGATGTCGGTAAACGCCGCCTCCGAAAGCGCGCGCAGGGTTTCGCGCTCGACTACGAGCATGTCCTTGCCCATCACCTTCTCGACCCTGACGCCGCCGACATCGAGCTTGCGGTATGGCGTCTTATCGGGGCCGAGCGGAAACAACGGCGTGTGGTGATAAGCGGGCGTGGCGTGGGTCGTGTGAGGCGCGTTCATGGGAATTCCTTAAGATCGCCGGCGGCTTAGTTTGATGGTCATGCCATAGCGGTTTTGGAAGCCTATCATCAAGATCGGACAGATGCGCCCCAAGCCAAGGAGGCCCTTATGACCACAATGACCGTCCAGCTTCGCAGTATCCCTGATACCGAAGCCGCTCTTGGCCGGGCCGGGGGGCACACGATCGTCGTCGACCGCCCGGACGGCAAAGCGGGCGGTATGGGACTCGGATTCAATGGCGGTCAGTTGCTCGGCCTCGCGATTGGCGGCTGCTTCTGCAATGACTTGCAGTACGTCGCCCACGAGATGGGTATTCCCCTGGCCTCAGTCCAAGTCGACGTATCCGTTACCTTCGAAGGGACACCGATGCTTGTAAAAGAAGCCACTATGGAGGTCGAAGCAACGCCGATTGACAGGAATGCGAGCGTGGATGCTGTAATCACGCGCGCGAAGGAGATTTCCTCAGTCAGCAACTCGCTCAGGCGCGGCGTGCCGGTGCAGATAAACTCGCGGGCCTGAAGGGCGACAACATCTGCGCTAAATTTTTCGTACTTCGCCCTTCTCGCCCAATCCGCATTCCAGTGTCGCACGGTCCCATTTCGCCAGGTCGGCCGCAGCGTCGTAGGTACTCTGCAGAAAATCCATCAGCGTGGTGTCGGGATCGGCGGCGCTCCGCATTGCCGTGTACGGCAGCAGGAATTCACCCAATTCCTTCGACCACAGCGCAGCCGCAGGCTTAACCGTGGCTGCCGCGAAGCCCTCTGGCGCGGGATAGGCATAGGAGTAAAACGCGGCATCATCGACCGGAGCGCCGCCTCCCCCGGGCCAGAAGCCGGCGCTCGAAACCTCATGCGAATAGGCCTCCCGCGCGACCGAATCCGGCAGATGCGGCACGCCACCAGGATGACGCGGCGCCCGCCGCCCGGAAAAGCGGGTCACCGCCAGATCGAAGCTGCCCCAGAAAAAATGCACCGGGCTCGCCTTGCCGAGAAAACCGGTACGGAAATGACTCATGACCTCATGCGTAGACGTCAGCACCCGGAAAAAACGGCGCGCATAATTGGGATCGTAGGACTTGTGCACATCGTCATCACCAAACGGAATGGCGTCCGGGATTTCGCAGGGCATCGGATTGATCATGAAGAATTGACTTAACTGGCTGAGCGCTATTCCCATCTCGACGTAGAACGCCGCAACCGACATTGGCCGCATTGCAACCTTGCGGACATTTCCGTTGCTCATGCGCAGCCAAACGACGTGCTCGATGAAGTCGAATTCGATCTCCAGACTCCCGCCGTGACAGGGCATCGGCGAAGTCGTCAGCCCCCGCGCCGTCACGTAGAGGGCGACATGCCACGAATGATTGAGCCATGGCGCCAGCGTGAGCCGGATCTTGCCGACAACCTGCGTCCACAGATGCAACGTGTCGCGCGTGTCCCGCCAGGCCGCCAAGGGCAACTCAGGCCAGCGATCCGATGCCATGTCTCACCCTCACTGAATGTTACTTGCCGGCACTGAAGCGGAACACTGTGGCAAGAGTAATCCAGTTGGCATTCTCGCCGTAGATATTGCGACCGTAGATCAGATCCACGTTGAATTCGTCGACTGGGCGCCAGCGCAATCCGACCTGAAACCGCGGCTCAGTTATCCCGATAGCCTCCTGTCGTGCGCCGAGCTGACCGAACACCTCGGCGGTCAGCGTCCAGACATTGTCGGCCGTCCGCCAGTCGATGCCGGCGCCATAGGTTGCGTAATGTTGCCCGGCAACACGATCCCACTGCCAACCAGCATTCAGGTTGATGCGCACGACATTCGACAGCCGCAGCGTCGCTGGAACCGTGATCGCCAGGGCCGTGTTTTGCTGCGCCGTTAAATCGTAAGTGGCCGTTCCCGATATCGCGAACCCCCAGCTTCCGATCGCGGTCGGCACAAGATTGGTCTTGATCTTCGGGGCTGCGGCGGTTGCCCATTCCGTGTCGGCGCGCGCGCGGCTGAATTGAGAGCTTAGTTCGAACGGGCGAAACATGTTCACGACACAGGCCGGCGAGGTTGCTGCCAAAAAATCATGGTTGCTGGCAGCCGACGCCCACGACTCGACCTTGCAGGAACCAGGTTCGCTCACCTCTGCGGTATCGACGACATAGGCAGCCCCGGCCGCGCGCGCCTCCCCTGACAAAGCCGACGCCACAAGGGAAAGGCACATAGTCGCTATCGCAATTCTTGCCGACGCCGTGGACAAGATTTTTCCCCGCTAAAGTGACCGCCCGCCGCTGCAGGCTTCCGGCCTGGCCGCCCAATTCGGCCCGGTCGGTTCCTGGGATGGAACCACATCTAAATACCTTTGCCATCCAGTCATCTAGGCGTGACCGCAGCGAAATTTACGGCCAGTGATATTGACCTTCATAACCGGCTGGTTTCGAAAAGAGACCTGCAGAATCAACATGCCGGCGCAAGGTAAACCCGCATGCGAGACGTCATCTTCATGTTGGCCCCAGTAGCGCTCGTTATTTATTTCGTGGTCTATCCGGATCAGTTCAGCGCCTTCCTCAATTGGGCCGGGCAATTCCTCCACTAGTTGCATTCGCGCTTCGGGCCTGACGCGTCTTTTACCCAAGAAAAAGCGAGCAGACCTGATTGACGCGCGGCGTTTCATCTGCCATCCGCATCGCTCCGCTCGTCATCGCTTAATCCCAAATGTCTCGAAGATCATTTCGCATCGGCCGCTCGTTCACCGGGTTCGGCCTTTTTGCCATCAGGCCCATCAAGAAGCGCGAAAAAATCGCCGAATATAAAGGGCCACGCGTGACCGCCGAGGAGGCACTCCGGCTCGAAAATCGGGGTAACCGATATCTTTATGAAATCAACCCGCGCGTGACCATTGACGGCACCCCGCGCAGCAATATCGCGCGCTACGCCAATCATTCATGCAATCCCAACGCAGAGACCTACTCCTATGGCGGCCGCGTCTTCATCCGGGCACTACGACGCATAAAGCCTGACGAGGAAATCACCTACGATTACGGGAACGATTATCTCAAATACGTAATCGGCCGGTCGCGGTGCCGATGCAAACGCTGCCGCAGACGGCGCGCCCGCAAGCAGAGGGAGGCGCGTGCCGTCAAGAAACGCCGCGCCGCACGGCTCGCGCGGATGCGACGCATAAGACGCTGAATTCGCGGCGCAACCCCCCGACCGCGCCGCTTGCGCAGCCCCGCTATTCGCTTTTGACCCTGCCACCCAATTTGTGGCCATGCTAGGCATTCGCCGACACTCCCCGGGGCCTTTCCCTTGACCGCCGATAGCCTCGCCCGCGCCACTGGCCGCGCCGATCGTATCCCGCTGGGCATTTTGTTCATGCTCGGCGCGACGGTCATGTTTGCAATCTCAAGCGCTCTCTCGAAATGGCAGGTCGCGGAGTATTCATTCATCGAGGTTTTGTTCTTCCGCGCCATCGCCTCGCTGGCGACGTGTGCCGTGCTGATTCTGCCCCGGACAGGCTTCAAGGTGCTCCGCACGAACCGCATGGGCGATCATCTTGGCCGCAGCGCGACCCAAGCGGCGGCACAGAGCCTGATCATCATCGCTTTCGGATTGATGCCGCTGGCAGGGGCAGTCGCCATTAATTTCTCTTCGCCGTTGTTTGCAACCTTGTTCGCCGCGATCTGGCTCAAGGAAAAAGTGGGTCTTGCCCGCGCTGCTGCATTAGGAGCGGGCTTTCTCGGCGTGATGCTCGTCGCCGCTCCCGGTGCCGACAGTTTCCGTCTCGGCGCCATGTTCGCGATTGCCAATGCTGTATTGTTCGGCAGCGTGACCGCGGCCGTGCGAGGCATGACGACAACCGAGTCGACGGAAACGCTCACCATGTACCAGATGATTTTTCTCACCTTGTTTTTCACACTGGCGCTGCCGTTTGCCTTTGCTTGGCCGAGTCTCTCCGACACGGGCGCCCTGGTCGCCAACGGGGCGATCAACGCTGTCGGCCAATATTGGTGGACGCGCGCACTTTCCCTCGCTCCAGCGTCCGCCGTGGGCCCATTTTACTATTTCATGCTGGTGTGGTCGGCGGCCCTCGGCTTTTTCTTCTGGGGAGACGTGCCGACCCTCGCGTTGCTCGGCGGCTCGGCGATTGTGGTGGGGTCCGGCCTGTTCCTGCTTTGGCACGAAACCAGTAAGAAGCCCCTACCCGTCGACGAGTCCCTGTAGTCTGTAAGTCGCAGGAGAACACTGATGAGCCTGAATATTCGCCGCGTTGTCACCGGACATGATAACGAGGGCCGCGCCAAAGTGCTTATCGACGAGACAGTCAAAAACGTCACGTCGCAACGTCCAGGCGCGCTTTATAGTGTGATCTGGTCCAGCGAGGGCTTTCCGGTCAATAACGACGGCAATGCCGATCCGTCCGGCAAGAAAATCGGAACAACGATTCCGAACGGGACGGTGTTTCGTATCGTCAGTTTCGGCCCGGGCGTCGCACCGCGCAATCACCGCACAGATTCGATCGATTATGCGGTCGTTATGTCCGGCGAAATCGACATGGACCTCGACGGGACGACCATCCACCTTAAGGCCGGCGATGTCCTCGTGCAGCGCGGAACGATCCACAACTGGATCAACAAGGGTACCGAGCCTTGCGTGATTGCATTCACGCTTGTGTCGGCCAAGTCAGTGAGCGCGGGTGGCGGAACGCTTACAGCCCAGGGATAAAGAGCGGTCAGCGATCCAATTCCGGATAGCGGCGGAAAATACCCATCTCATTGAATGCGATCCGTCGCGGTGATGCGAGGTATGCCTTGATACCCGGCCGTGCCGCAACCTTGTCACGGACCGAAACGAGACCCGGCACCTCCCGCTCGATGCCTTTTGCCGCCTTTGGGAAGGCGTAGCGTAGCCCCTCGATCAGCTGAAATATCGAAAGGTCCACATAGGTCGCTTTGCGGCCAAGCAAGTAAGGCCCACCGCTCTTTTTCAACACGGATTCAAAGTAGCCAAGATATTTCGGCGCGCGCTCATCAAGAAAATTTCCGGTATAGCGTTTTGCTTCCAACTTTTGGTCTTCGTAGTAAAGCCCCGAACCGACTGGATGATGCGTATCGTGGATTTCTTTCACGAAGTCGGTAACGGTCAACTGCAGCTGGTGCAGCCACAGCCGGCCCGCTTCATCGCGCGGGCTCAATTTCAGGCGGGGTCCGAGATAAAAAAGAATGTTGGCCGCCTGCGCGATGACGAGCTTGCCTGCTTTTAAGAACGGCGGCGCGAACGGCGGACGTTTGTCACGCCCGCCTTTCATTGCCGCAAACATTCGATCGACTCCGCCCGCTTTACGGGCGACATCATCATAAGCGGCGCCCCCATCTTCGAGCGCAAGCCGTACGAACTCACCGCGGCCCTGAATCTCCGGCCAATAGAACAATTGATAACGCATGAGTGCACCGTTTGATGTGTCGTGCCAACATCGGCCAAAGGCAACACGTTCTCGACCATTCAAGCAAGACGACCGTGGCCGGGACAAGCTCGGCCACGGTCGCTCCGGTTTCCTCGACTTGCTTTAGCGCGCGTGAGCGGCCGGCGGCATGGGTAATTCACGCGTCCGCCGGCATCGACGCATAAGAAGTCTGTTAGTTCACCGCAAAACAGTACATCAGGCCATCACCGCCAGTGCTGCGGAGATCGGCCTGCGAACAGCCGCCCTCCTGCCCCCGCGACGGGTGCGATGAGTTCCACGATTTGGAGGGTTCGTCGTCACTCAGACCCTGCCGGTCGGCATGGCCCAGCATAACTGCGCCTTGCGTGCTGCTCGTATAATTCTTGCAGGTGCGGTCGTCGCTTCCGCTGAACGCTGTTCCGTCGGGTTGCGACCCGGTGAGGATGTCGTGCCGGTTCGGCGTGTCGCCACGCCCGTTGGTCACATCACCTTTTTCGCTGAGGGCCGTCTGCTTGGTCAGATTGTTGGTTCCGTGCAGTTCGGCGACGTCTTTGGCGACGGTCACGCCTTTGGCATTCATCCACGGTCCTTTGCCGATGCGGTCGCGGGCGTTCACAGCTCCGGCGCCCTGCGTCGACAGATAGGCGTGCCAGGTCTTTGCGCCCGCTCCGGCAGCAGCCGCAAGTTGCTGGCAATGACGGTCAGCGCCGTCGAGTCCACCCAAGTCCGCACCTTTGCCCGGCCCGGCGCTGGTAACAAAGAACGACATGCCTGCCTGTTGAGCATGGGCAGGAACCCCGCAAAACAGCATCACGCACGCCGCCAGTGGTGCACCAATTCGAACAACCGTCATGAAATACCTCCCGGTGTCGGCGGAGACCCGACGCCCCCGCTATCGGGAGGGCAAAACACCACGCATGACGGCGTATTCCTGCGATCACGCGTCCTTGATGATGCGCCTGATTCAGGATTTTCCTGAGTATTGCGCGTCCGTCACGGGCTCGAGCCAGGTGACGTGCTCGCCTCCCTGGGCTTCCTGCATGGCAATATGTTCGAGCGCGTGCTCGGCGGTTGCTCCGTGCCAGTGTTTTTCACCAGGTGGAATCCAGACGGTATCGCCGGCACGGATTTCACGTATCGGGCCGCCCCAGGTCTGCACACGGCCAATGCCCGAGGTGACAAAAAGTGTCTGCCCCAGCGGATGGGTATGCCAGGCCGTACGGGCGCCCGGTTCGAAACGCACCCAAGCCGATCGGATTCGCGCCGGATCGGGAGCCTGGATGATGGGATCCTGCCAGACCGTTCCAGTGAAACTTGGCGGGCCCATTCGACGAGAAGGCCGCGATCCACAAGCTATAATATCCATTCTGATTTCTCCCCTGTCGGGCGCAGTGTCCTGCGTCTGTGTATTCGAATGCAACACTTTAAAAGTGACACTTTAAATGTGCCGAATGCAAAAAGCCCGGCGTCGCCGCCGGGCTTCGATTTCAATGTCAAACACCGCTGAAGCTTAGACCGGCTGCAAATTTCCCGCGGCCTGCTTGCCGCGTTCGGTGACGATTTCGAAGCTGATCTTCTGACCTTCGACCAGCGAGCGCATTCCGGCCCGCTCTACCGCCGTGATATGCACAAACACATCCTTCGAGCCATCATCCGGCTGAATAAAGCCGAAGCCTTTTTGGGTATTGAAAAACTTCACAGTTCC
>Ga0310810_10000925_pt1 | contig 29700 bp, 24 predicted proteins | sample NCmetagenome_FD_207641 | JGI IMG/M metagenome (GOLD analysis project Ga0310810, IMG submission 207641) | Soil microbial communities from experimental microcosm in Duke University, North Carolina, United States - NC | ecosystem: Engineered > Artificial ecosystem > Soil microcosm > Unclassified ... | reverse complement strand
GCCGACGCCGGCCGCATAGAACGAGACCAGGCTCTCGGACTTCCCCTGTCGCATGATGTCGACGGTGTCCACGCCGATTCCCATCGGCCCCTGACTTGAAACGGCAGTCGTTCGGGAGTCGCTCCCGAGTCCGGGCTTCAATCGGGGAAGCCAGCCATTCACCGCTGCCCGTTGTTCGGGCGTCAGGGCCCCGGCATACCGCTCGAACTGCCGCACGCCCCCCTGCATCAGGATGTCGGGCGCCGCGGTCATCGACACTTTCTGAAGCAGGCCGTAGACCATTTTCGGGGCGATCGGATCCGACACGTCCGCGAGCAACTGGATCCGGGGCGCGCCGGCATCGCCGCCGAAGGCCGCGGCGGCGAGACCGAGTCCTTTCGGAAGAATGATCGCGACCGGGACCTCGCCAGAGCGGACGAGACGCTCCGCGGCGGCGCGATCGAGCGCCGCGCCCTGGCCGCCCGGATCGACGGTCGAGCGCACGCGCAGCGCGGTTTCCGCTGCCAGGCCGTCTGCGATCCGCCGGCTCAGCCCGCTGTGGTCCTCGTCGACGACCGCGATGCGGATCCGCGACGTGCCGTTGCCCCCCTGGCGGCCGAACACCGAGGCGAATATCGAAAAGAAGAGGACGGGCAGCAGAAACGTGAGCGCCTGCGCGACGCGATCCCGCTTCAGATTCGTCCAACTGATCCGCAGCAGCGTGCCGATCATTCCCTCAGCTCCCTTCCCGTCAGGTGGATGAAGACGGCCTGCAGGCTCGGACCGCGGACGTCGACGTCCTCGACCTCGCGTCCTTGCGCGCTGACCGCCGTGAGCAGCGCGGGCAGATCCCGCGCGACGTTCGACAGCTTTGCGCGCAGCGTGCGTGGATTCTCGCCGTCGATCTCGACGCCGGGCGGCGCCTCGGCGAGCGCGCCGCTCACGCACAGCGTCACCAGCCGGTACCGCCCGACCGTTTGATCGACGAGCTCGGGCAAGGTGCCTGACGCAATCACGCGTCCGTGATCGATGATCACCGTGCGGGAGCATCGCGCTTCGGCCTCTTCGAGATGATGCGTCGTCAGCAGCAGTGACACGCCGTCGCGCGTCAGGCCGCCGAGCATGTCGTAGATACGCTCGCGGCTCTGCGGATCGACGCCGACGGTCGGCTCGTCGAGCAGCACGACTTTCGGCCGATGGATCACGCCGCACGCGATATTCAGGCGCCGCTTCATCCCGCCCGAGAATCCCTTGACGGGCTCGTCCGCGCGATCTTCGAGCGCGGTCACCGCGAGCGCCCACCTGACACGCTCGGCAATCTCGCGCGCGGCGAGTCCCTGCAGCCGCGCGAACGCCGCCAGATTTTCGCGCGCGGTCAGCAACGGATATACGGCGAGCTCCTGCGGGACGATGCCGAGATCGGGCGGCGTGCGCCGTCCGCTCAGCGGCCGGCCGAACAGCCGAATCTCGCCGGCGTCGAGGCGCACGCGGCCCGAGATCGCGCGAATGAGCGTCGTCTTGCCCGCGCCGTTGGGCCCCAGCAGCGCAAGCAGCTCGCCTTCCTGGAGCGAGAGCGTGACGGCCTCGAGCGCGACCACGTCGCCGAATTTCTTCCTTGCTCCAGCCACGGTGAGCACGTCCGCGTGATTCGCCATGCCGAGAGGATACGAAGCCCCAGCCAGGCCGGGCGACGCCTTCCGGCGAATGGCGGTCGGACGGCGGTGGACGGCGTGGCCGCCGACGTCAGCCTGATCGACGTCGGAAGAGCTGATGGCGCTTTGCGATCGGCTGAAGGCGGAAGCCACGGGAGGGTTTCAACGGGACGCATTCCACGCGAGCGCATTCCCGGAAGCGACGAGGCTCGCGGCGGAAGTTACGGGGGATTCAGGATTCAGGATTCACGCGCCTCGTACTAACCCGGCAATCCCCAATCTCGAACGAGCCTTTCCGTCTTCCGTCTTCCGCCTTCCGTCTTCCGCCCTCCGCCTTCCGCCGTCCTTGTCCCCATCACCCGTCTTTCTCCTCGAGCCTCTTTCGCAGCGCCTTTGCGCCGATCTTTCCCTGTCGCTTGAGCTCCAGTCGCGCGCGCTCGTCATGCTGCGTGGCCTGGAACGCCTGCTCGTTCTGCAGCTTGGCGTAGCTCTCGAGGCGCTCCGCCGGGAGGCGGCCGGCGGCAACCGCGGCGCGCACGGCGCATCCCGGCTCCGTGGCGTGGCGGCAGTCCCTGAAGCGGCAGCCGGCCGCGATGGATTCGACATCGCTGAAGGTCTCCGCAACCGCGCCGCCGGTGTCCCAGAGCTGCAGCTCGCGCATGCCGGGCGTGTCGATCAGAATCCCGCCCCCCGGCAGCAGCACCAGCTCGCGGCTCGTGCTCGTATGCCGCCCGCGGCTGTCGCTTGCCCTGACGTCGCGCGTACGCAGGCGCTCTTCGCCGATGAGCGCGTTGGCAATCGACGACTTGCCGACGCCCGACGATCCGAGCAGCGCCGCGGTGCGTCCGCGGCCCAGATGCGCGCGGATGGCTTCCATCGCGTCGCCGCGCTTCGCCGATACCGCGATGATCGGCACGCCCTTCCCCAGGGTCTCGACCTCCCGTACGAAGGGCGCGGGATCGTCGACGAGATCGGTCTTGTTGAGGAGCACGATCGGAGCGGCTCCACTGTCCCATGCGGTCACCAGGTACCGCTCGATGCGGCGCGGATTGAAATCGCCGTCCAGGCCGGATACGAGAAACACGACGTCGATATTGGCGGCGACGACCTGCTCTTCAGTTGCGTTGCCCGCGGCGCGGCGCGAAAAACGCGACACGCGCGGGAGAACCGCGCGAATCCGGGCGTCCCCTTCGCCGGCCGGCATATCGACGGCGACCCAGTCGCCGACGGCCGGAAAATCCGCTCGCCCCGACGCGGCGTGACGGAGCCGCCCCGCCACGCGCGCCAGACACTCGCCCGCCGGTGAGAGCACGCGATAGATGTGCGTGTGCTCGAGACTCACGCGAGCCGGCTGCAGGCCATCCGCGCGATAAGGCTCGAACGCCTCCGCAAAGCGATCCGTCCAGCCGAGATCCTCGAGCGTCAGCATTCGTGAGTGGTGGCCGGACTACGCGCGGGCAGCCGCGGCCTCAGCGCTCTGAACCGCCGGCGCTGTGCCATGCGCCATCCAGCAGCGGAGCACCTCCGCGACGCTCCATGCCTGCGCGATGCAGCCGCGCGGCAGGAAGGGTGGCTCCGCGTCGAAGACCTCGCTGATCGAGCCCACGCACGCGTCGTTCAGGTGGGACCGAAATCCCGCCAGCAGCGATCGGATTTCTGCGGGCTGGGATTTCTTCACCTTCACCGACGCGTCGATGAACGGTCCGATCAGCCACGCCCAGACGGTGCCTTGATGGTACGCGGCGTCCCGCGCGCGCAGATCGCCGTAGTAGCGCGGCTTGTAGTCGGGCTCGCCCGGCGCCAGCGAACGCAGACCGACCGGCGTCAGGAGGCGGCTCCGCACGACGTCGAGCACCGCTTCCCAGCGCGCCGGATCGAGAATCGGGTGCGGCAGTGAAATCGCGAGCACCTGATTCGGACGGCACGAGGGATCGTCGGCCCCCTGCGGCGTGTCGACGACGTCGTAGAGGTAGCCGCCCTTGTCGTACCAGAACCGCCGGTTGAACGACTCGCGCGCGCGCCGCGCGTGATCCGCCAGTCCCAATGTCTCGCCGCCGCCGTATTTCTCCGTCCACGATTGCAGTACACAGAGCGCGTTGTACCAGAGCGCATTCAGCTCGACGGCCTTTCCCCGCCTCGGCGTCACGACCCAGTCCCCGACCTTCGCGTCCATCCACGTGAGCTGGTACCCTTCCGCTCCCTGCGTGAACAGACCGTCGGCGGGATCGATTCGAATGCCAAAGCGCGTACCCCGAAGATGGTGTTCGACGATGTCGATCAGAACGGGCAGAAGCTTGCGAAGCGTCTCTTCGTCGCCCGTCGCCTGGAAGTAGCGATCGATGGCGTGGAAGAACCACAGGGACGCATCGGCGGTGTGATACAAGCCTTCGCGCTCGCCGTCGGGGAACATGTTCGGAATGAGGCCGTCTCGCACGTAATGCGCGAAGGTGCGCAGGATGTAGCCGGCCTCGCGGAACCGCCGCGTCGACAGCGTCAGCCCTTCCAGGCTGATCATCGTGTCACGGCCCCAGTCCGTAAACCAGTGGTAGCCGGCGATGACCGTGCGGACCTCATCGCCCGCGGCATGTGCGCGCTGCGTCTCCTCGACGCGTCCCGCCGGACGGATGACGAACTGATCGGCGGCGAGCACCAATTCCCCCGCAAAGGCGTCATCGTCGGGTACGGCCGCAATGACCAGCAGTCTGCGGCGGCGCTCGCGTTCCGCGGCCTCGACGTCGTTCGGCGAGAGCGCGAGGACGGTTTCCCACGGTTCGACGGACGCAACGAGCGACACCTGGTCGCCGGGGCCGGCGTCCGCGCGGAAATAGCCGGGACTCCAGAGCGAGCCCTTCCACTGATAGCCCCGCGTCTCTTCCATCTGGTATGGCACTCCGGTCGCGCCCTTCTCGTCGAGAGTGAGGGCCCCACGAGTGCCGACAAGCGTCATACGAAGCACCGGCAGGTCGGGGCCCGCCGAGAGCTCGTACTGACGCCCGGTGGACGAGATGGTGTACGTCTTCACAGGCGATTCATCGACGGCGGCCTCGTACCCGCGGAAATGGACCGAGGGACGCAGGGTGAACCGGACCGCGCCCGTCCCCTCGATCACGCGATACGTCAGGTGGACGGTGTTCTGTCCGTGCGGCATGACGATGCGCTTCTCGATCGCAAAACCGTCGAGGCGATAGAGCCAGACGGGCAGTCCGAGCTCGAGCCGGAACTCCTTCAGGTACTCGGTGCGATCCGCGGCATTGGGCCCGGCCACTTCATCCTGATCCCCGAGCCAGATGGCGTCGCGGCCCGGCAACCGGACGCGCTCGAGCAGGTGATTGAGCATCACCATGCGGCCGAACGGCGCCGGCAGCGACGCGATGAGCATGCCGTGATAACGGCGCGTCAGCATGCCGGCGACCGTTCCCGAGGCGTAGCCGCCGAGTCCGTTCGTCACCAGCCATTCGCGGCGCGGCGGGCGTTCGCCGGCGCTCAGCGCGTCGTCCTCGCGATCGCGCGGCCGCTCAATCCGCCTGATCAGGTCCATCGCCCTCCTGCTCCGCCGCGAAGAACGTCGCCGACCCTCCAGGGATCGCGCCGGGCTCGTCTATCTGGAGCGGTGGCGTTCCCTGGCCGCCGTACCTCGGCGCTTCGCTGCTCCAGGCAAGACGCCATCGGCGTCCCTGCGGCGGCGCCAGCAGCGGTTCGCCCATCGGGGTCAAATCCAGATCGCAGCCGAGATTCACGATCAGGAGACGATCCCCATGATCGCGATCGAGATAGCGCAGCAGGAACGCGCGGTCGGAAAGGATGGCGCCTTCGGGCCGATGCATACCGGCCCTCGCGAGCACCGGATCGCTGCGGCGGAGCGCGAGCAGGTCGCAGTGGAGCGCGTAGGCGGCGCGATGCCGCTGGCGCTCGTCGAAATCGAGCTTGCACGCCTCGAAGGTCCGCTCGTCGGCCGGTGGAGGCAGCGCCGGGATCAGGGACGTGTCGGTCAGGCTCGGAAACTGCGAGAGGAACTCGACCCGTCCGCGGCGCACCGATTCGCCCAGCTCTCCTTCATGATCGGCGAAGTAGAGGAACGGTTTCGACGAGCCGAATTCCTGTCCCTGAAAGAGCATCGGCGTCTGGGGTCCGAGCAGCAGCCACGCCGTCATCGCCCGATAGCACGCAGGCGCCGAAAGATGATGGAGTCTCGATCCCCAGGCCGAATTGGCCACCTGATCGTGATTCTCCAGGTATGCGATGAAGTGCCGCGGCATGAGATCGAGCGCCGGCGTCCCCCGGCGCTTCTTCTGCCACGTATACCACTGGCCCTGGTACAGATAACCGTAGCGCGCGCACGAGATCAGCTCCTGAGCCGTCCCTTCATAGTCGCGGTAATACGCCTCGCGGCGTCCCGTCAGCGCAACGGCCGCCGCATGGTGCGCATCGTCGTTCCAGAGTGCGTCGGCGCCGAACCCGCCCCGCTCGCGCGGACGGACGATTCTCGTCTCCTGCGGCTCGTTTTCCGCGACCACGAGAATGGGGCGCGCACCCGCCGCGTGCCGCGCGGCGCCGACCACGGCAGCGATGACGTGCTCGGCGGACGTCCGATCCTTGATGTCCTGGGTCGCATCGAGGCGTAGGCCGTCGAAATGGAATTCGTCGATCCAGTACGCGCCGTTTTCGACGAAATAGGCGCGTACTTGCTCCGGCCCTTCGAAGTTGATCGCGCGGCCCCAATCGTTCGTGTACTTGTCGGTGAAGTAATCCGGCGAGAACTCCGCAAGATAGTTGCCCGCCGGACCGAAATGGTTGTAGACGACGTCGAGGATGACGCAGAGGCCGAGCCGGTGCGCGCGATCCACGAACGCGCGCAGATCGTCCGGCGTCCCGTAGATGTGGGCGGGTGCGTACAGATTGACGCCGTCGTAGCCCCATCCGAATCGGCCGGGAAACTCCGCGATCGGCATCATCTCGATCACGGTGATTCCGATTCGCGCGAGCTCCTCGAGCTGGACGGCGGCCGCGGCCCATGTGCCCTCGCGCGTGAAAGTCCCGACGTGAAGCTCGTAGATCGCCTGACCGTCCGGCCGAGCCCCTTGGCGTCCCTCGTCCGTCCACGTGAACGCGCGCGGATCGACGTAGGCGGAGAACTCGTGCGGTCCTTCCGGCTGGTAGCGCGACGCCGGATCGGGACGCAGGCGATCGCCGTCGAGGCGGAACCAGTATCGCCCCCCGGCTCGCGCGCCGGGATCGAAGGCCCGGAAATATCCCCCCTCTTCCGGCTCCATCGGGATCGTCCGGCCCGTGTCGGCCAGGACGAGATCGAGTGTTCGGCACGCGGGCGCCCAGACGCGGACATCCGCGCCCCCCTCCGGCCGCAGCTCGGCTCCGGCATTCAGCCGCCGCGTCGCGCTCAGAACGCTCATCGCGCGGCCCTTCGACGCTCGCGTCCCGTCAGGCGCGCGATCTCCGCGGTCAAGACGGCGGGTTCAATGGGTTTCGGAAGATCCCGTTTCACCTCCGACAGCATCCGCCGCATCCGTTCGTCGGTGCGGGCAAATGTCGTCAGCGCCAGTGCGGGAATGCGTCCCCCCCGATCGCTCTCGAGCGAGTGGACCTTGCCGACGAGCGAGTAGCCGTCGCGGTCCGGCGACATCGCGTCGCTCACGAGCACGTCCGGCCGCCACGACTCGAGCATCTCCAGCGCTTCGTCCACCGACCCCGCAACACGCACTGATGCCCCCCGCCGCTGCAGGACGACGCTCAGCAGCTCCCGTGCATCCTGATCCCGATCGAGTACCAGCACGCGGATGCCGTCCAACTGCGCCGACTCGGCTTCCGGCGCCGCCGCCGGCACGAAAGGCCGTTCGTGTTGGTCGCCGGCGTGCATCGGGAGACGTACCGAGAAGACTGCCCCGCGGCCGCGCTCGCGGTTGGCCGCCCTGATCTCGCCGCCGTGCCGCTCCACGAGCTCGCGCACGAGCGACAGCCCGACCCCCAGCCCGCCGATCCGGCGCGTCGTCGACGAATCCGCCTGCGTGAATCGATCGAACACGCGCGGGAGGAATGCGGGATCGATTCCTGGTCCGGTGTCGCGCACGGTCACGCACGCGTACCCGTTTGACTCGACGTCGACGTCGACAGTACCGCTGGCGGGCGTGAACTTGATGGCATTGGAGAGCAGATGCCAGACGATCTGTCGGAGCCGCGTCGGGTCTCCCCGGACGACCAGCGGGCGATCCTCGGGCGTCGAGACGTGGAGCGTCACGTCCTTGGCGACCGCCGCGGTCGACACCTGCGCGGTGGCGTCGACGACGATGGCCTTCAGCGACACGGGCCGCAGGTCGAGATTCAGGCGTCCGGTCAGCGCTTTCGACATGTCGAGCAGATCCGCCGTCAACTGCGCCTGCAGCCGCACGTTGCGCTCGATCGCTTCGAAACCGCGATTCTCCGTGGCGCGATCCAGTTTGCCCGTGCGAATCAGGTGCATCCACCCGAGCACCGAGTTGAGCGGCGTGCGAAGCTCGTGCGAAATCGTCCCGAGGAATTCGTCCTTCATCCGGCTCGCGGCCTCGACGTCCCGCCGGGCGGCCTCCGCCGCCCCGGCCTCGCTCTCGGCGCTGCGTCTCGCGCGCCGCAGCTCCGCGACGAGAAGCGTCATGAGCAGGCCCTGGCCGATGAACAGGGCCAGATGTGTCTCCACGCCCGGGTCGTTCGTGTGCCCCGCCGCGAGCGATCCGAGCAGGGCGCCGGCTACCGTCGCTGCGAGCGCAGTCCGGGTCCCTGCGAACCACGCGCTGAACAGCACCGCGATGCTCAAGAGCAGGAACAACCCGCCGTCGTCGATGACAGTGCCCGACCTTTCATACCCGAGATATATGAGAACGACCATGCTCAGCGACACCGTGTGTCGAACCACGGGTGAGATCTGACGGTAGGGAAAGGGCCCCGTGGCGCTCATGAGGATTCGCTTTGCCCGTGCACCGTCATTTCCGGTGCGGGAGGAGGTTCGGCCACTGGTGGTGGAGAGGCGACAGCTTCCGATGATTCGTCGCGGGCCGGGATGTCGCGAACAGGCGCGGTCGTTTCGCCGATGACGGCGTCGATGAGTCCGTACTCCTTGGCTCTCCATGCGTCGAGATAGAAATCGACGCGTTTGGTGTCGCGGATGATCTGGCGCAGAGGCCGGCCCGAACGCGCCGCCAGAATCCGATAGATCTGGTTCTGCATCTGCTTCAGGCGATCGAGATGCTGGGCGGCCGCCGTCGTGGACTGCCAGCCGGCCCATTTCGCGGGCTCGTGAATCATGATCCAGGAATGTGGAAACGCGAGACGCTTTCCAGGGCTCGCGGCCTGAAGCAGGACGGATCCCATCGAGTAGGCCATCCCCTGAACGATCGCGATCACTTCCACGCCCTTGCGGACGATTTCCTGTATCGCGTCGTGCAGCGCGAGTCCGTCGGTGACGTTGCCGCCGGCGCTGTTGATGTAGATCGTGATGGGCCTGGCGTTGTCGTTCGCCATCTCGCGGAGCCGTTCGATCGCGGTCCGGGCGCTGTCCTTCTCGATGTCACCGATGAGATAGACATCGCGCAGTCGATCCGACTGTTCCTTGCGGACGATGTCCCTGACCGCATCGACCAGCTCGGCGAGCAGACGATCGTTGATCTCGCTCATAACTGAACGAGTTGTTACACGCTGCGTGCCGGATTCGCGGAATTGAAGAGCTAGTGCCCGATCGTCTTCTGTAAACTGCCCAAAAAGCCGTCCAGCGTCGCGGAATAGCCGAAGACGAAGCGCGACATGAACCGGAAGATTGGGTTGTAGATTTCGCCGTCTTCGGTGATGGTCAGCTCCGACCCGCCGCCGGGCGCCGACGCGATTTGGTAGGTCCATGTGCCGCCGAACGGCAGGGACGGATCCGCGATCCGGCCCACGAGCAGCGAGGGCCGTTCCATCCGCTCGAAGTAGAGCGGAATCTTCCCGCCGCTCGTCTCTTCGACCCAGGCGGGGCGGCCGTTGCGATCGGGCAGCCTCTGAAGCCTCCTGAGGCCGGCACGCCACGACGGATATCGATCCACATCCGAAAGCAGCGAGTACAGCGCATCGGGCGACATGGGAAGACGGGCTGTCCGTGATGCGCTATGCGCCTTCGGCAGACGCCAGCCGATCGCCGCCACTGCCGCAACCATCATCACCAGCCCGCCGACGATCCAGAGACTCCACCGCATCACGCCTCCTTCCGTCCGTCGTCCGATTTCTGTCTTCCGCCTTCCGACTCCTGCCGCGCGCTCTCATGCATCTGCTCCTGCGCGGCGCGCGCCAGCAGTCCGAGTCCCTCGACAGCCCGCCGCCGTTCCTCGTCCCCAAGCCGGGCGACGAGCGATTCGACGCGTCCGGGATCCAACACCGAGTTCGCCTCCCGAACGCGCACGCCTCCCGTCGTCAAACGAACGTGCACGCGGCGCCGATCTTTCGCGTCCTTGAGTCGGACGACGTAGCCCTTGCGCTCAAGGCGATCGATGGCGAGCGAGGTGGTGGCCGCCGTGACGCCCATGTGGCGCGCCAGATCCATCACGGTGGTGGGCTCGAGCTCGTCGAGATGATCGAGGATGCTCGCCTGATGGCGGCTGAGGAGCCGATGCGTCTGCGGATCGCGCACGTGCCGGGTGTGACACGCGAAGTAGATTCGCGGATACAGGGTCATTACTGCCGTCATCGCCTCGCCAATGGTGACCATATTAATTTGTTTTGCCTAAACAATATATTTATTCGTAAGTTATTGCAAACCCGATGGCATCAGGTTTCGTCAAATTGTCCAAATTCGCGCGACTGACTCCTCGGCATGGTTGACCGGAAATGGGACGCCGGCATTCCACGAGCGGTCAGCGCGCTCGCGCCGCCCGTCAGGGCATCTCTCGGGAACACTGGGGAAAAGGCGCGGTTTCGCCTATCAGTTTCGTGGCACGCGGTTTGGCTTATCTGTTGTGACCGGCCGTGTCTGCCGGGCTCTACAGAGGCATGTCGAATGGTTGATATTGCACGTCCGTCACAAGCGAGGAAGAAGCGGATCCGCCGCATCCTCATCATCTCGGCGGCCGGGGTCGTGGTGCTCGGCATTTCCTACGGGGTGTCGCGGCTCAAGCCCGCGGCGCCCAGCGTCGATCGAGCCGTGGTCTGGATCGATACGGTCAAGCGCGGCGACTTCACGCGGCAGGTGCGCGGTTCGGGCGTGCTGACGCCGGAAGACATCCGGTGGATTCCCGCGCAGACCAAGGGCCGCGTCCAAGACATCGTGCTGCGGCCCGGCGCGCAGGTGAAGCCCGACACCATCATCCTCATTCTCGACGACCCGGACGTGAAGCAGGCGGTGAGGGACGCCGAGCTCGCCTACCAGGCGGCGAAGGCCGCCTACGACAACCGGAAGGCCGATCTCCAGAGCGCGCTGCTCTCGCAGGAGGCCGCGACGGCCACGATCGAGTCGCAGTACAAACAGGCGGCGCTCGACCTCGAGGCGAACGAACAGCTCGCGAAGGACGGTCTCGTCTCCGATCTTCAGCTCAAGGGGAAGCGCAGCGCTGCGGACGACCTGAAGAACCGTCTGGCCGCCGAGCAGAACCGCCTGAAGATTACGCGCGAAGGCATGACGCAGCAGATCGCGCCGCAGGAAGCGGACGTGAATCAGAAGAAGGCGGCGTGGGAGCTGAGGCGTCAGCAGCTCGAGGATCTCAAGGTGAAAGCCGGGATGAACGGGACGTTGACCGTGGTGGCCGTCGAGCGCGGCGCGCAGGTCAGCCCGGGCACGAATCTCGCGCGCGTCGCGAACCCGACGAACCTGAAGGCGGAACTTCGAATTGCGGAAACGCAGACCAAGGACATCCATCCCGGCCAGTACGCCGAGATTGACACGCGCAACGGAATCGTCAAGGGCCACGTCTCACGCATGGATCCCTCGTCCACGGGCGGCACCGTCGGCGTGGACGTCATCATGGACGATCCGCTGCCGGCCGGTTCGCGGCCGGATCTGAGCGTGGACGGGACGATCCAGCTCGAAAAGCTCGTCAACATCGTGTACGTCGGGCGTCCGGCGTTCGGCCAGGAGAACAGCACCGTGACCATCTTCAAGGTGCTGCCGAACGGCGAAGCGCACGCCACGAAGGTGAAGCTCGGACGCGCCTCGGTGAACACGATCGAGGTCGTCGAGGGGCTACAGCCCGGCGACCAGGTGATTCTGTCCGACATGTCCCAGTACGACGCATTCGATCGAGTGCAGCTCAAAGGCTGACAAAGGAGCAACGATGAACACGTCCGCGCAACCGCTCATTCATCTCGACGGGGTCACGAAGGTGTTCTTCACCGACGAGGTCGAGACGCACGCCCTGGCCGGCATCCATCTCGAAATCAAGAGCGGGGAGTACATTGCGATTGCGGGCCCATCCGGGTGCGGCAAGTCGACGCTGCTCTCCATCCTCGGACTGCTCGACTCGCCGACGGAAGGGCGCTACATCCTGAACGGCAAGGAAGTCGCGGATCTTCCGCTCTCCGAGCGCGCACGCGTGCGCAACCGCGAGATCGGGTTCATCTTCCAGAGCTTCAATCTGATCGGCGATCTGAACGTCTACGAGAACGTCGAGCTGCCGCTCACCTACCGCGGGATGAAGTCGACCGAGCGCAAGGAGCGCGTGATGGCGGCGCTCGAGAAGGTCGGGATGGCGCACCGCGCCAAGCATCTGCCCTCCCAGCTCTCCGGCGGTCAGCAGCAGCGCGTCGCGGTGGCGCGGGCCGTCGCCGGATCGCCGTCGATCCTGCTCGCGGACGAGCCGACGGGAAACCTCGACTCCAAGAACGGCGAAGCGGTGATGGAACTGCTGCGCGAGCTGCATCGTGAAGGCGCCACGATCTGCATGGTGACCCACGATCCGCGCTACGCGCGGCACGCAGACCGCTCCATCCACCTGTTCGACGGCCGCGTCGTCGAGGAAGACGGCAGCAAGAAGGGCGAGCGGGAGCTCGAAGAGAGCGGCTTCGACATGACGCACTAATACGTCGTTGGCCGGCAACTCCCAACGACACAACTCCCAACGCCGCAAGGCACCCAGCTTCGGCGCGACGGGTCGTCTTGTGGAGTTGGCGGTTGGGAGTTGGGAGTGAACCCTATGCGCGATCTGAAATTCGCCCTCCGGATGCTCGCCAAGAGTCCGGGGTTCAGTCTTGTCGCGATTCTGTCGCTGGCGCTCGGAATCGGCGCCAACACCGCGATCTTCAGCCTCGTCAACGCATTGCTCCTGCGGCCGCTGCCGGTGCAGGATCCGCAGTCGCTCGTCACCGTTTCGACGACCGACCAGCGGAATCCCGGGAATCTGCCGGTCTCGCACTTGAACTTCAAGGACCTGCGCGCGCAGAACAGCGTGTTCTCGGACATGGCCGCGATCACCTTCAACCAGGTGAACTACGCGCACGGACAGGAGTCGGAGCAGATTCCGGTTCAAGTCGTCACGGCCAACTTCTTCGCGGTCATCGGCGCCGAGCCGCCGCTCGGGCGGGGTTTCCGCGCCGAAGAAGAGATCCAGGGGACGCCGGTTGCCGTGGTCAGCTACGGCTTCTGGGAACGCAGTCTGGGATCCGACAAAGGGATCATCGGGAAGACGATCACGCTGAATCGGACGCCCTACACGGTGGTCGGCGTCGCGGCGAGGAACTTCACGGGCGTCTTTCTCGGCGGCGGGCCGTCGGCGTGGGTGCCGATGTCGCGCAACCTGGTTCCGGTCCCCGAGTGGTACGAGACCAGGCGCGGCCTGTTTCTCGGCAGCGTCGCCCGGCTGAAGTCCGGCGTCACCATCGAGCAGGCGCGATCCAACCTGCGGACGATCTTCGCAAGTCTCGAACAGGCGTTTCCTGTCGACAACAGGGGGCGCAGCGCGACCGCCGTGCCGCTGCTCCAGGCTCGCCTGAATCCCAACGGCCTCGGGGCGAACGTGCTCGTGCAGCAGTCGACCGTGTTGATGATCGTCGTCGGCATCGTGCTGCTGATTGCGTGCGCCAACATCGCCAACCTGCTGCTGTCGAGGGCGGCGAAGCGCCGGCGCGAGATCGCGATCAGGCTGGCGCTCGGCGCGAAGCGGGTGCGCCTGATTCGACAGCTCCTGACCGAAAGCCTGCTGCTCTCGATTCTCGGAGGGATCGCCGGCATGGGGCTGGCGTCGTGGACCCTGAGCGCGATTGTCGCCGCCAAGCTGCCCCTGCCGTTTCCCATCGATCGCGCCGCGCTCTCCCTGGATCCCCGCGTGCTCGCCTTTACCGGCGGCCTGGCGATCCTCACCGGCATTCTCTTCGGCCTCGCCCCGGCGCTTCAGGCGTCGAAGGCCGACGTCGTCCCCGTCCTCAAGAACGAGCTCGTGCCGTCGGGCGCGGGGCATCGCGGCCTGCGTGGTTTCCTGACGATGCGGCAGGTGCTCGTCGTCGTGCAAGTTGCGCTCTCGCTGATGGCGCTCATCGCCGCAGGTCTCTTCCTGCGCGAGTTGCGGCACGCCCAGGAGATCGACACGGGCTTCGAGACCCGGGGCGTGCTCGTGATGAACTTCAACCTGCTTCGCGAGGGGTACACGCCCGAGCGCGGCACCGTGTTCTACGATCAGATTGTGCAGAAGGCCGCGGCGCTGCCGGGCGTGTCGTCCGCCGCCATCGCGCAGGCTCCTCCGCTGGCGGGCGGGCTCGCGCGCAGCGTGTTCCCCGAAGGCGCGGACACGACCACGACGGGCCGGATCCTCGTACAGGTGAACACCGTCGGTCTCGGCTACTTCCAGACGATCGGCATCCCGCTCGTGCGCGGGCGCGACTTCACACGCGGGGACACCGCGGAGTCGCCGAAGGTCGTCATCGTCAACGAGACGATGGCGAAGCAGTTCTGGAAGGGCGAGGAGCCGATCGGCAAGCGCTTCAAGTTCTTTGGCGACAAGGACTACACGACCGTGATCGGCGTCGCGAAGGACAGCAAGTACAACGGCGTCGCTGAAGATCCGCAGAATTTCATCTATCAGCCGCTCGGCCAGAACTATACGGCGCAGGGCACGCTCCACGTGCGTTCGGCCGGCGACGCCGCGTCGCTGGCCAACGCGGTGCGCGCCGCCGCGCGCGAGCTGGATCCGTCGATCTCCGTCTTCAACATCCGCACCCTGGCGGAGCAGGTGAGCAACTCGCTCCAGCCGCTGCTGATGAACGTCCTGATCCTCGCGGTGTTCGGCACGCTCGCGCTGCTGCTGGCTTCAATCGGCCTCTACGGCGTCGCCAGCTATGCCGTCTCCCAGCGGACGCGCGAGATCGGCGTTCGCATGGCGCTCGGGGCGCAGCCGTCGAGCGTGGTAGGACTCGTTCTCGGCCACGGGATGATTCTGGTCGCCGCCGGACTCGGCGTCGGGCTCGCGGCCGCGTATGCCGCCGCCGGGCTCATGCGCGCGCTGGTGACCGGCGTCAGCACGCACGATCCGGTGACGTTCGGGGGAACCGCCGGCGCCCTCGCGCTCATTGCGCTGGTGGCGAGCTACATCCCGGCGCGCCGCGCGACCCGCATCGATCCTCTGATTGCGTTGAGAACCGATTAAACCATGCTGATCACCGACCACTTGAAGGACCAGCGCCACGATTCACCGGACACCGCGCGGCATGCGAGCCGCGCGAGCGAGCCCCGCGTGCTCATTGCCGACGACCAGAGCGACGTGCTGGAAGCGCTCCGGCTGCTCCTCAAGGCGGAGGGCTTTGCGCTCGAAACCGCCTCCTCTCCCGCCGGCGTCCTCGCGGCGGTGGAAGCGCGGGAGTTCGACGTCGCGTTGATCGACCTCAATTACGCGCGCGATACGACGTCCGGCGAGGAAGGGCTCAATCTGCTCTCGCGTATTCAGGCCATCGACCCGACGCTGCCCGTCGTCGTCATGACGGCGTGGGGAAGCGTCGAAGTCGCGGTCGAGGCGATGCGACGCGGGGCGAGGGATTTCATCCAGAAGCCCTGGGACAACGCGCGGCTGCTCGCCATCGTGCGGACGCAGATCGAGCTGAGCCAGGCGCTTCGAAAAGGACAGCGGCTCGAGGCGGAGAATTCGCTCCTCCGCGGCGAGGGCATGCCGAAGCTGATCGCCGAGTCGGCCTCGATGCAGAACGTGCTGCAGGTCATCTCGCGCGTCGGTCCCTCGGACGCCAACGTCCTCATCCTCGGTGAAAACGGCACGGGCAAGGGCGTCGTGGCGCGGGCGCTTCATGCGGTGTCGAGCCGGGCGTCGCGTCCGATGGTCATCGTGAACTCGGGAGGCGTGTCCGAAGGCGTTTTCGAGAGCGAGCTGTTCGGCCACGTGCGGGGCGCCTTCACCGACGCGAAGAGCGACCGCGTCGGCCGCTTCGAGCTGGCCGATCAGGGCACGCTGTTCCTGGACGAGATTGCGAACGTGCCGATGAGCCAGCAGGCGAAGCTCCTGCGGGTGATCGAGACCGGCGAATTCGAGCGGCTCGGCTCGTCGCGCACCCGCCGCGTCGACGTGCGCATCATTTCGGCGACCAACGCCAATCTCACCGACGAAGTCGGCGGCGGCCGCTTCCGCCAGGATCTGCTGTTCCGGCTGAATACGATCGAGATTCGGCTGCCGCCGCTGCGCGACCGGCGCGAGGACCTGCCGCTGCTGGCGCAGCATTTCCTGCGGCAGCACGCGCAGCGCTACCGTAAGCGGCTGACCGGTTTCGAGAGCGGCGCGATGCAGATGCTGCTCGAGCACAGTTGGCCGGGCAACGTGCGCGAGCTCGATCATGCGGTCGAGCGCGCCGTCCTGATGGCCCCCGGGCCGCTCGTGAAGGCCACCGATCTCGGGCTTCGCGCGGCCAGGGAGGGCGGCGGCCGGCTCGAGGACATGAGCCTCGAGGACGTCGAATGCTTCCTGATCAAGAAAGCCATGACGCGCTTCGACGGCAATGTGAGCCAGGCTGCCAAGGCGCTTGGCTTGAGCCGGAGCGCCTTGTATCGCCGGCTGCAGCGCTACGGCTTGTAGGCGAATGCCGAATGCTGAATGCTGAATGCTGAAGTTTCGGCGTTTAGCATTTAGCATTAGGCATCGGTATGCCCACCGCGAAGCCGAAGGAGCCGAGGCTCAGTCACGACAGGCGGATCCTGCTGATGGCCCTGGCGTCAGCGCTCCCCGGCGCTCTCATCTCGCTGATTTTTCTCTGGACCGGCGACTACACCCCGAAGGTCCAGTGGACGCTCACCGTCGTCATCGGCGCCTTCTGTCTCGGCTTCGCCTTCGCGCTGCGCGAGCGCGTCATCCTTCCGCTGCAGACCCTCTCGAACCTGCTCGCGGCGCTCGGCGAAGGGGACTTCTCCATCCGGGCGCGGGGCGCACGGGGCGGAGACCCGCTCGGCGAGGTCATGATCGAGGTCAACACGCTCGTCGAGACGCTCCGGCACCAGCGGCTCGATGCACTCGAGGCGACCACGTTGCTGCGCAAGGTGATGGCCGAAATCGAAGTCGCGGTCTTCACGTTCGACGAGGATCGCGAACTGACGTTCGTGAACCGCGCCGGCGCGCGCCTGCTGGCGCAGCCAGCGGAGCGGCTCCTCGGCCGGAGCGCGCAGGAGCTCGGACTCGAGGATTGCCTGGACGGCGAGGCGCCGCGGATCATCAACACCGCGTTTCCCGGCGGCGTCGGACGCTGGGAGATCAGACGCAGCTCGTTCCGCCAGGGCGGCCGTCCGCACGGGCTCCTGGTGCTCTCCGATCTGAGTCAGCCGCTGCGCGAAGAGGAGCGCCAGGCCTTCCAGCGGCTGATTCGCGTCATCGGGCACGAGATGAACAACTCGCTCGCGCCGATCAAGTCGATTGCGGGCAGTCTTGCCACCATTCTGGAGCGCGACCCGCCGCCGAGCGACTGGCGGGACGATCTGGAGCGCGGCCTGGCGGTGATCGCATCCCGATCGGAGTCGCTGAGCCGGTTCATGAATGCGTACGCGCGACTCGCCAAGCTCCCGCCGCCGAAGCTCGCGCCGCTCGACGTCGGCGCCGTCGTCGATCGCGTCGTCACGCTCGAGAAGGGGCACAACATCCAGATCGGCGGCGGGCCCAGGTTGGCGATCCAGGGAGACACCGATCAGCTCGAGCAACTCCTGATCAATCTCCTTCGCAACGCCGTGGACGCGGTTCGCGAAACGGGCGGGGCGGTCCGTGTCGGCTGGCAGCGCTCGCCGGGATCGTCGCCGCCCGCCATGGAGCTCTGGGTCGAGGATGAAGGGCCGGGCCTGTCGAACACGGGCAATCTGTTCGTGCCGTTCTTCACGACGAAGCCCGGCGGATCCGGCATCGGCCTCGTGCTCTGCCGCCAGATCGCGGAGGCGCACGGCGGGAGCCTCATGCTGGAGAACCGGGACGACCGGACCGGCTGTCGCGCGATTCTGCGGCTGCCGCTCCAGGCCGCGATGCCGGCACGAATCGAGGCGGCGGGATGACGACCAAGCCGATTCTCCCCGGACAGGCGCCGAGCGATTACGAGCGCTATCTCCGCACGGACGAACTGCTCTCCCTTCAGAAAACGCCGGAAGACGCCGTCCACCGCGACGAGCATCTCTTCCAGATCGTGCACCAGTCGTCCGAGCTGTGGCTGAAGCTCGCGTGCCTGGAGATCGAAGCGGCGACCGCGCTGCTCGACGCTGACGCGGTCGCGGCGGCGGTGCGGCTGCTCCGCCGGGCGAACGATGCGATGCAGTTGATCGTCGGCCAGCTCCACATGCTCGAGCACATGAATCCGGCCGACTACGCCATCGTGCGAACCGCGCTCGGTCACGGCGCGGGATTCGATTCGCCGGGCTTCCGGCGGATCCATCAGCTTTCGCCGGCGCTCGGACAGGGTTTCGACGCGCTGCTGGCCCGCCGCCGATTGGCGGTCGGCGACATCTACAGGAACGATGCCGCGCAGGAGGATCTCTATCAGCTCGCCGAGCAGCTCCTGACCTGGGACGAGCGCAACATTCTCTGGCGCATGCACCATCTGAAGGTTGTGGAACGCATCATCGGCGGGCACGTCATAGGCACGCAGGGGACGCCCGTCGAAGTCCTCGGCAAGCGTCTCGACGTGCGTTTCTTCCCGGAGCTCTGGGCGGTCCGCGACCAGATCACCCGCGAATCGCCACTCGGCGCGGACGGACACGGCAGCCGCTGAAGCTGCCGGCGACGCATCTGCTATTCTCTCGTGTCGATGTGGAGACGACTGTTCGACGATCCGATCAGCTGGCGGCTCGTGGCGCTCGCGCTCGGGCCGACGGCGGTTATCGCGTGGAGCGCCGCCCGGCTCGCACGGGCGGCGGTGACCCGCGCGATGCGCGGTCTGCTGCGTGACACCGTCCTCACGTCCAGTCCGGTTATCCGTGCGCCGCTCCGGCTGATCGCCTTTGCCATTTTCTGCGTCGCCTTCGGCGCGCTGATCTTCCCGGCATTCGAGCTCGTCGGACTGCATCCGCGCGCCGGCATGCACCTGCGCACCCTGAGCAGCTGGGCGTTCGACTCCGGGCTCCGGATCCTGCTGATCTCCGCGGTGGCATATGCGGTGATTCGCGTCGTCGGCGTCGGCGTCAGCCGGTTCGAGCACGATCTCAATCTCGGCACCGGCCTCGACGCTCTCGAGCGCGCCAAGCGGGCGAAGACGCTCGGCGGCGTGCTCACGAGTCTCACGACGGTGCTGGTCCTGCTCGTCGCGGCGCTGATGATCCTCCGGGAATTTCGCGTCGACATCTCCCCCGCCGTCACCGGCGCGGGGATCGTCGGCGTGGCGCTGGGCTTCGGGGCGCAGACGCTCGTGCGGGATCTGATCGGCGGCTTCTTCCTGATCCTCGAGAACCAGATCCGGGTCGGCGACGTGGCCGCCATCAACGGCACCGGCGGCCTCGTGGAAGGCATCAACCTGCGCACGACCGTCCTCCGCGACGAGGAAGGCACCGTCCACATCTTTCCGAACGGCAGCATCAATACGCTCGCGAACAGGAGCATGCAGTTCAGCTACTACGTCGTGAACCTGCCGCTCGCCTACGGCGAGGATACCGATCGCGCGGCAGGACTGCTGAAGGAGATCGCCGCCGCGATGCAGGCCGAGGATCGCTATCAGCCGTTCATGCTTGCGCCGCTCGAGGTCATCGGCGTCGACGCGTTCGAAGAGACCGCCGTCCGCCTGAAGGTGCGGCTGAAGACGGCGCCGCTGAAGCAGTGGGAGGTGGGGCGCGAATTCCGCCGCCGCCTGAACAGAGCGTTTCAGGAGCGCGGAATTCAGATGTGGTCGCCGCAGCGGACGCGCGCCGTGCCGCCGGGTTGACAGTCGATTCCGGTACGTTTACTAAAGTCGCAGAGGTGTTCTAAAAATCGCGTGTCTGCAGCACGGAAGGGACACGTCAGGCACGAGGAACAGGGACTTCGCTAGATCTACCTGCCGACGGTCCCGCGCCACGCCGCGCGGAAGTCCGCCCTCCGCCATCTCGTCGATACGTTTTTCGATGGCTCGAGCGCAAAGGCGGTTGCCGCGCCGCTCGGCGGCGAGGCACCGTGACGTCCGTGCGGGTGCTGAACGGGCAGGTCCACCCGGACTTCGCAATTGCGGCCGTCGATGCCGTGCGTCAGTGACGTTTCAGCCCGACCTTGCTGAACGGAGCGCCGGTGGCGGTGGCGATGACGGCCTCGGTGACGTTCAGGTTTGCCGATTAATAGCCGGCCGGGGGCGGCGCGGAGGTCTTCTCGCCCTTCGACTCCTGAACGATCTTGACGCCGGCGCTCGCGCCGACGCGCGTCGCGCCAGCCGCGACCATGGCCTTCAGTCCCGCGTAGTCGCGCACGCCGCCGGCCGCCTTCACGCCCATGTCGGCGCCGACGACGCGGCGCATCAGCGCGACGTCGGCGGCAGTGGCGCCGCCCGACGCAAAGCCCGTCGACGTCTTCACGAAATCCGCTCCTGCCGCCTTCGCCAACGTACAACCGGCGACCTTCTCGTCGTCGGTCAGCAGGACCACTTCGAGGATCACTTTGCTGACGACGTTCGCCTCGCGGCAGGGCTGCACGACGGCATTGATGTCGCGCTCGACCGTCTGGAGATCGCCCGATTTGAGCGCGCCGATGTTGATGACCATGTCGATCTCGGATGCGCCGTCGAAGATCGCGCGCCGCGTCTCGTAGTGCTTCACGTCGGCGGTCGTGGCGCCGAGGGGGAACCCGACGACGGAGCAGACGCCGACGCCCGACCCATGCAGGAGATTGGCCGCCAGGGCCACCCATGCCGGGTTGACGCAGACGGTCGCGAAGTGGAACTGGGCCGCTTCGCGGCACAGCTTCTCGATGTCCCCGCGCGTCGCGTCAGGCTTCAGGAGCGTGTGATCGATCATCCCGGCGACCGTGCCGGCCGCTCCGCCGGTCGCGTGAAGCCCGATCCGCGACGCGCCGGCGTCGAGCACGCCGCGAATCCGATCCGGACAGCAGTCGTAGAGCACCGCGTGGCAGCTGCACTGGGCCGGCGCGGCGGAGCCGCGCTGCTGCGCGCGCATCACCTCCTCGGTGATGATCTCGACGAGCCGCTGGAGATCCTGCGAACTAAGCATGCGTCCGATGATTCAAAAGGAGTCTTCCAGACGGCGAATCTTCATTAAACGACGAATATACCGTGCTTCCCTCATCGGGGTCCCGATCCAGATGTCGACCATACGCATCGCGGCGTCGGGCTGCACGAGCGTCGAGCCGAGCGTCATGACGTTCGTACCGTTGTGCTCCCGGGCATAGCGCGCGAGCGTCTCGTCGGTAATCATCGCGGCCCTGACGCCGCGCACCTTGTTCGCCGCGATCGCGGACCCTATCCCCGCGCCGTCGATGACGATCCCGGCGTCCGCCTCGCCGCGCGCGACCGCTTTTGCGACCGCCGCGGCGGTGTCTGGATAGTCCACCGGCCCGGTCCCGTCCGCGCCGAGATCCTCAACGGCGATCCCGCGTCCCCTCAAGTGCTGAACGATCGCCTTGCGAAGCGCGATGCCGGTATGATCGCTCGCGATCGCCACGCGCCGGATCTCTGATGTGGGCGCGAGATCCGGCGGCAGCGCCGCGTCGACCGAACCCGCCGGCACGACGGTGACCCGGCGTTCCCGCAGCGTGTCCCGCGCGAGCGGCGTCACGTGGCCGCCCTTCGCAAGCTCGACGGTCGAGCCAACTTCGATTCGCCTGGCCTCCGCCTCCGTGATGATCTCGAACCGCTGGGTCATGGGGAGCTCGGAGCTGGAAGGTAAGAGTTCATGGCTCCAGGATTGCGATATACGGCAGGTTCCGGTACTTCTCCGCGTAATCGAGGCCGTACCCGACGACGAAGTGGTCCTCGATCGTGAAGCCGATGTAATCCACGAGGACGTCCACTTTGCGGCGCGACGGTTTGCTCAACAGGCACGCCGTCCGCATGGTCCGCGGCGCTCGGCGCTTGAAGATGTCCTGCAGATACGCCAGCGTCAGCCCGGTGTCGACGATGTCCTCCACGATGATGACGTCGCGGTTTTCGATGCTGCTCTCGAGATCCTTGAGCACCATGACCTGGCCGGACGAGCTCGTGGCCTTGCCGTAGCTGGAGACGGCGATGAAATCGGTGGTCACGCCAGTCGACATGGCGCGCACCAGATCGGCCATGAACATGAACCCGCCCTTGAGCACGGCGACGAGATGAATCTCCGAGCCTTGCGGATAATCGCGCTCGATCTCGGCGGCCAGCGTGCCAATGCGCTCCCGGATCTGCTGATCGGTAATGAGAATCTTCGACATCGATGGCATCGGTCGCTCGCTCACTTCACCGCGGCGCGGACCTTGTCCGCGAACGCGCGCGCGTCGGCCAGCACTTGACGGCGATCCACCGTCAGCACCTGTCGATTGCGCATCAGGATTTTCCCGTTCACGATTGTGGTCGTCACGTCGTCTCCGCGGGTGACATACACCAGGTGCGACACCGGATCGTACATCGGCGTCTGACGAGCGGACGACATCGAGACGACGATCAGGTCGGCGCGCTTGCCGCGCTCGAGGGAGCCGATTTCTTTCTCCAGCCCGAGCGCCCTCGCGCCGTCGATCGTCGCCATTTCGACCGCGACAGGCGCGGGAATCGCGCGGGGATCGCCCGCGACCAGCTTGTGCAGGAACGCCGCCTGCCGCATCGCCTCGAACATGTCGAGGTCGTTGTTGCTGGCGGCGCCGTCGGTCCCGAGGCCGACGGTCACCCCCGCTTTCCGCATCGCCTCGACCGGAGCGATGCCGCTCGCCAGCTTCATGTTGCTTTCCGGATTGTGCGACACCCCAACGTGACGGCTGGCCAGAATCCGGATGTCGTCGGCAGTCAGATGGACGGCATGAGCCACCAGCGTGCGGGGACCGAAGAATCCCAGTGAGTCCAGAAACGCCGTCGGCGTCGCGTGGTATTTCTCGGCGGCCGTCTTCACTTCGTCCTGGGTTTCGGCGAGGTGTGTAATCAGCGGAATGTGCAGCCGATCCGCGAGGGCGCGGCACGCCTTCAGCGTGTCCGGATCGTTCGTGTACATCGCGTGCGGCGCGACGGCCGGGGTGATCAGGTCATCGCCCGCGAATTCCTTCGCGAATCGTTCCGTGCGGGCGAGACCCTCGCCGGGTGTCCTCGCATCCGGCACGGGAAACTGGATGATGGTCTGTCCGAGCACGCCACGCAGTCCCGCCGCCCTCGTCGCGCGGCCGATCTCTTCCTCGAAGTAATACATGTCGGCATACGCCGTGGTCCCCGACTCGATCATCTCGAGCGCCGCCAGGCGGGTGCCGGCGCGGACGAACTCCGGCGACACGGTCTTCGCTTCGGCCGGAAAGATGTATTTCTGCAGCCAGTCCATCAGCGCCAGATCGTCCGCCAGGCCGCGAAAGAGCACCATCGGCGCGTGCGTATGCGTGTTGATGAGGCCCGGCATCACGACCGCGCCCCCGGCGTCGATGGAATCGCGCCCGCGGAACCGCGCCGCCACGACGTCGGCGGCATCGACCGCGACGATGTCGCGCCCGTCGATTGCGACCGCCCCGCGCGGAATGACCCGCCGCGCAGAGTCCACCGTCACGACAATGCCGTTCGTGACGACAAGCGAGACCGTCTGCTGCTGTGCGACCTGATACCCAAACACAGCCAGGCAGACGGCTGCCGACAGACCCAGTTGGCGGAGCATGGAAAGACGATTCTATATGGCAATCGGCAATCGGGTAATCGGGCAATCGCCAATTCGTCGATCGCCAACCGCCACTCGACAATCCTCGATCGCCATTCGCCAATCGCCAATCGCCAATGTATATTGCCCCTGTGTCCGTCCACGTCGTGGAACATCCCCTGGTGCACGATGCGCTGGTGACGCTGCGCGACACGCACACGCCGCCGGAGCTGTTCCGGCGCATGGCGGTGCGGATCAGCCTGCTGCTCGCGGCTGAAGCGACGCGCGATCTGCCCGCCTCCCCGGTCACCGTGCAGACGCCGCTCGGGACGGCTGAAGGACGGCGGGTCTCGGCCGACGTCGTTGTCGTCCCGGTGCTGCGCGCGGGACTTGGGATGCTGGACGCGATTCTCGAGCTCATTCCGGCGGCCCGGGTCGGCCACATCGGCCTGCAGCGCGACGAGAGCACGGCAATCGCGTCGCAGTACTATTCCAAGCTTCCGAAGGGCCTCGGCAACAGCGTCGTTCTCATGATCGATCCGATGCTGGCCACGGGCGGGAGCGCGGTCGCGGCGCTCGATCACCTCACGCAGGCCGGCGCGCGCGACATCCGGATGATCTGCATCGTGGCGGCGCCGGAAGGGGTTGGCGTCGTGCAGAAACATCATCCCGGCGTTCGGATCTACACGCCCGCCATCGATCGCCAGCTGAACGAACACAAGTACATCGTGCCCGGCCTGGGCGATTTCGGCGATCGGCTGTACGGAACGTTATGACCAAGCCGCGCGCGCCCCAACGCACGGCAGATGTCGACAAGTGGCGCACGGCGCTGACGTGCATCGAGCCGAACAAGATCCTCGTCCGCGGCTATCCGCTCGACGAGATCATGGGTCGCCTCACCTTCGGCGAGGCGATCTACCTGCTGCTGATGGGAGAAGTGCCGTCGCCGGCGATCGGCAGCCTGATGGAGGCGATTCTCGTGTCGTTCATCGATCACGGGATTACGCCCCCTTCGACGCTGGCGGCGCGCAACACGGCGACGACCGGAGCGCCGCTGCGGGCGTGCGTCGCGGCGGGCGTCCTCGGTTTCGGGCGGCATCACGGCGGCGACATCGAGATGTGCATGCAGTTTCTCGATGCCGGCCTGGAGCTCGTCAGGAGGGGCGAGCCCTACCGCGAGGCCGCGCGCGACATCGTGCAGCGCTGGCGCGACGCGGGGGAGCCGATTCCCGGCTTCGGCCACCGGTTCCACACACGGGATCCGCGGGCGGCACGGCTGTTCCAGATGGCGCTGGAGCTCGAGGTCGAAGGCGGCCATATACAGATGATCCGTGCCGTGGAGCTCGTTCTCGCGGACTGGCCTGACGGCCACGCGTTCCCCGTCAACATCGACGGCGCGATCGCGGCGGTCTGCGGCGACATCGGCATCCCCCCGGAGACCGCCAACGCGCTCTTCATCATCTCCCGGGTTCCCGGCATCGCGGCGCAGGCGCAGGAGGAACGCGCCCGCGAACACCCGATGCGCCAGATCGACCCGAAGGATCACGTGTACGACGGCGCGGCGCAGCGCCGGCTGCCCGACAAACGACGATAGTCGCTCGGGTCATCGAACGGCTTGCCGGGAATCGGACGGGCTGATCCGTTTCGGACCTGTGGAATAAACGAGGGGGCTCAACGCATTTACCTAGAAGAGTGACTCCCGTTCTGGGCCTCTTCGAAGTGCACTTGACCGTGTCCGATCTGGATCGGGCCACGGCGTTCTACCGCGACGTCGTCGGCTTCCGGCTGGCTCATGTCGAGCCCGCGCGTCAGGCCGCATTCTTCTGGATTGGGGCGGCGGGGAACGCGATGCTCGGACTCTGGAAAGCCGGCTCGGGCCCCGAAAGAGTGACGTCGCACACGGCCTTCCGCGCCACCCTGGCCGACGTGATTGCGGCGCCGCGCGCGCTGCGCGCTTCGGGCATCACACCGCTCGACTTCGACGATCGCCCCACCGATCAGCCGATCGTGTTCGCGTGGATGCCTGCCGTGTCCGTTTTTTTTCGCGATCCCGACGGCCATCTGCTGGAATACATCGCCATGCTGCCGCACGAGCCGCGACCGGAGCTCGGCATCGTGTCGTGGCGGACGTGGACCGCGACGATGAAGTAAAAGAGCCCCTTCCCCGCTTCATATACATAGGCGGGGAGGATTGGGAATGAAAAGATTGTGTGTCGTTGTCATCATCGCATTCATAGCAAGTTCGGCCGAAGCTCGCGCCGCGGCGCAGGACACCACCGGCACCATCTCCGGCCGCATCGTGGATGCGCAGGGATTGGCGGTCCCCGGGGCCACCGTAACGGCAACCGGCTCGCAGGGCGCGAAGGTCGCGATCAGCGATGGCGAGGGAAGGTTCACCCTTCCGTTTCTGACTCCGGGTCCGTACACGGTGCGCGCGGACCTGCAGGGATTCACCTCGATCGATCGATCCGACGTGCAGGTGCGGGTCGGGCACACCGTCGAGATTCCGCTGACCATGCAGATCGGCACCTTCCAGGAAACCGTTCGAGTCGTGCCCACGGCACCGACGCTGGACACGACGACGGCTACGATCGGCGCAAGTCTCGACAGCACGGCGCTCGCTCGCCTGCCGGTCGGGCGCCGCTTCAGCGACACGCTGTATCTCGCGCCAGGCGTCAGCACCGGCGGCAGTGTGGGCGTCGCCAACCCGTCGATCGAAGGATCCAGCGGTCTCGAGAACCAATACGTCGTGGACGGCGTGAACATCACGAACGGGGGTTATGGCGCGCTGGGGTCGTACTCGATCGTGTTCGGATCGCTCGGCAACGGCACGCCGTTCGACTTCATGCAGGAAGTTCAGGTGAAGACCGGGGGCTATGAGGCGGAGTTCGGGCAGGCGACGGGCGGCGTGATCAACGTGATCACGAAGAGCGGCTCGAATACGCTCAAGGGCAGCGCGTTTGGCTATGCGCGCCCGAATCGGCTCGAATCGTCGTACAACACCGTGCAAAGCGTCGAAGGAACCGTCAATGTCGTCGCGTCACGACTGAGCGACGCCGGCGCGACAGCGGGCGGGCCAGTCCTGCGCAACCGTCTGTTCTTCTTCGGCGCGATCGACCCTCAGTGGCAGACGAGCACGTTCGACGCGCCCAACGGGTTTCCGCTGCAGGCGCTCGGGGATGTCGACCGGAACCGCCGCGTCACGAACTATGCGGCGAAAGGGACCTGGCAGGCCACAACCGGCCATCGCATCGACGCGTCGTTCTTTGGCGATCCCGCGCAGGGAAGCCTGGGTCCGCAGCGGTCGTCGGCGCTGCTGAAGCAGACGACGTCAGGATACAGCTCGCTCGCGTACGGCGGCCACAATCAAACCGTCCACTACGACGGCGTCCTGGGCCCGCGCCTTCTGGTCGACGCGTCGTTCGGTCGTGCGCTGAATCGCATCCTCGAGGTGCCGTCGGTCGACGACTGGCAGGTCGCCGACTTCCGCGTCACGCCGCGGGTCGTCACGGGCGGCGTCGGGTTCTACGAGGCCGGCAACCGCAGCAACAGTTGGCAGACTCAAGCGAAGGCCACGAGCATTCTGGCGGGGTACGGGCAGCATCAGGTACGGTACGGCTTCGATTATGAGCACCTGGATTTCAGCCAGTTGCAGCAGTACTCGGGCCCGACCTTCACGGCGCCGAACGGACGGCAGACAGCCACCGGCGCCACCATCGATATCCTGCCCGATCCGACCTTCGGTCAGATCTACCACGTGAGCCGCGCCAGCCTTACCGCCGCGCGGACGACCACCCAGCGGTACGGCGCAGTGTTCGTCGAAGACGAGTGGAAGATAGGCAACTCCCTGACGATCCGTCCCGGCCTTCGTCTCGAGCAGGAGACGCTGTCCGGTTCGCTCGTGCAGAACTTCACGCTCAAGAACAATTGGGCCCCGCGGCTCGGCGTAGTGTGGGACCCGAGCGGCAGCGGCCGGAGCAAGGTGTTTGCGAACTACGGGCGCTACTACGCCCGCGTGCCGAACGACCTTGCGGCCCGCGCGCTTTCGTCCGACGCGTCCATCACAGCCGACTACTTCGATCCCAATCTCACGCACCCGGTGCCCGACGGCATCGTCACCATCGGGGTCACCGGCAAGCCGACGACGAACCACTTCACCCTGCTGGGGGGCAGCGCGGACGACATCGATCCGAACGCGAAGCTGAGCTACTACAACGAGTGGGTGGTGGGGACGGAGTACACGCTCCCCGCCCGCCTCGAGGTCGGGCTTCGCTACGTGCACAGAGACATCGGGCGAGTGCTCGAGGACGTGCAGCCGTATCCGATTGTCGCGACGTCGCTCGGTCTGGCCGGGGCCGCGACGGCCAACTACCTGCTCACGAATCCGGGCCCGAACACGCCGGTGGTGCAGGACATCGAGGGCGCCTCGGTCAGCTTCGAATCGCCCGTTCACAACTACAACGCCCTCGAGTTCACCGCGAACAAGCGGCTCGCGCACAACTGGTCGCTGATCTCGTCATATCGGTGGTCGCGGCTGACCGGCAACTTCGAGGGCTTCTTCCGCAACGACAACGGGCAGTCCGATCCGGGCATCTCGTCGCTCTACGACTATCCGACGAACGACCCGACGTATGCCACCCTCGGCAAGACGCTCTTCGGCTACGCCGGCGATATCCGGTTTCTCGGCGCTGCGGGGAACGGACCGCTGCCGCTCGATCGCACGCACGACGTGAAGGCGTATGGCGCCTACACGTTCGACATGGGATTGAGCCTTTCGCTCGGGCTGGAGCTGGAATCGGGCGCGCCGCTGACCGCGCTGGCGGCGCATCCCGTCTACGACAGCGGCGGAGAGATCCCGCTGACTCCGCGCGGCGCGGGATTCCAGACGTCGAACGGCTTCCTGACGCGCACGCCGTGGACCAAGCCTATCAACGCAGGGGCGTCGTACAACCTCAAGATCGGCCCGCACCATCTGGCGCTCATCGCGGACGTATTCAATATCTTCAACACGCAGACAATCCTCGATTACAACAGCTTCTCCGAGCTCCAGTTCGGAGTCCCGAATCCGGACTTCGGAGCGGCAGGCGTGTCAGGAGTCGTCTCGGGGCAGCAGTTCGCGACGCCGCGGCAGTTCAGGATCGGCGCGCGCTACGAGTTCTGACGCCCCAAGTCACCAGCGGATACGAGGTTGGCGCAAACGGATCATGAGATTTGCCAGAATCGTCTTCATCGGCGCGGGCGTCTGGGGTCTCGTCGTGTTGAGTCCGTTCTACTGGCTCGTCGACGTCACGGGACGTCGGTACAGCCCGCCGACCGAGTATCCGCAGTTCTTCTACGGTTTCCTGGCGGTCGCGCTCGCGTGGCAGATTGCGTTTCTCATGATCGGATCCAGGCCGGTGCGATTCCGGATCCTCATGATCCCGAGTGTGATTGAAAAGTTCAGTTACGTGGCGACCCTGGCCGTCCTGTACGGTCAGGGGCGCATCTCGGGGATCGATGCACAGGCCGCCGTGCCGGACGGTCTGATCGGTCTCCTTTTTATCGCGGCCGCTGCAATGTCATTCCGCGCGGCCCGATGTAGTCCGATTGCGGCCGAATCAACCGGTCCGCGGCGTGCTGTTCCATGACATGCGCGCACCAGCCGGCGCACCGCCCGCACGCGAACATCGCGACGAACACCGCGGGCGGCAGCCCAATCGACTGCAGCACCAGCGCCGTGTAGAACTCCACGTTCGTCCTGAGGTTGCGTCCGGGCTTGACCTCCTCGAGCACCCTCAGGGCGGTCGCCTCCACCTCGCGCGCCAGGTCGAACAGCCGCCGATCCTGCAGCAGGGCGCCGGCCATCTCTTCGGCGACCTTGCTCAGCACCTCCGCGCGCGGGTCGCGCACCTTGTAGATACGGTG
>Ga0310810_10000924_pt1 | contig 29701 bp, 23 predicted proteins | sample NCmetagenome_FD_207641 | JGI IMG/M metagenome (GOLD analysis project Ga0310810, IMG submission 207641) | Soil microbial communities from experimental microcosm in Duke University, North Carolina, United States - NC | ecosystem: Engineered > Artificial ecosystem > Soil microcosm > Unclassified ... | reverse complement strand
CCCGCCGGGTGAAGCCTGCCAGCCCCGCGACGATGCGCTGACGATGCGCTTCGGTCGGAGCGCCGCAAGGGATCGAGTGGAGGGAAACCCTGCCGCCGCGCGTGCGTGTCTGAGGGGGTGTACCGACTCAACCGGATCGAGGCACCCATGAGACACACTCAGTTGGCCGCGATCGCGGCGGCGCTCACACTGGCGTCGACCGCGAGCGCGCAGGACAGGCAATCGACGCCGGAGATCGCCGGCCCGGACGTGCGGGACCTGGTCTTTCGGATCGACGGCGCCGATGCGCGACCGCGCGCCGCGCTGGGGATCTCCACGAACGCCACCGGAACGCTGCGGGACACCCTCGGACTGCTCGTCGAGCGTGTGGTGCCCGGCGGGCCCGCGGAGAAGGCCGGCCTGGAGGAGGGGAACCGCATCGCCGCCATCGGCGACGTCAGCCTCCGCGCGAGCGCCGCCGACGTCGACGACTACTCGGCCGCGGGCACGATGAGCCGCCGCCTCGTGCGCGCGCTCGAGAAGGTGAAGCCCGGCGACGAGGTCGCGCTGCGCGTGTATCGCGATGGACGCATCCAACCCGTGCGCGTGCGCACCACGAGCGCCGATTCGCTCTTCCGGCGCGCGGAGTTCCGGCGCAGGAGCCGCGCCGACGTCGAGGACCGTCCCGCGCTCGGCATCGGCATCGGCGCCGCGGGAAGCAAGCGCGATTCGCTCGGCGTGCTGATCATCAGCGTCCAGGACTCGAGCCCCGCCGCCACGGCGGGACTCGAGGAAGGGAACCGCATCGCCGCGATCGACGGCGTGGATCTTCGCGTCGCCCGCGCCGACGCCGACGACGAGGGCGCGGGCCGCGCGAAGGCGCAGCGTCTCCAGCGCGAGGTCGCGCGGCTCACCCCGGGCAGGACGGTGACGCTCCGCGTCTACGCCAACGGCCGGTTCCGTGACGTGCCGGTCAAGGTGGCGCGCGCGCGCGACCTGCCCCATCCGCGCGGAATGACGTACTTCGGCGGCGAGCCGCCGATCCCCGCGATGCCAATGATGCCCATGATGCCGGACATGCCGCGAATGCCGGAGAGGCCGCTCGTCCCCATGACGCCCCGCCCTCCACTTCCCCCCGACGGTCGCGTCCTCATGCGCACCGCGCCGCAGCGCCTCGAGCTCGGCAGCCCATTACGCGATCGCGTGGTGAGAGTGAGGTCGATGGGAGTGACGATCTGAACGGCGGTGTGTTGGTGTGTTGGTGTGTTGGTGACCGGCCTCGGGAAGCTCCTGGCTCCCGGGGCCGTCCGTCCCTACCAGCACACCAACGCACTCACACACCGACACACCGTTCCTCCGCTCCGGCGAATCCTGCCATATTTCGGCCATGGCCATCTCCACGCACGATGAGACCTCGGGCGCTGATCTCGACGAGTTCAAGGACCACTGGCAGGACGAGGCCGACGCGGCGTTCCTCTATCGACAGCTCGCGGACGCCGAGCCGGACAGCCAGAAGCGCGACGTCTACCACCGGCTCGCCGAGGTCGAGGATCGGCACGTCCAGGTGTGGGCCGATCTGCTCGCGCGCCACGGACGTCGCATCGGGCCGCACCGTCCCACCGCGCGCACCCGCCTCCTCGCCTTCCTCGGTCGCAGCCTCGGGCCAGGCTTCCTCCTCCCCATGCTCCTCGCCGAGGAAGGACGCGAGGTCAAGGCGTATCTCGACATGCACCGCGCCACCCGCACCGGCGTCGCCGGCCGCGAGGAGGCGCTCACCCTCGCACGCGAGTCGGCCGAGCACGCGACGACGCTGAACCAGATCGCCGGCCGGAGCGGCGAGCCCTGGCATCGCACGGGCGCCGGCGGATTCCTCCGCAACGTCGTGTACGGCTTCAACGACGGGCTCACGGCGAACTTCGGGCTCGTCGCCGGCGTGCTCGGGGCGTCGGGGAGCTCGCAGTACCATGCCGTCATCGTCGCCGGTGTCGCCGGCCTCATCGCCGACGCGCTCTCGATGGGTTCGAGCGGCTACCTCGCCGCGCAGAGCGAGCGCGAGGTGTACGCGCACGAGATCGCCATGGAGCGCGACGAGATCGCGCTCATGCCGGAGATCGAGCGAGACGAGCTCGCGCTGATCTACGAAGCCAAGGGGATGGACCGCGAGTCCGCGCACCGGATCGCGACCCAGATCATGGCCGATCCGCAGCGCATGCTCGCCGAACAGGTGCAGGAGGAGCTCGGCATCAGCGAGGCGGCGGCGTCGCCCTTCCGTGAAGGATGGATCACCGGGCTCGCGACGGCCGTAGGCGCGGCGATCCCCGTGCTTCCCTTCTTCTTCCTGCGCGGTCACACCGCCGCGCTCGTCGCGTTCGCCGTCGCCATGCTCTCGCACTGGCTCGTCGGCGCGGCGCGCTCCGTCTTCACGGGCCGCAGCGTCTTCCGCTCCGGCATGGACATGTTCGTCGTCGGACTCGGCGTAGCGGTGGTCGGCTACTACGTTGGGGAATGGATCGCGCGGCTCCTGTAGCCGCAGGCTCGGCACTCGACTCCCTCATCTCGACATGCGCCACCGCACCTCCGTCGCCGCTCTCGCGCTGAGTCTCGCGCTCGCCATCCCCGCCGCCGCGCAGGTTTCCGGGCCGGGCACCGCCGCGCCGGGACAGCCGACGACCTACTACCCGCTCTACGGCGCGACGGCGGGCATCTCGATCCCCGCCGGCCGGCTCGGCGACGACCACGCCGCCGGATACGCGCTGAGCGGGCTCGTGGAGTTCGCCGTGCCGAACCAGGCGTACGCCCTGCGCGCCGAAGCGTCGTTCCAGCGCTTCGCGCTCAAGTCGGGGCGCACCGCCGGCGACGACGTCTCCCTCTTCTCGATCGGCCCGACGATCCTGTACCAGGTGCAGCAGACTCCGGCCCAGACGTACCTGCTGGGCGGGATCGCGATCTACAACGCCACCGGCGAGGGCGCGCGCCCCGGCTTCAATCTCGGCGGCGGCATCGGCTTCCCCCTCAGCGGCTTCTCCGCCATCGGCGAGATCCGCCTCCACGTCATGCTCGCCGATCGAAAGCCGATCCTGGCGCTGCCATTGAGCGTGGGAGTCAGGTTCTGACGAAGTCAGTGACTTGGTGACTTCGTTCATTCGTGACTTGGTCGGTGACTTCGTGCATCGGAACGGCACCGGCCACTGACGCCCGACCAAGTCACGCCGTGGAGACTCCACGCTGGTTGGGCACCGGTTTCAGGTCGCGAGCATCGAGGCTGAAGCCAGGACTTTTCGCCCGGATGCGCACGCGCGCTCGCTCCGCCACTCACCCACGGTGACTTGGTTCAACCGCTGTGTCGAAGTCACCGACCAAGTCACCAAGTCACTAAGTCACTAAGTCACCAGATTCACCATCCTCCCCTTCACGAACACCACCCGCTTGAACGGTCCCGTCACGAACCGCGCGATGCCCGGTTCCGCCATCACGGCGGCGACGGCGTCCTCCTGGGTCGCGGTGGCTGGCACGCGGATCGTGCCGCGCGTCTTGCCGTTCACCTGCACGGCCATCGTGACGCGCTCCTCCACGACGAGACGCTCGTCGTAGCTCGGCCAGCCGGCGTCGAAGATGCTCGGCGACCCGCCGAGCACCGACCACAGCTCCTCGGCGATGTGCGGCGCGAAGGGGCTCACGAGCTGCACGAGCGGGCGCACCTCGTCGACGTGCGGCGTGCGCTCGCCGGCGCGCAGCACGTTCATGTACTCCATCATCGCCGCGATCGCCGTGTTGTAGCTGAGACGCGCGATGTCCTCGCCCACCTTGCGGATCGTCTGGTGCAGCTTCCGCTCGACCTCCGCGTCCGGTGAGCCGTCGCGCCGCGCGTCGTGCACCGACTTCCACAACCGGTCGAGGAAGCGCTTCACCCCCGAGATCCCCTTGTCGCGGAAGTCGCCCCCCTCCTCGAACGGGCCGAGGAACATGAGATAGGTGCGGAAGGCATCCGCGCCCCATTCATCGATGTACTGATCCGGATTCACCACGTTGCCGCGGCTCTTCGACATCTTCGCGCCCTCGCGCACGATCATCCCGTGCGCGCGGAAGCGCGAGAACGGCTCCTCGAAGTCGATGTGCCCCGCGTCGTGCAGCACCATGGTCACGAAGCGCGAGTACAGCAGGTGCAGCACGGCGTGCTCGTTCCCGCCGATGTAGCTCGTCACGGGCAGCCACTTCCGCGTCCGCTCGCGGTCGAACGGGACGTCGTCGAATTCCGTGCTCGGATAGCGCAGGAAATACCACGCGCTGTCGAGGAAGGTGTCGCTCACGTCGGTCTCGCGCCGCGCGGTGCGGCCGCACGTCGGGCAGGGCGTGTGGTACCACTCCTCGTGGCGCGCGAGCGGGCTCACCCCCGAATCGTCGGGACGGAAGTCCTCGATGTCGGGGAGCAGCACGGGCAGCTCCGACTCGGGCACCGGCACGACGCCGCACTCGTCGCAGTACACGATCGGGATCGGCGGCCCCCAGTAGCGCTGCCGGGAGATGCACCAGTCGTGCAGCCGGTAGTTCACCACCGGCGTCGCCGCGCCATGCGCCGCGAGCTCGGCGACGATCGCCGAACGCGCCGCCTCCACCGGCTCGCCGTCGAAGTGCCCCGAATTCACCATCGTGCATCCCGCCGTCTCCACGACCGCCGCGGTGAGCGGCGTGTCCGCCGACTCGCCCGCCGCGGCGACGACGCGCACGATCGGCAGATCGTACGCACGCGCGAACTCGAAGTCGCGCTCGTCGTGGCCCGGCACCGCCATGATCGCGCCGGTGCCGTACTCCATGAGCACGTAGTCGGCGATCCAGATCGGGATCGGCTGCCCGGTCGCCGGGTTGGTGGCGTACGCGCCGGTGAACGCGCCCGTCTTCTCCTTGGACGTCTTCCGCGCCACGAGATCCTGCTTCGCCGCGCGCGCGACGTAGGCGTCCACCGCCGCGCGCTGCTCGTCCGTCGCGATCTGCGCCACGAGCGGATGCTCCGGCGCGAGCACGAGGTACGTCGCGCCGAACACCGTGTCCGGCCGCGTCGTGAAGACGCGGATCTCCGGCGGCCCGATCGCGAGCTCGCCCGACGACGAGCCGGCGCTCGCCGTCGCGCTCCCCGCGTACGCCATCACGTCCTGCACCGTGAAGACGATCTCCGCCCCCTCCGATTTCCCGATCCAGTTCCGCTGCGCCGTGAGCGTGCTCTCCGACCAGTCGAGATGATCGAGGTTCGCCAGGAGCCGCGCCGCGTAGTCGGTGATCCGGAAGAACCACTGCTCGAGGAACCGCTGCTCGACCGGCGTGCCGCACCGCTCGCACGCGCCGCCGATGACCTGCTCGTTCGCCAGCACGGTCTTGTCGAACGGACACCAGTTCACGGCCGCCTTCTTCTTGTAGGCGAGCCCCTGCTCGTAGAGCTGCAGGAAGACCCACTGCGTCCACTTGTAGTACCGCGGATCGGTGGTCGAGAGCTCGTGGGTCCAGTCGACCATCAGGCCGGCGCGCTTCAGCTGCCGCCGGAAGTTGTCGATGTTCCGGGGGATGAGCGCGTTCGGGTGGATCCCCACCTTGATCGCGAAATTCTCGGAGTGGATCCCGAAGGCGTCGTAGCCGAGGGGCTCGAAGACCGTGTGCCCCTTCAGCCGCTGGAATCGTCCATAGATGTCGTTCCCGGTGAACGCGAAGAGGTTGCCCACGTGGAGCCCCTCCGCACTCGGATACGGGAACATCATCAAGGCGTAGAAGGGGCGCGGGCCGGTGGAGAGGTCGGCCACGTTGGTGGCCTCGGCGTCCCAGCGAGCCTGCCACCGCCGTTCGACGGCGGCGGGGTCGTACCCAGCCGGTTGCTCGTCGACGGGCTGGTGGGCTGCAATCTCGGTCATGGTCTGACGGCTCGGCGCTCGGACCTCGGGCAGGACGAAGCTCGACGCCTGCAGTCGGAAGTGGGTCTCTGATCGCAATTTAGTGGGCTGGGAGGGGCTATCAAGCACGCGCGCGCGTGCGCCCGTCTCGCCCGACGCTCCCTCGGCGAGACAGCCATGTCGACGCTCCCCAACGCTCACAGCTCGGTCGTCCGCTCCGCTTCCTCGCTCCAGCATCGCCTGCTGCTCGCGGCGGGCCTCGGCGGCGCGGCGCTCATCCTCGCGCTGGCGTGGGGTGCCGACACGGCGCTCGGCCGGTTCATGCGCGGCGATACGGAATCCCACCTCGTCGGCGCGGCCGAGCGGGCACAGCTCCTCGTCGACCAGGCAGTCGCCGACCGCCAGCGCCAGGCCGAAGTCCTCGCGCTCTCGCCGATGGTCGTCGACGCGGCGCGGCTGGGCGCGGGACAGGTCGGCGCGCAGCATCTCGACGTCGCCCCGCCCGCGGAGCTCGAGCAGCGCTTCGACGCCGAGCGCACGCTCGGAGTGGCTCCCGCCACGCGCACCTACCTGCTCGGCCTTCTGCCGCATCTCGACGCCACCGAGATCTCGCTCAGCGAGAGCCACGGGCTCAACGCGATCACGACTCGCCGCAGCGCCGACTTCGTCCAGAACGACGAAGGATGGTGGCAGTCGGCCTGGCAGGAAGGTGTCACCGCCGGTGCGGGGTACGACTCCACCGAGCGTCAGCCACTCCTGACGGTCGCCGCGGTCGTGAAGGACGGCAGCGATCGGCTCGGCGTGCTCCAGCTCTCGTTCAGCGCCATGCCGCTGGTGACCGCGATCGCCCACGCGACCGACGGCGTGCGGATCGATCTCGTCGACAGCACCAATCGCGTCGTCCTCAGCTCGGACTCGCTGATGCTCGGGCATCTCCTCACCGGCATGGCGGGGAGCCGGTCGGAGGCGCCCGGCATCACGCCGGTGTTCGACGTCGGCGGCGAGCGCGCCGTGCGGTCGCACGCCAACGGCGGGCGGTGGCGCCTCGTCGCGCATCAGTCGGCGTCGGTGCTCGCCGCGCCGTATCGGTCGGCCCGGTTCGCGCTCACGGCCATCGTCTCGCTGCTCCTCGTCCTCCTCGTCGCCGTGCTGATCGGCCTCCACCAGTTCCTCGCGCGCCGGATCTCCGGCCCGGCGACCGAGCTCGCCGTCGCGGCGGAGGCGGTCGCCGCGGGTGACTTCTCGGTCGAGATCGCGCAGACGGCGTCGGACGACGAGATCGGTCGCCTCGGACGCGCCGTCGCGGCGATGATCGCCGAGCTGCGGCGGCTCGCCAATGCGCTCGCCGGCTCAGCGCGTGAAACGACCAACATGTCGAGCGAGATCACCGCGGGCTCCGAGGAGATGGCCGCGACGGCGGGCGAGATCGCCAATACGGCGAGCGATCTCTCCGCGCAGGCCACCACGATGGCCGAGACGATCGCGTCGCTGGCGCAGTCGGCGTCGGCGCTCCGCGAGCTGGCCGCGACACTCGACGACGGCGCGCGCGGCGGCTCGTCGCGCAACACGCAGCTGCGCGCGCTCGCGCTCGAGAACCGCGCCGGTCTCGACGCGAGCGCCGAATCGCTCGGGACGCTCGGCAACGAAGTCCTCGCCAGCGCCCAGGCGATCGAGTCGCTCGGCGTTGCGTCGGAGGAGATTCGCTCCTTCGTCGGACTCGTGCGAAAGCTCGCCAGACAGTCCAAGCTCCTCGCGCTCAACGCCGCCATGGAAGCCGCGCGCGCCGGCGAGCACGGGGAAGGGTTCGCCGTCGTGGCGAGCGAGGTGCGACGGCTCGCGGCGATGTCCTCCGATGCCGCCGAGCGCACCGAGGAGATCGTCACCGGTGTCCTCGCGGCGATCCAGGAATCGCGCGCATCGGCGGCTCGCGCCGTGTCCACCGCGGACGACGTCCGCGGCGCCACCGCCCGCGCCTCGGACTCCTTCACCGAGATCGAGATGGCGGTGATGGAGGCCGAAGCCTGGACTGCCTCGGTGGAGCAGACGTCGGCCGAGACCAGCAACCTGGTCGCCGACATGACCCAGCGGCTCGAGTCGCTCGCAGCCGGCACCGAATCGTTCGCCGCGGCGATGGAGCAGGTCGCCGCGTCCAGCGAGGAGCAGAGCGCGAGCACGCAGGAGATCGCCGCCGCCGCCTCGACCCTCGCCACCGCGGCCGACCGCCTGCAGCGGATCGTCGCCAACCTCAAGCTCGGCGCGGAGAACACCGACGCGCCCTCCGGCCCGCCGCCGGCACCGATACGCCTCACGACCACGCGCGGGCATTCGGGGAGGCTGGTGGCGGCGAACTGACGCCGTCCCCGGAATAACCCTCCCCCCCGCCCCGTCAGCGATGGGGAGTGGTGCGGCGCGCGCCGAATCTCTCTTCGCGGCACTCCGGCGATGGCGTCTCGGAGCCTCCTCAGGGGCCTCGAATGGTCGCATGCTGGACGTGCCAACCATTGACAGGCTTTGCACGTCCCTCCGTCCCGCGCTCGCCGGATGTGCCGCTCAGCCGGCCGCCGCTGACCGGGCTCGGGACCCCTCACCAGGAGCTCCGATGCGCTCACGACTGATTCTTCTCCCATTCGCCGTCCTGCTCGCCTGCGGAGGCGGCGGCTCAGACGCCACCGGCCCCGGCACCACCGGAGGGGGCGGCGGCGGCGGTGGCACCGGCCCGGTCGCCACGACGGCCGTCGACATGTCCGGCGACCGATTCAGCCCGACGGCGATCAAGGTTGCATCCGGCGCCACCGTGACGTGGACCAACTCCGACGGCCACGCTCACAACGTCACCTTCGACGGTGCCGTCGGCTCGATTCCCAACTTCAGCACCGGCAGTCAGGCGCTGCAGATGCCGGCCGCCGCGGGCACCTACACGTACCACTGCACCATTCACGGCGTGGCGATGAGCGGCTCGGTGCTGGTGCAGTAGCGCAGGGGTCGAGAGGGTCGCGCGAGGGGCACGTCGGCTGAGACCGGCGTGCCCCTTCGCCGTTCTCCCCCCGTTACCTTTCGCTCCCCATGTCCACGGCGATCCGCGAGCAGCTCCGCACGCTCTCCTTTCTCGACGGGCTCACCGACACCGCGCTCCACCAGCTCTCCCGGCTCGTCCAGCCGGTGCAGTTCGAGTGCGATGCCCTCCTCTTCACGGAGGGAGCCGAGCGGCGGATGCTCGCCCTCGTCGTGAGCGGGGCGGTCGCGATCGAGAAGCAGCTGAACGGCCGACCCGTGCGTCTCGCCACCCTCGGCGCCGGCGAGGCGGTCGGCGAGGGCCTCCTGCTCGACGACTCCACGCACGGGACCACCGCGCGGGCGCTCAGCGACACCTCCGCGCTCGTGCTGGCGCGCGAGCAGGTGGCCGAGATGATCCGCGAGGCGCCCACGCTGTACGCGGCGCTCGTCGGCCGCGCGGCAAGGGCCATCTCGCAGCGGCTCTCGGCGGTGGACGCCACGATGATCGGGCGGGGGCGCGCGCTCGGCTTCGGCGGGCGCCACGTGCGCACCGAGCACGATCTGCTCGGCGAACGCGAGGTCCCCGACGAAGCGCTCTACGGCGTGCAGACGCTGCGCGCGATGGAGAACTTCCCGATCACCGGCGTGCCGCTGCGCGAGTTCCCTTCGCTGATCGAGGCGCTCGCCGCGGTGAAGGAGGCGGCCGCGCTCGCGAACGCCGACCTCGGCCTCCTGCCGCGCGAGACCGCCGAAGTCATCGCGCGCGCCGCGCGCGAGATCCGCGCCGGACGCCACCACGAGCATTTCATCGTGGACATGATCCAGGGGGGCGCCGGCACCTCGACGAACATGAACGCGAACGAAGTGATCGCGAACCGCGCGCTCGAGCTCTCGGGCAAGCCGCGCGGCGACTACGCGACCGTTCATCCGAACACGCACGTCAACCTCAGCCAGTCGACGAACGACGTCTATCCCACCGCGCTGAAGCTCGCGCTGCACACGGTGATCGAGGGATTGTCGGCCGCGATGAGCCACCTCGCGGCGGCGTTCCTCGCCAAGGGCGACGAGTTCGGCCCGCTGCTCAAGATGGGCCGCACCCAGCTTCAGGACGCCGTGCCGATGACCCTCGGCCAGGAGTTCACCGCGTTCGGCCACACGATCCTCGAGGACGTGCAGCGGCTCGGCGAAGCGCAGGCGCTGATCCGGGAGATCAACATGGGCGCCACCGCCATCGGCACGGGGATCACCGCGCCCCCCGGCTACGCCGAGGCCGTGCGGGCGCACCTCGCGCGGATCACCGGCGTCTCCCTCGTCACGGCGCCCGATCTCGTCGAGGCCACCGCGGACACCGGCGCGTTCGTGCAACTCAGCGGCGTGCTCAAGCGCTGCGCCGTGAAGCTCTCGAAGATCTGCAACGATCTGCGCCTGCTCTCCTCGGGCCCGCGCGCCGGTCTCGGTGAGATCGACCTCCCTGCGATGCAGCCCGGCTCCTCGATCATGCCGGGCAAGGTGAATCCGGTCATTCCCGAGGTCGTGAACCAGGTCTGCTTCGACGTCATCGGCGGCGACCTCACCGTCACCATCGCCGCGGAGGCAGGCCAGCTCCAGCTCAACGTGTTCGAGCCGGTGATCGCTTTCCGGCTGCTCGCGGGGATCCATTCGCTCACCCAGGCGTGCGTCGTGCTGCGCGAGCGCTGCGTCGAAGGGATCACGGCGAATCCGGACCGGATGCGGCGGCTCGTCGAGGATTCGATCGGCATCGTCACCGCGCTCGTCCCGATTCTCGGCTATCCGGCGGCGACCGAGATCGCGCGAGACGCGCTCGAGTCGGGGCGAGGCGTGTACGAGCTCGTGATGGAGCGCGGGCTCATGACGCGCGCCGAGCTCGATCGCGCCTTGAACCCCGACGCGATGACCGAGCCGCGCCGCGTGTCGTCGCGCCCCACGTCCCGGTAGCGCGATGCCGCCGCGCCGACGCAAGCGGATCGACCCGGCGGCGTTCGCGCTCCCGGTGGAGCGGATCCGTGAAGGGCTGTACTCCGACGCGTACTTCAACAGCAGCCGCGCCGCGCTGCGCGGGGAAGGCCGAGTCGCGCGCGTGACGTGGCAGCTCACGTCGAAGCGCGGCGGCTGGCTCGGCGGAATCGACGAAGCGGTCGCGCTCCTCAAGCTCTGCAGCGACGACTTCGCCGCGCTCGAGGTGCACGCCCTCTACGAGGGCGACCGCGTGGAGCCGTGGGACACCGTGCTCCTCGTGGACGGCGACTACGCGAGCTTCGCACATCTCGAGACGCTCATCCTGGGGACCGTCGCACGGCGTACGCGGCTCTGCACCAACCTGCGCACGCTCGTCGACGCCGCGCGCCCGAAGCCCGTGTACTACTTCGGCGCGCGGAGCGATCACGCGCTCCTCCAGCCTGGCGACGGGTTGAGCGCCCACGTCGCCGGCGCGGCGTCGATGTCGACCGATGCGCTCGGGACGCTGGCGGGAAAGCCGGGGGCGGGCACCATTCCGCACGCGCTCATCGCCGCGTACGGCGGCGACACCGTGGCCGCGACCGCGGCGGTGGCCGCGGCAACGCCGCCCGAGGTGCCGCTCATCGCGCTCGTCGACTACGACAACGACTGCGTCGCCACGAGCCTCGCGGTGGCGCGCGCACTCGAGGACCGGCTGTGGGGGGTCCGCCTCGACACGGCGGAGTACATGGTCGACCGCTCGGTGGTGCCGGTCATGGGAAGCTTCCGTCCCACGGGAGTGAACCCCGTGCTCGTGTGGAACGTGCGGAACGCGCTCGACGCCGAGGGATTCGGCGCGGTGAAGATCGTGGTGTCGGGCGGGTTCGACCTCGCGCGGATCCGCGCATTCGAGGAGGAAGGCGTGCCGGTGGACGCATACGGCGTCGGCGCGGCGGCGCACGACGGGCGTTGGGATTTCACGGGCGACGTCGTCCAGCTCGACGGCCGGCCCCAGGCGAAGGCGGGACGCGAGCTGAGGCCCAATCCTCGACTGGAGCGCGTCAAGTAGGAACCGGTTCATCGGTCGTCGGTTCACGGTTCACGGTCGCCGTCAGCAGGCAGAAACGGCGACGGCGGAGGGAGGGTCCCGAGGCCGGCCGTGAACCGTGAACCGACGAACCATAAACGACCCTCAGTCGTCTCTCGAGTGTCAGCGCGTCCACTCGCCCCTCACCCGTCCCATGGCAGGCCTCAAGCTCGACGGCGCCGGCGTCCAGAAGCTGAAGACGCTCGAGGACGCCACCACGATGGTGCACCGGCTGCACGGCATCGTCGAGACGTATGCGCTCGCGCTCAAGCGTGCGCAGCCCACGATGTCGTACGGGATGCAGATCAAGCGGTCGCTCCCCCCGCTCGTCGGGCTGCTCAAGGGACAGTTCGGGATGATCGCCGAGCAGGTGGCCTCGCTCAACCTCGTCGTGACGCGCGGCGCGAACGAGCAGACGCGCATCCGTGTGCTGCGCGAGGGGGTCGGCTCGATCCGGCAGGCGCTCGAGATCGCCGCGCAGCGCGTGAAGGAGAACCACGCCGAGAAGCACGACGAGGTCGGCGATGTGGAGCGCGAATAGCGGCGCTGGAGCAGCCTCGTAACTCCACGTCGGGGAAATTCCCACGCTGCGACACCGCGGCGCGCGCGTTGCGTCGCCCTTTGCGGCTCCCTACTATTCCGAAGCTGGACACTCGCGAGAGCGCGGCCCGAGCCGGCCCGCTCCTCCTGACCCTGCCGGAACAAGGATCCCGCATGCCCGTGCCTTTCCGACTGCGCCGGCTGACGACCGCCGCGCTGCCGGTCCTCGCCGCGGTCGCGCTCACCGCGTGCAGCGCGAACTACCCGAACTCCGTGTTCACCCGCCACACGGATTTCAACCGAGAAGTCGACGTCCTCTGGAAGATCCTGATCTATCTCGGGACGGCGGTCTTCATCTTCGTCGAGGTGATCCTCGCCTACGTGCTGCTGCGGTACCGGCGCCGGAGCGACAACGATCGCCCGGCGCACGTGCACGGCAACACGACGCTCGAAATCCTCTGGACGGCGACCCCCGCCCTGATCCTGGCGTTCATCGCCGTTCCGACCGTTCGGACGATCTTCACCACCCAGGCGAAGGCCAGGGCCGACGCCCTCCAGGTCGAGGTGATCGGCCATCAGTGGTGGTGGGAGTTCCGCTATCCGCAGTACAAGATCACCACGGCCAACGAGTTGTACCTCCCGGTCGGGCGCACGGTGAACTTCACGCTGCACACCGGCGACGTGATCCACTCGTTCTGGATCCCGCAGATGGGGGGCAAGCGCGACCTCGTCGCGAACCACACCAACTTCCTCTGGTTCACGCCGGACTCCGTCGGGGTGCAGGCGTGGAACGGCATGTGTGTGGAGTACTGCGGTGCATCGCACGCGAACATGCGGTTCAAGATGTTCACGGTGACGCCGGAAGAGTTCGCCCAGTGGGCGTCGCACCAGCAGTCGCCGGCGGCGTTCGGTGCCGTTCCCGCGGCCGGTGCCGCGCCGGCAGTCGGCGCCGCCACCGCGGCTGGTGCCGCCGCTCCCGCGGCGCAGACGACGCCCGCCGCCGCGCAGACCGCGGCCGCCGCACCGGCCGGCGCCGCGGCAGCCGACACGGCGGCTCCCGCTCCCGCCACGCCACAGGCCACGGTGCAGCAGGCCGGCTTCATCGCCTATCCGCGCGAGAAGATGCCGGCCTACACCGTTCCGGCCACACCGCTCCCCGCGTCGCTCCGCTACAACGACGCGCTCGTCGGCGACGCCGAGCGTGGCCGCCAGCTCCTCTCCACCGGGCAGGGCGGATGCGTGGGCTGCCACATGATCAACGGCAACCCGGTCATGATGGGCATCGTCGGACCGAACCTCACGCACGTGGGCAGCCGCCGGACGATCGCGGGCGGCCTCTTTCCCAACGACACGAAACACCTCGCGCGCTGGATCAAGAACTCGCGCGAGATGAAGCCGGGCGTGATCATGCCGACGCTCGGCAAGGGTGAGTTCGATCCCGTCACCAAGGCGAAGAGCCCGATGGGCCTGACGGACGAACAGATCGCCGACATCGTGGCCTACCTGCAGGCGCTGAAGTAGCGCCCCGAGACACCGGAGAACACGGACTGATGGCTACTATCGCTGCCGCCCCGGCGTATCCCTCCACCGACAGCTACGTCGGCGAGAGCGGCCTGTGGAGCTGGCTCACCACGGTCGATCACAAGCGGATCGGCACCCTCTACCTCTTCTCGTCGCTGTTTTTCTTCCTCGTCGGCGGCGTCGAAGCGGCATTCATTCGCTGGCAGCTCGCGCTGCCCAATCAGCACGTGCTGTCGGCGGAAGCGTACAATCAGATGTTCACGATGCACGGCACGACCATGATCTTCCTCGCGATCATGCCGTTGTCCGCCGCGTTCTTCAACTATCTGATCCCGCTGCAGATCGGCGCGCGCGACGTCGCCTTCCCGCGCCTGAACGCCTTCAGCTACTGGGTGTTCCTCTTCGGCGGCCTGTTCATGAACGCGTCGTGGTTCTTCGGCGCGGCGCCGAACGGCGGCTGGTTCGGCTACGCCCCGCTCACCACGATGCAGTTCTCGCCCGGGCTCAACATCGACTTCTGGGTGATCAGCCTCCAGATCCTCGGCGTCAGCTCGCTCGCGGCGGCGTTCAACTTCATCACGACGATCATCAACATGCGCGCCCCGGGGATGAACCTGATGCGCATGGGGATGTTCACCTGGAACGCGTTCGTCGTGCAGTTCCTGCTCATCCTCGCCTTCCCGGTCATCACGATCGCGCTGGTGTTCCTCCAGTTCGACCGCTTCTTCGGGACGAACTTCTACACCACGGCCGCCGGCGCCGACCCGCTGCTCTGGCAGCATCTGTTCTGGATCTTCGGCCATCCCGAGGTCTACATCCTCATCCTCCCCGCCTTCGGTCTCGTCTCGGAGATCATTCCGACGTTCTCGTCGAAGCCGATCTTCGGCTATCCCGTGATGGCGTACGCCACGATGCTGATCGCCTTCCTCGGCTTCGGCGTGTGGGCGCACCACATGTTCGCCGTCGGCATGGGCCCGATCGCCGACACCGTGTTCGGTGTGACGACGATGCTCATCGCCATCCCGACGGGGGTGAAGATCTTCAACTGGATCTTCACGATGTGGGGTGGATCGCTCCGCTTCACGACGGCGATGAAGTTCGCCATCGCCCTCGTCGCGCTGTTCACGATCGGCGGCATCTCGGGCGTGATGCACGCGTCGCCCCCGGCGGACCTGCAGCAGACCGACACCTACTTCATCGTCGCCCACTTCCACTACGTGCTGTTCGGTGGGTCGATGATGGGCATCTTCGGCGGGATCTACTACTACTACCCGAAGATGACCGGCCGGTTGATGAGCGAGAAGCTCGGCAACTGGCACTTCTGGCTCATGTTCATCGGGATGAACCTGACCTTCTTCCCGATGCACTTCTCGGGGCTGTACGGCATGCCGCGCCGGATCTACACGTACGACGCGGGCCAGGGCTGGGAAGGATTCAATCTCACCAGCTCGATCGGGACGATCTTCCTGATCGTCGGCATGCTCATCTTCGTCTACAACTTCTTCTTCGCCGGACGTCGCGGCCCGATCGCCGGCAACGATCCGTGGGGTGGCTCGACGCTCGAGTGGTCGATCCCCTCGCCGCCGCCGGAGTACAACTTCGCCCGCATCCCGCACGTGACGTCGCGCAACCCGCTGTGGGACATCAAGGCGCCGGCGCAGCAGGCCGCCGACGCGGGCATGCACATCGAGCACGCGACCGGGAAGAGCGCGAAGGAGCTCGGCATCCCGATGCCGAACCGCACGATCAAGCCGCTGTTCTGCGCGCTCGGCCTGACGATCATGTTCTCGGGACTGCTGTTCATCCACAAGGACAAGCTGCCGCTCGCCCTCGCCGTCATCTTCGGCGGCGCGCTGCTCATGGTCTTCTCACTCTACGCGTGGGTCCTGACCCCGCTCGAAGACGCTCACTAAGCCCCCGCGGAGACCCCAGTGACCCACGCCGCCGCCGCGCACAGCGCGCACGACGACACCCATGGCCACCCGCCGACCTCGACGGGGCTCGACAACAAGAAGCTCGCCATCTGGGCCTTCATCGGCTCGGAGTGCATGCTCTTCGCCTCGCTCATCTCGACGTACCTGATCTACAAGGGACGGAGCGTCGTCGGGCCGTATCCCCACGAAGCCTGCCTGCCTCCCGCGTGCAGCACGCCGCTCAAGGCGATTCTCAACATCCCCGTCACCTCGGCGTCCACCTTCGTCCTGCTCATGTCGTCGCTGGCGATGGTGCTCGCGCTCGCGGCGGTGGAGAACAAGGACCAGCCGAAGACGACGCTCGGTGAGAAGATCCTCGGCTCGTCGAAGCTCTGGCTGTGGATGACCGCGCTGCTCGGCACGACCTTCCTCGGCTTCCAGGCGTTCGAGTTCACCTCGTTCGTGCACGAGGGGCTCACGATCCGGACGAACCTGTTCGGCAGCTCCTTCTTCACGCTGACCGGCTTCCACGGCGCGCACGTGACCGCGGGGGTGCTCTGGCTGCTCACGCTCCTCGCGATCGACTACCGGCGCGGGCTCGGACCCACGGACGCGATCAACGTCGATCTCGCCGCGCTGTACTGGCACTTCGTCGACGTCGTCTGGATCGCGATCTTCACCCTCGTCTACCTCATCAAGTAGGCCGACCGCTCATGGCTCACGATCCGGCACACCAGCACCATGCCAACGTCGACCACACGGCGATGGGCATCGAGAAGGAACACCCGACCTGGTCCGTCTACTGGAAGGTCGCGACCATCCTCACGCTCATCACCGTGGCGGAGGTCTGGGTGTACTACATCCCGAGCTTCGTCGCGTCGCGCGGCTTCGTGCCGACGCTGCTCGTCCTCTCCGCGGTGAAGTTCTTCATCGTGGTCGCGTTCTACATGCACCTGCGGTACGACCACAAGCTGTTCCGGGCGCTGTTCACCGCGCCGCTCATCATCGCCATGACGACGATCGTCGCGCTGCTGTTCCTGTTCGGCAAGCTCGCAGCGCGGACGGGGCTGGGGGCCTGATGCTCCCCCCGATGGCGCTGCTGCTGCATCCGGCGGCGCGCATCGCGATGACGGAGTTCACGGTGCACTCGAGCACCGTGATCGGACTCGCGGCGATCGGCGCGCTGTACCACTGGCGCGCCGGCCACGCACCCGCCGGCGGACGCGCGGCCGGGCCGGCCGCGCGGACCCCCACGCCCGTCCAGCGCGCGACCTTCTACTCGGCGCTCGCGCTCATCTTCCTGACGCTCAACGGCTGGGTCCACGACCTGAGCGACGGGTACCTGTTCAGCGCGCACATGGTGCAGCACCTCGTGCTCACCCTCGTCGCGCCGCCGATGATGATCCTCGGCACGCCGGGTTGGATGCTCCGGCCGGCGCTCCGATGGAAGGGCGTGGGTGCCGCCGCGCGATGGCTCACCGCGCCGGTGCACTGCTTCGTGATCTTCAACGTCGTACTCGCCGTGTGGCACCTGCCGCCGGTCTACGAGTACGCGATGGAGCATCACGCGGCGCACATCGTCCAGCACCTCTGCTTCATGGTCGCCTCGGTGCTCATGTGGTGGCCGATCCTCAGCCCGCTCCCCGAGCTGCCGAGGCTCTCGTACCCGGCGCAGATGCTCTACCTGTTCCTGTTGAGCATCCCGATGTCGCTGATCGCGATCTGCATCGGGTACGCGGACCACGTGCTCTATCCGTGGTACGCCAGCGCCCCGCGCATCTGGGGAATCACGCCGATGCAGGACCAGATGATCGGCGCGCTCGTGATGTGGATCCCCGGCGGCCTCTTCTTCTTCGCGATCATCTCGGTCGTGTTCTACAAGTGGCAGCAAGTCGGAGGCGACGAGACGACGGCGGGAGCGCAGGTAGGGCGGTGAGCCGGTGACGCAGTGACTTGGTGACTTGGCTCATTCGTGACTTGGTCGGTGACTTGGGGCTCGGAACTGCACCGGCCCCGCCGCCCGACCAAGTCACGCCGTGGGGACTCCAGGCTGGTTGGGCGCCGGGGTCGAGGCCGGAGAGCATGGAGGCTGAAGCCAAGAACCTTCCGCCCGCCTGCACAGCGGCGCTCGTTCCGCCGCTCAACCGCGGTGACTTGGTTCAACTGCTGTGTCGAACTCACCGACCAAGTCACCAACGAGCCAACTCACCAAGTCACTATCTCAAGTCACCAAGTCACCAAGTCACCAAGTCACCAACTCACCGCCTCACCGCCCCGCCGCCTCCCCCAGCGCGTGCTTCAACTCGCGGCCGAGCTCCGGGTGCGTCCGCCACATGTACGCGCCCATCACGATCGCCGCGATCAGGTTGCCGGTCGCGACCTGCGCCCAGCCGAGGGCGCCGAAGAAGGGAAGCTCGGTGAGCGCCGAGCTGAGGCCGTAGAAGCCGATCTCGAACACGATGAACAGCATCATCGCGCCGGCGAGGACCGTGGGCTCGCGCGCGGCCCAGTGCACGATCACGGCGACGAGGAGGCCGACGGCGATGAACGCGGCGTAGTGGAACACGGTGTAGGCGACCACGAACACCGCCATCCCCTCGCCACCGCGCGGCCCGAGGATCCGCAGCAGCCCGCGGCCGAGGGCCGCCGGCGTGGCGAATGCCTGCCGGTAGATGACGTCGAGAATCAGGAACCACACCGCGACCGCCGTCGCGCCAAGGAGTCCCGCGACGATCCCATCGCGTGCTATCGTGTGACGCATGTCCGTCCTCCACTCGTCGGTGTATACGGTACGTCCCCTTCCGGCTGACGGGGCGAGCGACGATTTCCAGCCCTGCGGGGGCCGAGCGCCGCCGTCCTGTCGGAACTGAGCGATACCCTGCACGTTGGACACCACGGGCGCCACCCGCCCGAGCCGAGCGCGAACCGCCGAGGTCGCCACGATGGCCATCACCCTTCCCACTCTGCCGCGCACGCGGGATCTCCGCGCCGCGCACCCCAACCGGCCGACTCCGCCCACGCGCGAGCGCCTGCTCTCGCTCGACGTCTTCCGCGGGCTGACGGTGGCGGGCATGCTCCTCGTCAACGACCCCGGCACCTGGGCGGCCATCTACCCGCCGCTCGAGCATGCGACATGGAACGGATGGACGCCGACCGATCTCGTCTTTCCCTTCTTCCTGTTCATCGTCGGGATCACGACGTCGCTCTCACTCGGCGCGCGGCGCGCCCGCGGCGACGACGAGCGCGCGATCCGGACGCAGATCATCCGGCGCGGCGCCTTGATCTTCCTGTTCGGGCTGCTCATCAACGGCTTCCCGTACTTCACGTGGGGCGCCGTACCCGGCGTCGCCGACCCGTCGCTCCTTCAGCGCATGGGCGACCGGCTGCTCCACTGGCGGATGCTCGGCGTGCTCCAGCGCATCGGCATCGCGTACGCGCTCGCCGCACTGCTCACGCTGCGCACGAGCGTGCGCCAGCAGATCCTGATCCTCGCGTCGATCCTGTTCGGCTACTGGATCGTGATGACGGTGCTCCCGGTCCCCGGCGAGGGGACGATCGGTGCGCTGCTGCTCGACGACCCGCAGCGCACGATGGCCGCGTGGGTCGATCGGCTCGTGCTCGACTGGAGCCGGTGGGGACTCGGCAACCACCTCTGGGCATCGAGCGTGACCTGGGATCCCGAGGGCGTGCTCTCGACGCTCCCGGCGATCGGCACGGTGATGCTCGGCAACCTCGCGGGTCGATGGATCGGCGAGCGACGCCCGCTCACGGAGCGGCTCGCCGGCCTCTCGGCGGCCGGCGCGCTCGCGATGATGCTCGGCACGATGTGGGGCTGGGCGTTCCCGATCAACAAGAGCCTCTGGACGAGCTCCTACGTGCTGTTCACCGGCGGGCTCGCCGCGCTCTCGCTGGCGACCGTGATGTGGATCGTCGACTTCCACCGCGTGCGGCGCTTCACGACGCTGTTCGTCGTGTACGGCATCAATCCGATCATCGCGTTCATCGGCTCGGCCGTGATGGCGCGGTGCATCTATTCCATCTTCAAGGTCACGTGGGGCGGCGAGCGGATCCCGCTGCAGGAGGGGATCTACCGGGCGCTCTTCGCGTCGTGGCTGTCGCCGCTCAACGCGTCGCTCGCCTTCGCCGTTTCCTTCGTACTGCTCTGGTACGGGATCCTCGCCCTGCTGCATCGGCGCGGGATCATCCTGAAGGTGTGACGCGCCGCGCGCCGGCTCGTTGATCCTTCGACAGCGACGCGCCTCGACGGGTGCGCCGTTCCCCTCCGGCGACGCGAGCTCGTCGCTGGAACGCGAGTTGCCACCCGCCACCGTAATGCACTGTCTCCATTCACGCGCGCCCGCCCGCCGCGGCGCGCTGCTCGGCTGCGTCGCCCTGGCGCTCCTCGCTCCCATCGGCGAGACGCTCGTCGCCGAGCCGGCCGCCGCTGCCGTGACGGCGGTGGCGGCGGTACAATCGAGCTCCCGGTCGAGGTCACGCCGAAGAACGGTCAAGCGCTCGTCGCGCCGCACGACGCGTCGCGCCTCCGCTCCCGTCGCCTCGACGGCGTGGACGTCGCCGAAGAGCGCCGCCGAGTTGCGGAACGACCTGTCGAACATGATCGCCACGCGCGTGCGGAGCGGACGGTTCGGCGTGATGATCGCGTCGCTCACGCGCGGGGACACGCTCTTCGCGCAGAACGCGGGCGAGATGATGCAGCCCGCCTCCACGATGAAGCTGTTCTCCACCGCCGTCGCACTCGACCGCTTCGGTCCGGAGTACCGCTTCTCCACCGACGTGCTGCGCGACGGCGCCGTCGGCGCGGACGGCACGGTGCAGGGAAACATCTATCTGCGCGCCGACGGCGACCCGTCGATGTCGGCGCGCTTCTGGAAGGACGCGAACCTGCCGATGGCCACGCTCGCGCGCTCGATCGCCGACGCGGGCGTGAAGCACGTGAAGGGCGATCTGGTGTACGACGCCACCGCGTTCGACGACCAGCGGATTCCCGATGGCTGGAAGAGCACCTACCTCGGCGCGGCGTACGCGGCGCGCGTGTCGGCGTTGTCGCTGAACGAGAACATCGTCTGGGTGGTGGTGCAGCCGCAGGGGAAGACGGCGGCGGTGTCTCTCGAGCCCGCCTCCAGCACGGTCCCACTGCGCAGCAAGGTGCGGCTCGTCGGCGGGCGTGGCGGACGGATCACCGCGCGCCGCGCCGCCGACGGCGGGATCGACGTGAGCGGCTCGATCGGCGCGGGGAGCCGGCCGCTGCGCTACTCGCTCGTCGTCGACGATCCAGCGCTCTTCACCGCGGGCGCGCTCCGCGCCGCGCTGCAGGGCGTCGGCATCACGGTCGACGGCGCCGTGCGCCCCGGAAAGACCCCCGCCGGCGCGGATCGCGTCGCGTCGCTCGCCTCGCCACCGCTCTCGCAGATCATCTCGGAGATGAACCGCGAGAGCATCAACATCGTGGCCGAGCTGCTCTTCCGCGACGCCGCGCGCGCGCGCGCATCGGACAGCGTCGGCACCGCGGTGTCGGGGCTCGCGAACCTGCGCGAATTCCTGAAGACGAAGGTCGGCGCCGATCCGCAGACCGTGCGCGTCTCGGACGGGTCCGGCCTCTCGACGCTCGACTTCCTCACGCCGCGCGTGATGATCGAGTTGCTCGGCTACGCGCATCACGGCCCGTGGTCGTCGGCATTCCACGGCTCGCTTCCCGTGGCCGGCGAATCCGAGCTGCTGCGCCGGCGCATGCGCCAGACGCCGGCCCAGGGGAATCTCCACGCCAAGACGGGCACCACCAACACGGTGGTCGCGCTCGGCGGCTACGTCACGGCGAAGGACGGCGAGATCATCGCCTTCTCGTTCATCTACAACGGAAACGACCGCTGGAACGCGAAGGCGACGATGGATGCCATGGGCGCCACGCTGGCCAACTTCGTGCGCGAATGAGCGGCCCGCTCGCGTCCGCGCCCACGCGTCAGCGCGAGCTCTCGCGCAGGTCTATGCCCCGCGCGCGCAGCGCGGCGATGTAGGCCTCCGCCGGCATGCACTCGTCCGGCGTCCAGACGCCGGGCGGTTGCACCTCGCCGCGCGCCTGCATCTGACCGGTGATCGAGAGGGAGTAGCCGGTGGTCCGCATCATCGCGCTGATGCCATGGACCTCGTCGTAGCGATCCACGAGATCGTACCGTCGCTCGGCGGAGCGTCCGTCCTTCGTCCCTTCCACGATCACGCGCAGCGCGAGCAGGTCACGCCCGTCCGGCTTCGTGAGCCGGGGCCCGGCGACCGCGAGGAAGACGTCGCGCGGCACGACGCGCACGCCCTTCACGTCAACGGGCTCGAGATCGAGCAGGCCGAGCTCGCGGATCGCCTCGACGATCTGCGCGTGGCCGGGGTAGCGCAGCGTCTTGTACTCCATCTCGGGGATCTTCCCCTCGTACCGGAACGCCATCGTCGAGAGCCCGCCGGCCGTGTGGAACGCCTCGAGCGTGCCGACGGGCGCGGGAAACTCGATCGGCTCGCGCTCGGAGAGCGCCGTCGCGTGCGTACGGCGTCCGTCGCGCAGCACCCACGAGAGCGTCGTGTAGTAGTCGAGCACTCCCTCGAGCGAATACACCACCTGGTAGTTCAGCGGCGGCTCAGGGTCCTGCGGCAGGCCGCCGACGTAGATGCGCACCGCGCGCACCGAGTCGAGCTGCCGGATCCCGTGCTCGGCGAGGATGTTCACCATGCCCGGCGCCACGCCGCAGTCCGGCACGACGGTGATCCCGCGCTCCACCGCGCGCGGCGCGAGCTCCTTCTGCTGGAAGACGATCTCCGTGTTGCCACCGAGATCGCAGAAGTGCACGCCCGCCTCGACCGCGCACTCCGCGAGCGCCAGATTGAAGTAGTACGGGATGGCGCTCATCACGGCGTCCGACTCGCGCATCACCGCCAGCAGCGCCTCGCGATCCCGCACGTCGAGCACCGTGGGGATGAGCCGGGGGCCGGAGTACGGCTTGAGGAATTCCGGCAGGTGGTCGAGGTGAACATCGGCGAGCCGCACCTGGCTCACGTCGGGATTCTGAAGCAGGTCGTACGTACACGCCGAGCCCTGCAGTCCCGCACCGAGAACGAGCATCCGCATCGAGCACCATCTCCGTGAACTGGTCTGACGGAGCCGGAAATCTAACCAGCGCCACCACTTCCGGCCGCCACGCCGGCCGCGCACGATCCTGGCATCAGGAGATCGCATGACGCCACCACTCTCCACCGCGACCGCCGACGCCGCCTGGCGGCAGCACCTGATCGAGGACGACGCCGGCATCCGCGCGCTCCTCGAGCGCACGCGTCGCATCGCCGTGCTCGGGATCAAGATCCCGGAGTCGCGCCAGCCGGCGTACTACGTGCCGGAGTATGCGAAGCGTGCCGGCTACGAGATCGTGCCGGTGCCCGTGTACTACCCGGAAGCTGCGGAGATCCTCGGCGAGCACGTCTACCGGACCGTGTCCGAGATTCCCGGCCCGATCGACATGGTGAACGTCTTCCGCCGGCCGCGCGACATCGACGCGCACGTGGACGACATTCTCGCCAAGCGTCCCGCGTCGGTCTGGTTCCAGCTCGGCATCCGCAACGACGCCGCGGCCGAGCGCTTCGCGCGCGCGGGGATCGACGTGGTGCAGGACCGCTGCCTGCTCGTGGAGCTCGGCGCGATCGGGCGCTGAGTCGCACCGTCGAGCCGGCGCGCCCGTCAGTCAGCGCGCGACGGTGACGACGACGCGGGCGTATCGCGTGAGCGGGGGCGTTCCGTCGTCGGTTCCCTCGAGCACGAGCTGGATCGTCTGCCCAGCGCGCGCGTCGGCGGGCACCCGCAGCGTCGTCGCCAGCGAGTCCGGGCTCGACAGCCGCACGTCGCCGGGATACGTGTCGACGTCCTTCCATCGCCACCAGCGCACGCGCACGGCGTTACCGTCCGGATCGGACGTGCTGCCTTCGAGGCGCACCGTCTCGCCGGGACGCGCCGAGAGGTGCGCGCTCCCGCGCACGCCGACCACCGGATCGTGGTTGGCGTCGGCGTACCGCGGCGTGACCGACCATTGCACGCGCGCCGCGAAGTCGTTCTGCGCCGCAGGGGTGAAGTTGGGCTCCGGCGACGGCGGACGTGTCGACGGGCCCTCGGGACCGATGCGCTCGAGGCTGCGCATGAACTCCTGGAACGACGCGGCCGCGCTCCCCTGCCCGCGCTGCGGCGCCCCCTTCGACGCCGGGTTCACCGCGGTGCGTCCGGCCCACCCGCCCGGCGTATCGTCGCGGTAGGCACCGAGCCCGTTGGCGATCAGGTCGAAGAAGGTGAAGGTGTCTCCCTCGCCGAGGAACTCGCCTTTCGGCCGCGGCGGCAGCCACACGACGTAGCCGAGCTTGCGCAGTGAATCGGCGGTGAATCCCGACAGGCCGAAGTAGTCGAAGCGGTCGCCTTTCACCATCTGCTTGCCGTCGCCCCACACGCGATAGTGCTCGCCCAGCGGACCCCGGCTCGAGACGTTCGCGCGCGTCCAGCCGACGCTGAAGTAGGGCGCGTTCTCCGCGGAGGCGAAGACGAACGCGCCGTACGCGACGTTCACGCCCCCCTGGCCCGCGGAGAGGGAGCGGATGTCCGGCCAGTTGGGCGCGATGTACTTCGCGTAGGTGTCGTCCTGATCGCCCGAGAGGGAGAGGATCGCCTTGCGCGACACACGTGCACGCAGCGCCGGCCAGTCGGCGGATCCCTCGTTGCGCTCCTGGATCGACTTCAGCGCCCGGGCGATCGTGCTCGCCCCGCCCCACGCGAGCAGATAGATCGGCTCGGATGAGTCGTCGAGGAGGAGATCGCGGATGAGGTCGGACCCGGGCGTGTCCTTCGAGATGTCGCCGTCGAACTCCACGTTCCCCCAGCGGACCTTCGAGCGCAGCTCGGCCGGCGTGGGATACGACGCGTCGTGCACGCGCAGGTTCGGGTAGATGCGCTCGTACACGTCCACGGCGTCGTCGATGAATCGCTCACCCGGCGCCCAGCGCCACGATTCGCACGGGCAGAGATCGAGACCGAAGCGCGTGTACTCGCGCCCGGGCACCGACAGCTTCCTTCCGGTGCCGTCGCCCTTCCAGTGGAACTGGCTGCTCGCGTAGACGAGACCTTCCGTGCGGAAATCGGTGCCGTAGAGGAGGTAGCGCAGGAGCGAGTTCGAGTCGTCGAGCTCGGGGTCGGTCGTGACGACGACGCGCGGCTTGGGCGCTTCACTGGCGCTGGTGCGGGCACCGATGGCTCGCGGCACAGGCGCACACGCGACGAGGAGCGCGACGACGAATGCCGGGGCGAGCGCGCGCGGGCGAGCGCGTGCGTCCGGCGCCGGGAGCGCGAGACGATGCATGACGGACTATCGCACGACGAGCAGACCGTGCGCCAGATCGAGCAGCCACCAGCGCGGCGCGAGCTCGCGGAGCGCCGTGGCGAGCGGCCGCACGCGGCCGGGCGCGACGAGCACGCGCACGCCGCTCGGCGAACGAAGCACCGGGTAGCGCCGGCCGAGCGCGGAGAGTGCCGCACGCGTGTCGGCGTGCAGGTGCAGCGTCCAGTCGGCGACGTCGAGCGCCGGCACGAACCCCTCGAGCGTCTCGATGCCGAGCCGGGGGCTCGGGCCGAACGCGCTGTCCGTTCCGATCATGCGCGGCACGAGCTCCGCCCACACGGTGTCGGCCTGGCCGGGGCGCACGAGCGGATAGCGAAGGAGCGATCCGGCATCCGACGGGGCGCGGACCGCGATGCTCGAATCGCGGCCGGCCGACTCGGCACGCTCGCGCCACTCGATGAGATCGTGGATGGGGCGTGCGAGTGCGCGTGCGGTCGCGGCGGGCAGCCCGAACTCCTCCGCCTCCTCGACGAGCACGAGTCCCGGCCGCAGCGCGCCCTTCATGGCGAGATACCGGCCGAGCCGCGCGCGCGCGACCGGATCGCGCGGGTGCGTGCGCGTCGCGGCGTAGAGGAGCTCCTCCGCTTCGGACCAGCGGCCGGCGTCGAGCAGCGAATCGGCCCGCGACGGAGGCAGCTCGTCCTGCGCGCGCGCCCGCGCCGGCGTGCCCGCGGTGGCGAGCAACGCGCCGAGCAGGCAGGCCGCGCCGGCGACGACGCGTGTACGCCGCGGTGCGCGCCGCATCAGAGCCGCGTGATCCGCGCGAGCAGCACCGAATCGGGATCGAACCCGAGCGATCTCGGCTTCGCCGCGAGTTCTCCGGGCAGCGCCAGCGTGACGCGCGGCTCGGCGGGAATGTGCAGCTCCACGCGGTGCGCCGTGCCCGCGGCATCGGTGACCACGACGGTCAGCGGAAACGCGTAGACGCGCGCGCTGTCCTGGATCACGAGCAGGGAGACGCCGCCGGTGCTCGCGTCGAACGCCCATCCGATCGACGGCTCGGCGACGCCAGGGCGCCGCAGCCACTGAGCGAAGAACGTCGCGAGCGAGCGCCCCGACGACCGCTCGAGCTCGCGGCGCAGGTCGTCGGTGAGCGCGGTCCCGTCGCGATGCGCCGTGTAGTACGCGCGCAGGCCGCCGAAGAACGCGCTGTCTCCGAGCTCGCGATGCAGCAGGTACGCCACGTACGAGCCCTTCTGGTAGCTGTTCGCGTTGAGCAGCTCGAGGTAGTCGGTCTGCGCCGTGTCGATCACCGGTCGCACCGCGACCACGGAATCCTCGAGGATCGTCGCGCGGGCCTTCCGCATCGTCGCGGTGAACGCGCTGTCGCCGTGCGCGTGGCGCGTCCAGAGCGCCTCGAAGTAGTCCGCGAGGCCCTCGGACAACCAGAGGTGCGCCCACTCGCGCTCGGTGACCGCGTCGCCGAACCACTGATGCGCCGTCTCGTGCGCGATGATCCGGTCGCTCACCGCCTGCTCGGAGAAGAGCCGTCCGAGGTAGAAGATCGCCGTGGCGTTCTCCATCCCACCGAACCGGGTCGACGACTGGAAGTGCGCGAGCTTCTCGTACGGGAACGGCGCGACGAGGGACTCGAAGTACTCGAGGATCGACGGCGCGCTGGAGAACGCGCCGGGCAGCCACGCGCGATTCTCCGGCATCACGTAGACGGACTGCGGGATGCAGCGCGCCGGCTTCGCGTCCGCGCACCCCGGCGTGAGGTCGTACTTCACGAGCGGCCCCGCGGCGATCACCATGAGGTACGGTGCGATCGGGTGCGTCTCGCGCCAGCGCGTCTCGGCTCGTCCCGCGTCGCGCCCGGAAAGGCGGCGCGTTCCGAGTGGAAGGCCGTTCGCCACCACCGTGCGTCCCGCGGGAGCTCGCACGGTCCACGAGACCGTCGCCTTGTCGCTCGGGTGATCGACCGTCGGCAGCCACTGGCGCGTCCGGTCGGGCCAGTTGTCGCCGAACCAGGTCCACCGGCCGAGCGAATCCTTGCGCACGACGAGTCCGTCGCTCACGAAGCCGTCGTACACGACGCGCACGCGCACCGTGTCGCCCGTTGCGTTCGCGAGGGGGATCTCGAGGCGCTCCGCGGCGTGCGTTGCCCGGACGGCGCGACCGTTCACCTCGACGGCGCGCACGCGCAGCGAGCCCGCCAGGTCGAGTCGGAGCGTCGCGAGCGACGGGGCGCGCCGCGCCGTGACGATGACGTCGCCCCGGAGAAACGCGCCGGTGTCGGGAAGCTCGAGGCGGACGTCGTAGTCGAGCACGTCCACGCCGGGCTCGTAGTTCGAGCCGGTGAGCGACGGAAGCTGCTGCGCGCGAGCCGGCCGCGGCATCGCCAGCGCGCCCGCCGCCGCCAGGAGGACGAGCGCCGCGCGGCGCACGCTCACTGCGCCGCTCCCGTGAGCCGGTAGATCGCGCCGGCGGCGTCGTCCGAGATCAGGACGCTCCCGTCGGCCGCGACGACGACGTCCACCGGCCTGCCCCATCGGCTTCCGTCCGCGCGCTGCCAGCCCGTGACGAGGTCCTCCACCTGCCCGGGCTGCCCGCCGGCGACGTGGATGCGCACCACCTTCGCCCCCGTGGGCGTGTCGCGATTCCACGAGCCGTGGTACGCCACGAGCAGATCGGACCGATACGATGCGGGCAGCAGCGTCGCGCGGGAGAGAAAGGTCATCCCGAGCGGCGCGGAGTGCGCCTGCAGCTTCGCCGCGGGCGGGATCGTGCTCGCACACCGCGCCGCGTCGCCGTACTCCGGATTCGGCACGCGATCGCCGTAGCAGTACGGCCAGCCGTAGTCGCCGCCGTCGGTCAGGATGTTGATCTCCTCCGGCGGGAGATCCTCGTGATTCGGCTGGAGGTTGTCGCGCTCGTTCTGCGACGCCCACAGCGCGCCCGTCGTCGGCTCGAACGCGAGGCCCACCGCGTTGCGCAGCCCGGACGCGAAGACGCGCTTTCCCGAGCCGTCCTCGTCGAACCGGAGTACCGCCGCGCGATCGCTCGACTGCTCGACGCACAGGTTGCACGTCGATCCGACCGCGACGTACATCGCGCTGTCCGGGCCGAACACGATCGTGCGCGTCCAGTGCCCCCCATTCCCCGAGTAGCGGTTCACGTACACCGGGCTCCCGCTCGCACGCCCGTCGGCGCCGAGCGCGACGCGCACCACGCCGTCCGTGTTCGCCACGTAGAGCGCGCCCTTGTGAAAGGCGAGTCCGTGCGGCTCGACGACGCCATCCGCCGCGCCGTCGCCATTCGCGTCGGCGAGCCGCACGACGCGACCCTTCCCGGGCTGCGTCGCGTACACCGCGCCGTCGGGGCCGACGGCCATGAACCGCACGCCGGCGAGCCCCTGCGCGAAGTAGCCGACCGTGAAACCCGCGGGCACGCTCAACTTCCCGTCGAGCGCCGCGACGCGGGCGGTCGTGTCGTCGCCCGGGCCGGCAACGGACGCGGGCGGCGCACCGCCTCCGCACGCGGCGAGCGCGAGGCCCGACGTCGAGACGATCGCGAGCGACGCCGCGAGCAGCGCCGGCACTCCGAATGATCGCATTCCCAATCTCCGTGGATCAGCGCGCGAAGAAGCGCGCGAGTCGGCTGTCCTCGTCGCCGTCGAGCTTCGCGGCGGCGTCGAGCGCCGCCGCGAGCTCGGGCGCCGTCTGGTACCGATCGCCGGGGTCACGCTGCAACGCCTTCGCCAGCACGCGCTCCACCGCCTCCAGGCCGGCCGACGGCGCGGCCTGCCGCAGCGGAACGGGATCGCTCTTGAGCCGCGCGATCATCATCTCCTGCTGCGTACGTCCCGTGAACGGCAGCTTCCCCGTGAGCATCTCGTACGTCATCAGCGCGAGCGAGTAGACGTCGGTGCGCGGATCGAGCGGCCGGCCGCGCAGCTGCTCCGGACTCATGAACTCCGGCGTGCCGAGGATGATTCCGGTGGCGGTGAGCTTCTGCAACTCCGCGTCCAGCCGGCGCTCCTTCGCCAGGCCGAAGTCCATCACGACCGCGCGCTCGCCGCCGGCGGCGATCCGGCTGATCATCACGTTCTCCGGCTTGAGGTCGCGATGCACGATCTTCAGCTCGTGCGCCACGTGCAGCCCGGTCGCGATGTCGCGCACGAAGCGCACGACGTCGGCGATCGGGATCGTCCCGAGCCGGTTGTTGCGATCGGAGAGCACCTCGCCTTCGAGGTACGGCATCACCACGTACACGAGCCCGTCCTGCGTCTCGCCGAGCCGGATGATGTGGCAGACGTTGGGATGCGCGAGGCGCATGCCGAGGCTCGCCTCGCGGCGGAGCCGCGCCATCGCGTTCTCGTCGCTCGACAGCGACGCGGAGAGCACCTTGATCGCGTACTGCTCCTCCGTCGACACGTCGCTCGCGAGATAGACGAACGACATCCCGCCCTCG
>Ga0310810_10000922_pt1 | contig 29726 bp, 25 predicted proteins | sample NCmetagenome_FD_207641 | JGI IMG/M metagenome (GOLD analysis project Ga0310810, IMG submission 207641) | Soil microbial communities from experimental microcosm in Duke University, North Carolina, United States - NC | ecosystem: Engineered > Artificial ecosystem > Soil microcosm > Unclassified ... | reverse complement strand
GGCTCGCGAGCTCCTCGAGCATCACGCTGTAGTCGCTCGCGAGCCAGCCGAGTCCCGGCGTGAACAGCAGCACGGGCAGAGCGCGCGCCGCGGGCGCGATCGGCGCGTCGGCGCGTGCATGGACCCGAAGCGTTCCCGCCGCGCGTGCGACGTCGGGGCCGAGCTTCGCGGCGAGCGTCGCGATCCGGCGCTCGCGCCACTCGGACGGGAGAACGGGCGCCTCCTCCGTGCGCGCCGACGGACCGGCCGGATACCAGATCCACACGGCCAGCGCGCGCGATCTCGTGCTGTCCGCGGGATCGCGCCGTGCCGAGTCGGTCCAGACCTGGAACCGCCTGCCCACGGCGTATGCGCCCGTCGGACGCGGAGCCTGGCCGTCTGCCGCCGCTGCGTACGCGAGTGCGGCGGCGGCGAAGAACATCGTTCTGAGGGAGTGATTCATTCGACTCGTCGGTGCGTGGATGGAGATTCCTCGACTCGCTCCGCTCGCTCGGAATGACGGCTGGCCGACGTCATTCCGAGCGCAGCGCGCAGCGCCCCCCTGCCGTCATTCCGAGCGCAGCGCGCAGCGCCCCCCTGCCGTCATTCCGAGCGCAGCGCGCAGCGCGGAGTCGAGGAATCGCCAGCCGTCTTCCAGCGCCGTGCACGAAACGCCCTACCGCCGGCCCGAGCTCGAAGCGATCAGGTCGAGGATCGGCATCTCGATCATCATCCCCGCCGGCGCGTCGTAGTTCGACAGCACGACCACCGTCCACCCGTCGTCCCACAGCATCTGCAGGTCGGCGTCGTGTCCCGTGTCGGGGTTCGAGCCCGAGTGGCCGACGACGCGGCGCCCGTTCATCGGCCGGTCGAAGAAGCCGAGTGCGTACTGCACCGGCCCGCCCATCGAGACCTCGCCCTTCGTGATGCTGTCGGCGATCGCCGGCGGGACGAGCGCGCCGGTGCGCAGCGCACGAGCGAACCGGTAGAGATCCTCCGCGGTGTACGAGCCGCCGCCGAAGCCGAGCGGGCGCGACGTCGCGACGCCCGCACCGCCTCCGCGCACGCTCTCCGGCCGGCGCGGCTCGACGCCGAGCGGATCGAACTCGGTGAACCGCGCGTAGCCGACGGCGTCGGGCACGTCGGGCCGCCTCACCCCCGCTGGGGCGAACACGTTGCGCGCCAGATACTCGTCGTACCGGAGGCCGCTCAGATGCTCCACCACCGCTGCCAGCACGGCGAAGTTGCCGTTGCTGTAGTCGAAGCTCTTTCCGTGGTTCGCGTTGAGCGGCGCATCGGCAAAGTCCGGCAGCATCGCCTCGTGCGAGGCGTAGTTCTTCTTCAGGTCGAACTTCGGTGAGAGGAAGACGTCGGGAACCCCCGCCGTATGCGTCAGGAGCTGGCGGATGGTGATCGTCTTCGCCGCCTCCCGGTTCGGGTAGCTCGGCAGCACTTTCGCGAGCGTGTCGTCCCAGGACAGCTTGCCCTGCGCGACGAGCTGCGCGATGGCGACGCTCGTGAACATCTTCCCCATCGAATACGTCGCGAACGGAGTGTCCTTCGTGTTCGCCCTGCCATGTTCGCGGTCGGCGAAGCCGTAGGCGTCGTCGACGAGCACGCGGTCGTCGTGCGCGACGAGCACGATCCCGGAGAACCGGTCGGAGTCCGCCGCTTCCTTCACCTTCGCGCGGATCACCTCGGCGATGCGGTCGTCGGTGAGCTGGCCTTCGGCCCACGGCTTCCGCGGACCGCCCATGCGCGGCTGGTCGAGCGGTACGAGCGTGATGTTCGCGATCCGGCTCGCGTCGCCCGCGGCCGGCTCGATCTCCATCGCCAGCCACTTCGTCTCGTTCGCGGCTCGCGTCATCATCCGGAGCGCGCTGCCGGCCATCTCGAAATGCTGGACGCGCAGGCCGCCGCTCTGCGCGTGCAGCGTCGCGAGCATGTTCGCGATCTTCTCCGGCGAGCGCCCGCGCACGTCGCGGCTCCAATGCTCCGCGACGAACCGCGCGACGGTGGCCGAGTCGCCGGCACCGACCGCGTCGAGGAATTGCTGGCCGAGCTTGCCGATGGGCGTGTCGGGAAGCGGCTCGGCTGCCGCCGGCGGGCTGTCGCCCGGCCGAACGGTGGTCTGGGCCAGGGCGACGGCCGGCATCGCGGCCGCGAGGGCGATTGCGAGAATGCGAGGTCTCATGGGAGGGCTCGAGTGCGGGTCGGGTCGATCCTTCCCCCTCACAACACCGGCCGCCCCGATGGCGTTTAGTCGCCCGCGAAGAAATCTTCCGGCGTGTCCTTCCTCACCACGCTCCGGTCTGGCTTCACCTCGGCCGCGTCGCGCCGCGCCGTCACGGCGCCGGCGCGAACCGCCGCCGAGGAGTCGCGCGCGGCGCTGCTCGAGCGGCTCTACCGCGACCACGCCGACCGCATCTATGGATTGTGCCTCCGCATGAGCGGCGACCGCGTGCGCGCTACCGAGCTGGCGCAGGACGTGTTCGTCCGCGCGTGGGAGCAGCTCGACCGCTTGCGCTCCGACGGAGACGCGGGAGCGTGGCTCTGGCGGCTGGCGACGAACGTCGTCCTGAACGCGATGCGCGCCGAGCGGCGGCGTCACGCGCGGGTGGCGCCGGTGGCGGAGCCGGCACTGCTCGAGCGCGCGCAGCTCGGTACGCCGCTGCCCGTCCGCCGGCTCTCCCTCGACGCCGCCATCGCCGGACTACCAGGCCGCGCGCGCGAGGTGTTCGTGCTTCATGACGTCGAGGGCTTCGCCGGTCCGGAGATCGCCGAGATGCTCGGCGTCGCCGAGGGCACGGTGCGCGCACACCTGCACCGCGCGCGCGCCCTGATGCGGGAGACGCTGCGATGAGCGCGCGCGAGGCGGTCCACCTCACCGACGAGCGGCTCGACGACTACGTCGACGGCGTCATGGACCCCGCAGCGCACGCGGCGGCGGAGGCGCATCTCGCGACGTGCGAGCGGTGCCGGCGCCTCGTCGGCGACACGCGCGAGATGCTCGCGCTCGCCGGGCGCGAGCGAGTGGCCGTGAGCGCGCCGCCTGAGCTGTGGGCGCTCGTCGCGTCCTCGACGATCCATCTCGCCGAAGTGCGCCGCCGCGTGGTCGCGTCGATGCGCGGCGTGCTGCTCGCCGGCGCGATCGCCCTCGTCGCGGCGACCGCGCTGGTGACGTGGAAGATCGCGCGCTGGACGATGGCGCCCCGCGCCGAGGCGCCGAGTGTGGTCGTGCCCGAGGCGCGCCCACGGGGCGGCGTACACGCCGGACACCCGATCGTCCCGGAACCGCCGGAGCCGCCGGATGCTCCGCGGCCCTGATGCCTCGATGCGTCGGCGTGCGCAACGCGACGCGTTCACATCTCGTCGGCGGAGGGCCCGTACACGCCGGGCACGCGGATGCCCAGCAGACGGAGATACACGCCGAGCTGCGCGCGATGATGCGCGGGATGGCTGATCCCGTGCTGGCGGAGCAGCAACGCGCGCGGCTCGCGGAAGATCGGCGTGTCGCCCATGCGCATCGTCCAGTGCGCCGCGAGGCGCGCCGGATCGAGCGCGGCGAGCGATTCACGGAAGCTCGCGCTGGTCCGGTCGAACAGCGCGAGCAGCTCGCCGAGGTCGCCGACGGTGGGCGAGCGGTACGGCGTCGCGCCGAGGTCCAGCTCGTCCGACGTCGCGATGATCTCGGCGAAGCTCGGCAGCTCGGCGAGATGCGTGGCGAGCCGGCCGAGCGTGTACGACTTCTCGTGTGGCTTCCAGTCCCAATGGTCGAACGGCACGCGCTCGAGCACGCGGCGCGTGGCGGCGAGCTCGGGCTCCAGGTCGGGGAACAGCTCGGAGATGGTGGCGGTCATTCGTTGGATGTCTGCGGTGATGGTGCCTCGGGATTCCCGGCGCCCTGGCGCGAGCGCATCTTACCGTCGCACCGAACGCCTCACTAGGAAAAACGCGACAGACATCCCGTGACGCTTCGAGCCATGCACAGCAGCGCCGTCGGACTGCTGCGGCCGCTCGCCGATCCGGGCGGGCTCGCGCGCTACGAGCCGTCCAGCGACCTCGTGCCGTTCGTCGAGCACCACTGGATCGTGCGGTGGAACGTCGACGCCGGCGCGGAGCACGTGGCGGAGACGCTGCCGCATCCGTGCGTGCATCTCGTCGTCGAGCAGGGCGCGTCGGGGGTGTTCGGCATCGTGCTCGGCCCCTTCCGCAGGCGCATCCGCGGTCGCGGCCGCGCGGCGGCAATCCGGTTCCGCCCCGGAGGCTTCGCGGCGATCTGGCCGCGGCCGCTGCGCGCGATCACGGGGCGCATCGTCCCGCTCGACGCCGCGTTCGGCCACGACGGTGCGGAGTACGAGCGCGCCGTGCTGGATGCTCCGGACGACGACGCGACCCTCGTGACGCTCGCCGAGGCATTCGTTCGCTCGAGATCTCCTCGCGCGGACGAGGGGCTCGCGCTGGTGACGCGAGCGATGGAGCTCGTGGCATCTGATGCCCGCATCGCGCGCGTCGACGATCTCGCGCTCGAGCTCGGGGTCGGTGTCCGCACCCTCCAGCGACTGTTCTCCGATCGCGTCGGCGTCAGTCCGAAGTGGGTGATCTGCCGCGCGCGGCTGCAGCAGGCGGCGGCGCGCGTCATGGCCGGTGACGACGTCGAGTGGAGCCGGCTCGCGCTCGAGCTCGGGTACTACGACCAACCGCACCTCATCGCCGCCTATCGCTCGATCGTCGGCGTCACGCCGGCAGAGCATGCGCGGCGCGTCGGCTCCCCTTCACGCGAGGCGACCGCCGTGCGGCGCGTCGGCAGCGCATGATGCACGGCCTGGTTCCGAGAATCCCCGCCACCTCCTGCCTCCTCGGGGCGCTGCTCCTCGCCGCCTGCGCCGGCGGCACCACGACGTCGGCCACCACGGCGCCGTCGCTCCCCGAGATCGAGGCCTACCCGCCGATGGCGAGCGGCTCGCCGCCGGGCGCTTCGGCGCATGCCGATTCCATCGCGAAGACGCTCGGCCGCGGCGTGAACTTCGGCAACATGCTCGAGGCGCCGACCGAAGGCGCGTGGGGACTTTCCGTCACCGACGACTTCGTCGCGAAGGCGGCGTCGGCGGGGTTCACCTCGGTGCGCGTCCCGGTGCGCTGGAGCAACCATGCGCTGCCCGAGGCGCCGTACACGATCGATCCCGCGTTCATGGCGCGGGTGGAGACCGTCGTCAACAAGCTGCTGGCGCGCAATCTCACCGTCGTGCTGAACGTGCATCACTACCGGCAGCTCGACGGCGATCCGCTCGACGCCGGCGAGGCGCCGGTGTCGACCGCCGTCGTCGACGTCCGCTTCGTGCGGCTCTGGGAGCAGATCGCGGCCAAATTCCAGGGCGCGAGCGACCGGCTCGTCTTCGAGCTGTACAACGAGCCGCACGGCCGGCAGAACGGATCGCCGTGGAACGTGCTCGCGGCACGGGCGCTCGGCGTCGTGCGGAAGACGAACCCCGGCCGTGTCGTGATCATCGGGCCCACGCACTGGAACTCGGCCGGCGACCTCGCGCAGCTCTCGCTGCCGAACGACGCGAACCTCGTCGTCACGATCCACGACTACAACCCGTTCACCTTCACCCACCAGGGCGCCGAGTGGGTGACCCCGACGCTCCCCGTGGGCGTGACCTGCTGCAGCGCGGCCCAGACGGCCGACATGACCGCGCCGCTCGACGTCGCGAAGACGTGGGCGGCGGCGAAGCGTTATCCGGTGTACGTCGGCGAGTTCGGCGCGTACTCCAGGGCCGACAGCGCGTCGCGCATCACGTTCAACCGCACGATGCGCGACGCGATCGAGGCACGCGGGATGACGTGGGCGTACTGGGAGTTCGCGTCGGGATTCGGGGTGTACGATCCGGCGACGCTCACCTTCCGCCAGGGACTGCTCGACGCGCTGCTGGGGCCGTAGCGGCCGGCCCCAGCGTCGGCGCGCGTCTGCTAGTGCGCGTTGCCCCGCGGTAGCGCCGTCGGCGGCAGGAGGCCGTTCAGGCGCATGTAGTTCGCGATCTGGCTGTAGTGGTCCGTCATGTCCTGCACGTGGATGAGCACCATCGCCACGCGTGGGACCTGCCGCGAGTTGCCGCCGTACGACATCGTCACGTCGTCGGTGAGCGTCGCGTCGCTGAGCTGCGCGAACGCCTTCTCGCAGAAGTCGAACGACGCCTTGAGCTGCGTCACGAGCTTCTCCTTCGCCCACGTCGCCTTCACCGAATCCGGCGTCGACGTCTCCTCCGCGGTGCGCTGCCCCTTCATCGCGCCGAACTGATCGCAGAAGAAGTAGTTGTCGTTCGCGAGATGCTCGGCGATGTGGCCGATCGTGAGCTGCGCCGGCGTCGGCTTGTAGTCGAACTTGTTCGCCGGGATCGAGTCGAACGCCTGCGCGAGGTTGTGCTGGAGCGACATCGTGCGGCCGCGGAACACGTCGGTGATGACGTTCGCGCTCTTGGCGGCGGGTTGCTGCTGTGCGGCGAGACCGACGGGGACGACGAGCGAGAGGATGAGCGCGCGCGCGATCTTCATGGGAGGGCTCCCGACAGGGCCGAGGTGAAGGAGTGAACCTGAGCGGGTTGTGCGGAATGCGCAACTCGCCGTAGCTTCCGTCCGCGCGTCGAGGACGCCTCCGGTCCGCGGAAAGGGCAGCGCCCACCTCAGGAAGTACCAGCTCGATGGTCTGACCTTCTTCGGGCCGCCGTGCGGACGCCGGCCACTACGAAGGAGGCCATTCATGTCGTCCGAGTTCCGTCGCACCCTCCCCGTCCGTCCCGACCTCGACCAGCAGAAGACGCTCGCGAAGGAGCTGCTGCACGCCTTCCGCGCCGGCGATCGCGAGGCGATCGCGCGCATGCGCGCCGTGCTGCCGGACAAGGCCGAGCTCTCGCTCGCCGACGCGCAGTTCGCCCTCGCACGGGAGTACGGCTTTCGCAGCTGGCGGGAGCTGAAGGAGCGCATCGAGAAGTCCGCCGCCGACGCCAGGCCGCCGCTCGAGCGGTTCCGGCTGGCGGTCCCGCGCGGCGACGCACGCACGGTGCGCGCGCTGCTCCGCGATCACGCCGATGTCCGCGCCCAGGTGAACGCGCCGATCTTCGCGTTCGACTCCCCCGCGCTCGTCGTCGCGTCCGACGAACATCCGGAGGTCGTCGACGCGCTGCTCGAGTTCGGCGCGGATCCCAACCGGCGGAGCGACTGGTGGGCCGGCGGGTTCCATCCGCTGCACGTGGTGCGCGGTGCCGCGGCGGAACGGCTCCTCGCCGCCGGCGCGGTGCCCGACGCGTGCGCCGCGGCGAACCTCGACCGCGCCGACCTGCTCGCCGCGCTGCTCGCGCGTGATCCCTCGCGCGTGCACGAGCGCGGAGGCGACGGCCAGACGCCGCTCCACTTCGCGCGCTCCCGCGCCGTCGCCGATGTGCTGATCGCCGCCGGCGCCGATCTCGATGCGCGCGACGTCGATCATCGCGCGACGCCGGCGCAGTGGATGATCGGCGACGGCGCCGGCTCGCCGCGCCACGCGCTCGCACGGCATCTCGTCGACCGCGGCGCCTCCGTCGACATCTTCCTCGCCGCGGCGCTCGGCCTCACCGACCGCGTGCGCGCGATGCTCGGCGCGGATCCCTCGTTGCTCCGGCTCCGCACCAGCGAGGGCGACTACGCGCCGCAGCCGCCGAGCGCGGCGCACATCTACGAATGGACCATCGGCGGGCACCGCTCGCCCCTCCACGCCGCGGCGACGTTCGGGCAGCTCGAGACGCTCGCCGCGATGGAGCGGTTCGCGAGCCCGGTGGACCGGCTGCTCGTCGCCTGCCACCGCGGCGACGGCGACGCCGCGCGCGCGGTGATCGCCGAGCACCCGGGCATCGTTGCGGGGCTCGGAGCGACGGACCGCGCCGCGCTCACCGACGAGGCATGGGCGACGAACGCACCCGCGGTCGCCCTGATGCTGGACCTCGGCTTCGATCCCGGCGCGATCAGCCCCACGACCCACAACGGCGGCACGGCGCTCCACTGCGCCGCCTGGCAGGGCTCGGCCGCGTGCGTCGCCGCGATCCTGCGGCATCCGTCGGGGCGCGCACTGCTCGAGGTGCACGACCCGCGCTTTCACGGCACGCCGCTGCACTGGTGCGGCCACGGCTCGGTGAACCGCGGCAATCCGCACGGGGAGTACGCCGAGATCGCGCGGATGCTGATCGACGCGGGCGCGCACGTCGCACCCGACGTGGCCGAGTGGCAGGGCTCCGACGAGTTCCACGAAGTGATCGACGAAGCACTGCGCGCGCGCTGACGCGCACGCCCTCGCGCGATCAGTCGCCGCCGCCGAGCACGATGACGAAACGTTTTCCGTCGGGAGAGACGTCGTACATCGTGTTCGGCCCGGAGTGGTAGGGCGCGCGGAACAGCTTGGTGAGCGGGCCGATCGTCGGCGAGCCGCCGATGGCCGACGCGCCGATCCGGACCGACATCAGCACGCCTCGGCTCCAGTAGAACAGCTCGTGCCCGTCGCCCCGCCACACGGGGTGAATGCCGCCACCCTTCGAGACGGTCACGCGCTCGCCGCGCTTCGGATACGAATCGAGGTACACCTCCGACTGGCCCGACTGGTCCGAGGTGTAGGCGATCCACCGTCCGTCCGGCGAGACGCGCGCCGCCGTCTCGTCGGCGTCCGTGGCGACGTACGCCGCCGGCGGCGATCCGTCGGCGGGCTGCACGATGACGTCGTGACCGCTCTCCGATGATTGGTCGGTCACGAGCAGCGCGCCGCCGTCGGGCAGCCAGTCGCTCGCGAACTGAACGCCGTCGCGGACCGCGAGCACGCGCGAGCTGCCGGCGGTGGCGTCGACGTTCCGGACCATGATGTCCTTGCCCCCGGCCGCGCTCGCCGAATACGCGAGCATCGATCCGTCGGGACTCCACTGGGGATCGTTGTTGTCGGCGTCGTCGTCGGTGAGCCGGCGCGTGGCGTCGTCGTCGAGATTCGTGATCCAGAGGTCGCTCGTCGAGCGCCCGTCCCCGAAGGCGCCGTAGGCCACGCGTGTGCCGTCGGGCGAGATGCGCGGTGTCCACGGCCGGTCGGCGGGGATGACGCGCAACGGACGTCCCGTGCGGTCCAGGATCGCGAGCGACATCTCCGTCGCCGCCCCCGCCGCGGCCGCCGCGGCCGACGGCGTGACGATGCCGAGCGCACCGCGCGCCGCTCGCATGGCGGCCCATTCGGCGCGCAGGTTCGGCGCCGGGTCCTCCCGATGGACCATCGACGTGAGTCGCGCGAGCACCGCCGAGCGCGAGAGTCCCCAGCCGGCCGCGAGTCCCAGCACGAGCATTGCGCCCGCGGCGTACGTCGCCGCGCGCGCCGACACGCGTCGTTCGCGCGGCGCGCTCCGCGTGGTGTTGGTCGTCACGGTGCGAGCGCCGCTTCGCGACGCACGCCCCGGCGCCGGCTCGGCGCCGTCGAGCGGCACGCCGAGCGCCGACGCGAACGCCGCCGCGCTCGGGAAGCGGTCGTCGGGACGCTTGGCGAGCGCGCGCCGCACCGCGGCATCGAGCTCCGCGGGCACGTCGGCGCGCCGCGTCGTGAGCGACGCCGGCCGCTCGCTCACCACCTGCCGCAGCAGGGCCTGCTGCGACGCGGCCGCGAACGGCGGCTCGCCGGCGAGCATCTCGTGCACCACGGCGCCGAGCGCGTAGATGTCCGTGCGCGCGTCGATCGTACGCTCCCCCGCCGCCTGCTCCGGCGCCATGTACTGCGGCGTGCCGAGCATGATCCCGGTGTTCGTGAGGCGCGCGCCGCCGGCGTGCTCGAGCGCGAGCGCGATCCCGAAGTCGGCGACCATCGCGTGCCCGCTCTGGAGCAGCACGTTCTCCGGCTTCACGTCGCGATGCACCACGCCGTGACGGTGCGCGTACTCGAGCGCGTCGGCCATCTCCCGCGCGAGCCGGAGGGCGACGTCCACCGGCATGCGCCCCTCGCGCTCGAGCCGCGACCGCAGCGTCTCCCCTTCGGCGAACGGCATGACGTACCAGAGCATGTCGTCCGCGCTGCCGGAGTCGAACAGCGGGAGCACGTGCGGATGCTGCAGCGACGCCGTGACGCGGATCTCCTCGAGGAAGCGCTCCGCGCCGACGGCCGCGGCGAGCTCCTGGCGCACGACCTTGATCGCGACGCGCCTGTCGTGGCGCACGTCGCGCGCGAGGTGAACGACGGCCATGCCGCCGCGTGCGATCTCGCGCACGATCTCGTAGCGGCCGGCGAGCGCGATGGCGAGCCGCTCGGCGAGCGTCCGCGGCGCCTCCGAGCCGCCGAGCGATTCGGCCGCGGGTCGCTCGAGAAAACCGTCTCCGGCGCGCGCGTGCGCGGCGAGGAGCGACTCGACGTCGCGGCGCAGTGCCTCGTCGCTCCGGCACGCCTCGGCGATGATCGCCTCGCGGCGCGCCGGCTCCGCGGCGAGCACGGATTGCAGCACGGCGTCGAGGACGCGCCACCGCTCGGGCGACATGGGGGGCGCCGCGCCGACCGCGTCGTCGCGCCGGTCGTGAGCGGGGGACGTCATGCGTCGAGCTCGCGGCGGAGCCACATGCGCGCGACCGCCCATTCGCGCACGACGGTGGCGGGCGAGACGCCGAGCACCTCGGCTGCTTCGGGAATGCTGAGTCCCGCGAAGTAGCGGAGGTCGACGAGCCGCGCCTTCTGCGGGTCCATGAGGGCGAGCCGCGCGAGCGCATCGTCGAGCGCGATCACGTCGACCGCGTCGAGCGCCGCGCCGTCGGCCGACGGTGCGCTCGCATCGGCGTCGGCGAGAGTGACCTGGACGGCGCCCCCGCCCCGCTTGCGCGCGCGACGCGTGCGCGCGTGATCGAGCAGGATGCGCCGCATCGCCTGCGCGGCGATGGCGAAGAACTGCGTGCGGCTCTCCCAGCGGACGTCGTGCTGGTCGCCGAGGCGCAGCCACGCCTCGTGCACGAGCGCCGTGGGTTGCAGCGTGTGGCCGACGCCCTCGCGGCGGAGCGCGAGCCCCGCCTGCCGCCGTAGCTCGCCGTAGACGAGGCGGACGAGCGAGTCGCTCGCCTCGACGTCGCCGGCGCCCCATGCGCGCAGCAGCTCGGTGACGGCATGCCCCGAGCCGCCGGCGGCCGGAATGGCCGTCGACGGAGGCGAGACGCCGTCGGGCGGATCGTGGGGCATCGTCGCTCGCGGGCGAGGGAACGGGTCGCTCACGCGTAGGACAGCGCGAGTCGTGATTGGGTTGCCGTGGATTCTGCGCGCTATGGGGAGAGACGCCAGACGTCGCCCGTTCCCCATCCGGAGGATGCCATGACTACGCAGCGGATCCGTGCCTTCGTTTCACTCGCCGCCACAGTGGGAGCGACGCTCTCCCTCGGCGCATGCGTTCGAGCGCCCGTGCGGACCGCTCCCGCCGAGGTCGAGCCGATGCAGGCTCGGCCGCTGTCGATCCGGTTCGACAACGAGGGGCGCGAGTACGTGCACGTGTACGTCGTGGGACAGAAGCGCGAGTGGCTGCTCGGCCGCGTCGAGCCCGGCGCGGTCTCGACGCTGCGGCTGCCGGAGGGATCGGTGACGGAGGAGACCGGGTTCGTGCGGCTCGTCGTGGTGGCCGGCGGGGCGACGACGCTCGACGCGGCGCACGACGTGCGCGCGCGCGTCACGATGGCGCAGCCGGCCACCGTGCTGGCGGCGCAGCGGTGGCGGTTCGCGCAGGGGCAGCTCACCGGGCTGGCAGGCCGGCGGTGACGCCGGGCGGTGATGCCGCGCGTCGCGCCACTCGATGGTGGCGTCGTCCCTCGGCCGAGATCGGCGCCGAGCGCACGGCCCGCATTTGCGCAATCGCGCCCCGCGTCCCAGTATCCGACCGAGCGCCCCGCATCGCACCGGAAACCCAGGAGCAAGCACATCGTGCCCCCCGTCGACTCCACCTACGACGCGATCGTGATCGGGTCCGGAATCTCCGGCGGCTGGGCGGCGAAGGAGCTGTGCGAGAAGGGCCTCAAAACCCTCGTGCTCGAGCGGGGACGCACCGTCGAGCACATCAAGGACTATCCCACGATGAACCTGCGTCCGTGGGAGCTCCCCCATCGCGGTGCCGTCGCGCGGCAGCAGCTCAAGGAGAACCCGCTCATCAGCAAGGCGGCGGGCTACGGCGAGGACACGCAGCACTTCTTCATCAAGGATCGCGACCACCCCTACGTGCAGGAGGCGCCCTTCGACTGGATCCGCGGCTACCAGGTCGGGGGGAAGTCGCTCATCTGGGGTCGCGCATGCCAGCGGTGGAGCAAGCACGAGTTCGTCGCCCCCGAGAAGCTCGGCTACGGCATGGCGTGGCCGATCGGCTACGACGACGTCGCCCCGTGGTACTCGCACGTCGAGCAGTTCATCGGCGTCTGCGGCAACCGCGACGGGATCGAGGCGATGCCCGACGGCGAATACCTCCCGCCCTTCGACTTCAACTGCGTCGAGAAGCATCTCAGCGACGCCGTGAGGTCGCACTACGGCAACCGCTACGTCGTGCAGGGGCGCTGGGCGCACCTCTCGAAGCCGAAGGAGATCCACCTCCAGCAGGGCCGCGGCACCTGTCAGGCGCGCAACCTCTGCATGCGCGGCTGCCCGTACGGCGGCTACTTCAGCTCGAACGCGTCCACCATCCCGTGGGCGGCGAAGTCGGGCCACCTCACGATGCGACCGGACTCCGTCGTCCACTCGATCCTCTACGACGAGAAGACCGGTCGCGCGAGCGGCGTGCGCGTGATCGACGCGCACTCGCACGAGACGCACGAGTTCAGCGCGCGCGTCATCTTCGTCAACGCGTCGGCGCTCAACACGAATCTCATCCTCCTCAACTCGACGTCGGCGCGCTTCCCGCACGGCCTCGGCAACGACAACGGCCTCCTCGGCCACTACGTCTGCCACCACGACTACCGCGCGTCGGCGAACGGACGGATCGCGGGGTTCGAGGACCAGTACTTCTTCGGCCACAACCCGACCGAGTGCATCCTCGCCAACTTCCGCAACCTCGGGAAGCAGGACACGGACTTCGTCGGCGGCTACACGACGTTCACCGGCGCATATCGCGAGGAAGGGCAGCCGGCGGAGCGGGTCGGCGGCGCGTACAAGGACGGGATCGCGCAGCCGGGCCCGTGGGGGATCTACATGTACATGCAGGGGGAGACGATCCCCAAGCAGTCGAACCACGTGCGGCTGCACCCCACGCAGAAGGACCAGTGGGGGATCCCGCTGCTCGTGACGTCGGTGCGCTACGACGACAACGACGAGCGGATGATCCGCGACTGGCGCGCCGAGGCGAAGGCGATGCTCGAGGTCGCGGGGTGCCACGACGTCGAAACGCGCGACAACCACCAGGCGCCCGGGCTCGACATCCACGAGATGGGCGGCGTGCGCATGGGCCGCGACCCGAAGACGTCGCTGCTCAACGAGTGGAACCAGATGCACGCGTGTCCCAACGTGTTCGTCACCGACGGCGCCTGCATGACGTCGACGGGCAACCAGAGCCCGTCGCTGCTCTACATGGCACTCACGGCGCGCGCGGTCGATCACGCGGCGTCCGAGCTGAAGCGGCGCAATCTCTGAGCGAGGCGCGACGATGAATCCCATGAACCGGCGCGAGGCGGTGAAGACGACGGCCGCCGTGGTCGGCGGCGTGCTGCTGACGTCGAGCGGCGCGCTGGCCGGATGCTCGCGCGAGAGCGAGCCGCAGCGCGCGACCGCGTCGGCGAACGGAAAGGCGCTCTCCGACGAGGACCAGACGTTGATCGAGGACGTCGCCGACACGCTGCTTCCCACGACGCCGCGCTCGCCGGGCGCGAAGGCCGCGGGCGCCGGCGCCTTCATCAATCTCGTGCTCACCGACTGCTACGAGCCGGCGGACCAGAAGCGCGTCGTCGACGGGCTCGCCGCGTTTCGCCGGACCTGCGACGAGCTCCGCGGACGCCCCTTCGCCAGCCTGTCGCCGAGCGAGCGGGAGCAGGTCGTGCGCGCCGTGGACGCCGAAGCGCAGAAGGCGCGCGACACCCATTACTTCGGGCTCGTGCGCGAGCTCGCGCTCCGCTCCTACTTCTCGTCCGAGACCGGCATGACGAAGGCGCGGCGCTACATGTTCGAGCCCGGCAAGTGGGTCGGCTGCGTGCCGCTCGCGCCGGGCCAGCCCGCGTGGGCGTGACCGCGCTGGCGTGACGCCGCACCACCCCTGACCGGACGAACGCATACGTGTCGAAGGTGAAGATCGGAATCGTCGGCTCGCGCTTCCAGGCCGACTGCATCGCCGCGTCCGTGGCCGCGATGCCGGAGGAGGCGGAGGTCGTCGCCGTCGCGTCGCCGTCGCCGGGCAACGCCGAGGCCTTCGCGCGCCGGCACGGCATCGCATCGCACTACACGGACTACCGCGAGATGCTGCGCGATCCGGCGATCGAGCTGGTGTCCGTCACCGCGCCCAACCGGTTGCACGCCCCGATCACCATCGAAGCCGCGCGCGCAGGGAAGCACGTCGTCTGCGAGAAGCCGCTCTGCGTCACGCTCGAGGAGGCGGACGCGATGATCGACGCGTGCACGAAGGCCGGCGTGCTGCTGCTCTACGCCGAGGAGCTGTTCTTCGCGCCGAAGTACGTGAAGGCGAAGCAGATGGCCGACGAGGGCGCGTTCGGCCGCGTGCATCTGGTGAAGCAGGGCGAGAAGCACTCGGGACCGCACTCCGACTGGTTCTGGGACGTGAACCAGTCCGGCGGCGGCGCGCTGATGGACCTCGGCTGCCACGGCATCGCCTTCTGCTGGTGGTTCCTCGGCAAGCCGCGCGTGAAGAGCGTGTACGCGCAGCTCTCCACCCAGGTGCACGGCGCGCGGACGCAGGGCGACGACGAGGCGATCACGATCATCGAGTTCGACGGCGGCGCGACCGGCCTGGTCGAGAACAGCTGGAACCGCCCGGGGGGGATGGACGACAGCATCGAGGTGTTCGGCGACAAGGGCCAGACGTACGCCGACATGCTGATGGGCAATGCCCTGCCGACGTATTCCGAGGTCGGCTTCGGCTACGCGGTGGAGAAGGCAGGGAGCACGAAGGGGTGGACCTATCCCGTGTTCGAGGAGCACTGGAACTACGGCTTCCCGCAGGAGATGCGGCACTTCGCGCGCTGCGTGCGCGGCAAGGAGACGCCGATCTCCGACGGCGAGACGGGACGCGTCGTGCAGGAGGTGCTCTACGCTGCGTACGCGTCGGCGGGCTTGGGGCAGAAGATCGAGCTGCCCTTCCGGCCCAGCAGGATCGAGAAGCCGATCGATCTCTGGAAGCAGCCCGAGCTGGCGAGAGCGGCGCTGTGAGCGCAGGCGCTGCACGCATCGCGCGCGGGCCTGCGTGCGCGGTGCGCTCGCTCGTCCTTCCGATCCTGCTCGTCGCAGCCGCGTGCGACGTCACGCGGCCGCAGGGAGCGCTCACGGGCCTGTGGGGCGGACACATCGCGCTCGTCACCCCCGACGACTCCATCGCCGTCGCGCTGACGCAGAAGGGCTCCGAGGTCACGGGGTTCGGCGTGCTGACGTCGACGGGCGTCCCGAGCATCGTCTACGAGGTGTTCACCGTTCGGGGAACCATCGCCAACGGATCGGTCGACCTCTCGCTGTATCGACGTCTCGAGCTGCAGGACGTGCCGCCGATGCGGGTGACGGGCACCCTGAATCGGGGCGTGCTCTCGACCCAGGAGCGCTTCACCGGAGTGGATCGGCCGTTGTCGCTGCGGCACTTCAGGCCCCTTCCCTCGGGGCTCGTCGGCACGTGGGTCATGACGGCGATCAGTGGTCTGCCGCCGTCGCAGCTTCCCAACCTGTACGACACGCTGGTCGTGAGCGAGGACGGTCGCGCGTGGCACACTCGGAACGTGCCGCTCCTCGTGCTCGCCGGGTTCGGCTCCCAGGCGATGTGGGCACGGCGAGGCGGTTGGCTGACGTTGGCGCACGCCGTCAGCACCGTGCCCGACTCGCTGCAGATTCTGAACGCCGAGTTGGTGCGCCTGACCAACGGCGGCTCGAGGACCGAGTACTTCAGGCGAGTCTCGACGTCGAGCGAACTGCCCTGATTCCCCATGGCGGCGCCGTCCGCCGAGCTCGCTTCGCGGACTCGTGCTTCGTGACGCATGTGACAGCGAGCCGTCCACCTCTCGCATACGATCCGGGACCCCTCACACAGGACAGGCCCATGGCACTCTGGAAAGACAATGCCGCATCCGGCACCGCCACTGCCACCCCTCCCGCCTCCACGAAGGACGCCGCCACGATGACTCCTCCCGCCGAAGCTGCCGTCAAGCACTCCGACTACACCCCCGACATCGCTCCCTCGGCGTCGCGCCGCACGTCGCGTGAGATGAAGGAGTCGGTGATCGCCGCGGAGATCACGATCACGGGCAAGATCGACGGCGCGGGGCACGTCCGCATCGCCGGCCGGTTCGAGGGCGACGTCAACATCCAGGGTGACCTCACGGTCGAGCAGGGCGCGAAGCTGACGGGGAGCATCCGGGCCGAGTCGGTGACGATCGCCGGCGAGGTCGAGGGGAACATCGAGAGCGCGCAGAAGGTCGAGCTGATGGCCACCGGCATCCTGAACGGCGATCTCAAGGCGGGCACGCTCACCGTCGCGTCGGGCTCGCGGATGCGCGGCCGCATGGAGTTCGGCTGGAAGGACGAGTCGTTCTCGGGCAACACACACGGGAATCTGCACGTCTCGTGAGCACCGTTCGGCGCTCGCCGGCGGGTGCCACGCGCACCTGCCCGCACTGCCGCGCGGTCATCCTCCAGAGCGCGGCGGTCTGTCCGTCGTGCCGCAAGCACCTGCGGGTCGGCTCGGGTGGGGACGCCGTCGTCCCCACCGCCTCCCCGCTGCGCATCGAGGGCTCCGTGCGCCACCCCGACGCTGGGGAGGCGTGGGAGTATTCGGCGGTCATCACGATCGCCAACGACCGCGGCGAGGAGATCGGCCGCCACATCGTGGGTGTCGGTGCGCTGCAACCCGGTGAGGGGCGCACCTTCACCTTCTCCGTCGAGGTGTTCGCGCCGAAGGGATCGGTCGTGACACCCGAGCAGGCCGCGGCGACGCTCGGCGCCGGCGGGGCGCTGTCCGCCGCCACGAACGGCGCCGCCGAGTTCTCGCCAGGATCGCGCCGGATCAGGTAGCGGTTCAGACCGGCGGGCCACAGGCCCGCCACGGATGTCATTCCGAGCGGAGGGCCGAAGGCCCGCAGTCGAGGAATCGCGCACCTCCCGGTAAAGGCCCCCCTGCCAGGACGATCGCGATTCCTCGACTCGCTGCGCTCGCTCGGAATGACATGGGAGCTGCGCTCAGGTAGTCCCAAGTCCCCAAGTCCCGAAGTCCCCAAGTCACCAAGTCACCAAGTCACCAAGTCACCAAGTCACCGCAGTCTCGGTTCGACGACGATCGGCAGTGCCACCCGCGTCGCGATCGAGCCGTCCGTGGCGAACCACACCTCGAGCCGCTGCTCGCCCGGACGCTCGGGCACGTAGAGAAAATCCGCCGTCTGCCCCGGACCCATCACGATCGTCGCGGCGCCCGGGCGGCGCAGCGCCTCCGGCAGATCCGCGCCGTCGCGCGCGATCGGCGTCCAGCGCGCCACGGTGGAATCGTCGCCGAGCCGGAAGCCGAGCAGCTCGTCGCTGTGGATGCTGACGACGCGCAGCCGGTTCGTGTCGCCCACCGTCATGTGCAGCGGTCGCGGGTTCACGCGGCCGTTCACGAGCAGGAACGCGGGGCCGGCTTTCGCGAAGACGGGCACGCCCCCGCCGCCGGCGACGATGACGTGATCGCGCGCCGGATCGCGTGGTCCGTCGGTGACGACGATCGCGCCGTACATCCCCGAGCCGATCTGGCGCAGCTCGTCGAGGTGCGCGTGGTAGGGAAACGTCCCGCTCCGCGGCGGCGTGAACTCGGCGGCGAACGAATCGCCCGGCGCGATCGGCCGCATGACGTGCGCTCCCATCCCGCTCACGTTCGGCACGCCGTCGGGATAGCTCTCGATCTCGAGGCCATGCCAGTGCACGCCCGTGGGCTCGTCCATCGTGTTCATCACGACGATCCGCACCGGCTGGCCACGACGCAGCTCGAGTACGGGGCCGGGAATCGTCACGGAGTCGCGTGCGGGCGCGGAATCGCCGTGCTGGAGCACGAAGCCGTAGGCGGTCTGCCGCCCCACCAGTCGTCCCGGCTTCTTCTGCGCGTACAGATGCAGCGTGCGACGCTCGGCGACGACGGGCTCGTGATAGCCCGGCGACGGCGTCACGTGGATGCCGATCACGAGCCCGCGCATCTGATGGCCGGCGTGCATCGTGTGCGCGGCCGTCGTCGGCGCGCCGGCGAGGTGCACGACGTACGGGTCGGGTGAGCCGTGCAGCGTCACCGTCTCCCCGACGTGCGACGCGAAGTGGCAGTGGAACACCCAGTTGCCCGGCGTCGTCGGCACCCACGCGATCGACATCGTCCCGCCCATCGGCATCGTCTGCATGTTCTGCAGGAACTGCTGCTCGGGCGGGACCGCGCTGTCGCCGCGCTCGCCGCCGAGCCGTTCGACGCGGTAGTAGAAGCCGTGCAGGTGCAGCGGGTGCTCGATCGCCGCGAGGTTGACGAAGCGCCAGTGCACCGAGTCGCCCTGCGGAAGCGTGATGCGTTCGTTGTTCGGCCACGCCTTGCCGTTGAACACGAGCGCGCTCTCGAACGGGCGATCGGGGTAGTTGTGGAACCACTCCGTGATCACGAAGATCCGGTCGCGCGCGCTCGGCGCACCGGCCGGATCGGCGACGATCGCGCCGCTGAGCTGCGAGTCGAGCCAGTCGCGTTGCCGATAGTCCGTGAGCCCCTTCAACATGCCGAAGTACGGCTGCGTGCCGACGGCGTCGAGCGTGAACGTCAGCTCGCGTGTGGCACCCGCCGCGAGCTGCAGCGTGTCGTCGAGCAGCGCGAGCGCCCGGCGAAATCCGCTGAACGTGAGCGCCGAGTCGGTGCGGTTGCGCAGCGTGAGCCGCACCGTCGTGCCGACCGGCGCGCGGAGCAGGGGTGCGGGCACCTGCGGCGCCTTCCCGCGCTCGGCCAGCGCGAAGATGGGAACGACCGGATCGTCGGCGCCTTCGGGCTGATACGCCGCATCGACGACGTCGAGCGCGACGACGAGCGTCTTGCCGTCGAGGCGTCCCGCGGACGCGAGGTTCTGATTCACCGTCGCGAGCGGCGCACCGGCGACCGGTCGCGGGAGCGAAACGCGTGGCGGTGGGGGGATCACGGCGTCCTGCATCAGCGGCGCAACCGCGACCAGCAGGTGCAGCGCGAGGGAGTACATGACTCGCCTGTCGGGGGAGGGAAGAGAACAATCCTGCCGGTCCAGAGCCGATTGTCAATGAGCCGCCGTTCGCGGAGCGCGCTGAGCACTCCGTCATTCCGAGCGAAGGGCGGGAGCCGACGTCATTCCGAGCGAAGGGCAGGAGCCCCGGAGCCGACGTCATTCCGAGCGGAGGGCCGGAGGCCCGACGTCGAGGAATCGCGATCGTCCCGATAGAGGCGCTCTGTCAGGAGGCGCGCGGTTCCTCGACTACGCGAGCACTGCGTGCTCGCTCCGCTCGGAATGACAGGACCGCGCGAGCCACTGCGTGCTCGCCCCGCTGGGAATGACGGGAGACGACTGACGCCACTCAGCGCCGCTCGACCATCCCTCCGCCGAGCGCCACGTACAGCGCCACGAGATTCTCCGCGTTCGCCCGCCGCAGCCGGAGCAGCTGCTGCTCCGCCGCGAACAGGTTCCGCTCGGCGTCGAGCACCTCGATGTAGCTCACGACCCCCTCGAGGTACCGCGTCCGCGCGAGCGCGGCGATCTGGCGCTGGGCGATCGTGCCGCGCTCCTGCGCCGCTACCTGGTCGGCGAGGAAGCGCCGCCCCGCGAGCGCGTTCGACACCTCCTGGAACGCGACCTGGATCGTGCGCTCGTACTCGGCGAGCGCGATCCGCTGCTGGGCGCGCGCGACGGTCGCGTTGCCGCGCAGGCGCCCGCGATTGAGCAGCGGCGCGGTGAGCGACGGGCCGTAGCTCCAGGTGAGTCCGTCGTTGCCGACCAGCGAGTTGAGCGCGTTCGACGCGAAGCCGAGGGCGCCGGTGAGCGAGATGTTCGGAAAGAAGGCGGCACGTGCCGCGCCGACGCTCGCTTCGGCGGAGCGCAGCCGCTCCTCCGCCGCGAGCACGTCGGGCCGCTCGAGCAGCACCTGAGACGGCACCCCCGCCGCGAGCGCGGCGGCGCTCGTCTGACGCTCGAGCGAGAGCGGATCGGGGAGCGGCCCCGCGACCGGACCGCCGACGAGCACCATCAGCTGATTGTTCACCTGCACCTGCGTGAGCCGCAGGCTCGCGAGCGCCGCCTCCGCCTGCGCGAGAAGCGATTCCGCCTGATGCAGGTCGAGCGCGGACGTGATGCCGGCGCGCGCGCGCACCTGCGCGATGCGCACCCCCTCGCGCCGGCTCGCCACGGTGGTGTCGGCGAGCCGGATCTGCTCCGCCGTCTCGATCGCCGCGAGATACGTCGCCGCGACGTCCTGGATGAGCGAGAGCCGGAAGGCGCGCTGCGCCTGGACCGTCGCGAGATAGTCCGAGCGCGCCGCCTCGGTGAGGTTGCGCACGCGCCCCCAGAAATCGAGCTCGAACGCGGAGGCGCTCACGCCGATCGACGCACGGTCGGTGGTGACGTCGCCCGCGCCCTGGAACCCGGACGCGTTCGCACCGGCGTGGCTCCTCGTCGCGCCCGCCGACACGACCGGCGTGGGAAACCGGTCCGCGCCCTGGATGCGATACAGCCCGCGCGCGACCTCGATGCGCTGCACGGCGACGGTGAGGTCGCGGTTGTGCGCGAGCGCCGCCTCGATCAGGGCGTCGAGCCGCGGATCGGGGAGGAACTCCCGCCAGCCGAGCTCCGTCGCGAGCACGCCCGCGCGGTCGTCGCCGGCGACGGGGCCGTAGCTCGCCGGCGTCGGCATCGGGGGACGCGCATGCCGCGGCGCGAACGAGCATCCGGCGACCAACGGCAGCACGAGCAGCGCGAGCCCTCTACGCATGCGACGGCGCGGCGCCGTGTGCCTGATGATGCGCGATCTCCTCGGGCGTCGGCGGCCGCTTGCGGCTCACCCACCGGCGAACCGAGAGATAGAACAGCGGGATGAAGAAGATTCCGAACGCCGTCGCGGCGAGCATCCCTCCCGCCACGCCGGTGCCGACCGCGATGCGGCTCGCCGCGCCCGCGCCGCGCGCGACGAGCAGGGGCACCATGCCGAGCACGAACGCGAGCGACGTCATGATGATCGGCCGCAGCCGGAGCCGCACCGCGGCGAGCGTCGCGTCGACGGTGCTCTTGCCGTGCCCCTCCTCCTCGATCGCGAACTCCACGATGAGGATCGCGTTCTTCGCCGCGAGACCGATGATCGTCACGAGCCCGACGTTGAAGTAGACGTCGGCCGAGAGCCCGCGCAGCATCGTGAACAGGATCGAGCCGAGCACGCCGAGCGGCACGACGAGGAGGACGGAGATCGGGACCGACCAGCTCTCGTACAGCGCGGCGAGCAGCAGGAACACGACGATGAGCGACACCATCATCAACGACACGTTCTGGCCGGCGGCCTGCTGCTCCTCGAACGAGAGACCGGTCCAGTCGAACCCGAACCCCGGCGGCAGGTCGTGCGACAGCCGTTCCATCTCGGCCATCGCCTCGCCGGTCGAGCGGCCGGGCGCGGCCATGCCGGAGATGTTCATCGACGGATAGCCGTTGTACCGCTGGATCTGCGGCGGCCCTGCCGTCCAGCTCACGGTGGTGAACGCGCCGAAGGGCACCATCTCGCCCTGCGCGTTGCGCACCTTGAGCTCGAGCACGTCCTGCGGCGTCATGCGGTACGGCGCGTCGGCGGCGAGATACACGCGGAGGATGCGGCCGCCCCGGCTGAAGTCGTTCGCGTACGCGCTGCCGAACGCGATCGCCAGCGTGCCGTTGATGCTCGCCACGGACAGTCCGAGCGCGCGCGCCTTGATCCGGTCGACGATCACGCGAAGCTGCGGCGCGTCCTCCTGCCCCTCCGGTCGCACGCCGACGAGCACGGGACTCTTCGTCGCCGCGCCGAGGAGCTGGTTGCGCGCCGCGCGCAGCTCCTCGAGCGTGTGTCCGCTGCGGTCCTCGAGCACGAAGTTGAATCCGCTCGCCACGCCGAGCCCCTGGATCGCCGGGGGGTTGATGGCGAAGACCATCGCTTCCTTGATCCCCGAGAGCTGGCGGAGCGCCTTGTTCACGATCGCCATCGCGGTGTGCTCGGCCCCGGGACGCTCGTCCCAGGGCTTGAGCCGCACGAACGCCATCGCGTTCGCCTGGCCCTGTCCGTAGAAGCTGAACCCGTGCACGAAGATGACCGTCGACACTTCCGGCTGCGCGCGGTAGAACGCCTTCACCTGCTCGACGGCGACGTTCGTGCGCTCCGTCGTCGCGCCTGGCGGTGCCTGCACCACGGTCAGCACGCTCCCCTGGTCCTCCACGGGGAGGAAGCTTCCCGGCAGGCGGCGGAAGAGCAGCACCGTGATCAGCACGAGGCAGCCGAAGATCGCGAGGAAGCGGAGGGGCCGGCCGAGGATCTGGCGCACGAGGCCCTGGTACCGGCCGGTCGTCCGCGCGAACCACGCGTTGAATCCGCCGAACACGCGCGCGACGGTCGCGCCGAACCGCGTGCGGGCCTTCGACGCGTCGCGCTCGACGGGCTTGAGCAGCGTCGCGCAGAGCGCGGGCGTCAGCGTCAGCGCCATCAGCGCAGAGAAGGCGATGGAGATCGCGAGCGTGACGGCGAACTGCCGGTAGATCGCGCCCGTCGTGCCGGGGAAGAACGCCATCGGCACGAACACCGATACGAGCACGAGCGTGATCCCGACGACCGCCGACGTGATCTGCGTCATCGCCTTCACGGTCGCGTCGTACGGCGAGAGGTGCTCCTCGTGCATGATGCGCTCGACGTTCTCGATCACGACGATCGCGTCGTCGACGAGAATGCCGATGGCCATCACCATCGCGAACAGCGTGAGCACGTTGATCGAGAAGCCGAGCAGCCAGAGGCCGAGGCAGGCGCCGGCGAGCGCGATCGGCACGACGATCGTCGGGATGAGCGTCGCGCGCCAGTTCTGGAGGAAGAGGAACATCACGAGGAAGACGAGGATCATCGCCTCGATCAGCGTCTCCACCACCGACGCCACCGACGCACTCACGAACGGCGTCGAATCGTACGGCACGGTCCACGCGATGTCGGACGGGAAGCCCTGCGCGAGCTCCGCCATGCGCGCCTTCACCGCGTCGGCGACGGCGAGCGCGTTGGCGCCCGGGGTGAGCTGGATCGCCATCCCCGCGGCGGGCTCGCCGTTCATCTCGAGGTCGAAGCCGTAGCTCGCCGCGCCCAGCTCCACGCGCGCGACGTCGCCGAGCCGGATCACCGAGCCGTCCGGATCGGCGCGCAGGATGATGTTGGCGAACTGCTCCGGGGTCGTGAACCGGCTCTGGGTCAGGATCGCCGCGTTGAGCTCCGTGCCGTTCGCCAGCGGCCGGTCGCCGAGCGATCCGCCGCTCGATTGGCTGTTCTGCTCCTGCACGGCGGCGAGCGCGTCGGAGGGCGCGAGGCCGAACGCGGCGAGCTTCTGCGGGTCGAGCCAGATCCGCATCGCGTATTCGGAGGAGAACGAGCGGACGTCGCCCACGCCCGGGATGCGCCGCAGCTCGTCGACGACGCGCGCGACGGCGAAGTTCCCCAGCTCGAGCGTCGACATCTGCCGGCTCTTCGACGTGAGCGCGACGATCATGAGGAAGCCGGCGTTCGCCTTCACCACCTGCACGCCCTGCCGCCGCACGTCCTCGGGAAGCCGCGCCTCGACGCGCCGCAGCCGGTTCTGCACTTCCATCAGGGCGACGTTGATGTCCGTCCCCGAGCGGAAGGTGACCGCGATGCTCGCCGTGCCGTTGGACTGGCTCGACGACGACATGTACTGGAACCCCTCGACGCCGTTCAGCTCCTGCTCGATCGGCTGCGTGACGTTGCTCGCGAGCACGCTCGCGTCCGCGCCGGGATAGAACGCGCTGATCGTGAGCGACGGCGGCGCGATCGTCGGATACTGCTCGATCGGCAGCGACCGCATCGCCAGGAATCCGGCGAACAGGATGGCGAGCGCGATCACCCACGAGAAGACGGGGCGATCGATGAAGAAGCGTGGCGTCATCGCGCGACGCTCAGCTTCTCGCCGACGCCGCCGCGCGCGCGGGCGCCGCCGTGTCGGCGGGGACCGCGGAGGGCGTCATGCTCGCGAGCACGGGCTTCACCGGCTGGCCCGGCTGCGCCTTCTGCAGGCCGTCGACGATCACCCGCTCGCCCGCTCGCAGGCCGCTCAACACGATCCACGTCCCGCCTTCGAGCTCGCCCATCTTCACGGGGCGGCTCTCCACGACGTCCTTCGCGCCGACCACGAGCACGTTCGCCCCCTGCGGCGTCACCGTCACCGCGCGCTGCGGCACGCGGACGCCGGTGGCCTGCATGCCGGTCTCGACGCGCACGCGCACGAACTGACCGGGGAGCAGCGTGCGCTGCGGGTTCGGAAATTCGGCGCGGAGCGCGGCGGTGCCCGTCGCCTCGTCGATGCTGAGATCGACGAAGTCGAGCGTGCCGGGCATGCGGTACGTCGTCCCGTCCTCCAGCACGAGGTGCACGGGCACCTGGCGCAGCTCGCCGACCTTCAGCGCCCCGGTCGCGATCCGGTTGCGCAGCGCGAGCACGTCGGCGCTCGACTGCGAGAAGTTGGCGTAGATGGGATCGATCTGTTCGATACGCGTGAGCAGCGTGGCGCCCGATCCGCTGACGAGTGCGCCCTCGGTGACCATGGCGCGGCCAGCGCGGCCGGAGATCGGCGCGGTCACGGTGGTGTAGCCGAGGCTGAGTCGCGCGGCGGCGACCTGGGCGCGCGCCTGCGCCACGTCGGCCTGCGCCGTGCGCAGCCGCGCGATGGCCGCGTCGTACTCCTGCTGGCTGAGCGCCTGCTGCGCGACGAGTCCCTTGTACCGCGTGACGTCCTGCTGGGCGTTCGACGCCGTCGCTTCCGCGCGCGCGAGTGTCGCCTCGGCGGCGCTCAACCGGGCGCGCAGCTCGCGCGGATCGATCGCGAACAAGGGCTGGCCGGCGCGTACGTCGGTGCCCTCGGTGTAGAGACGGCGCTGCACGATTCCGTCGACGCGCGCGCGCACCTCCGAGATGCGCACGGCCTGCAACCGGCCAGGCAGCTCGATCACGTCCGCGATCGGCTCGGTGGCGACCTTGACGACTCGGACTTCGGGGGGCGGGGGAGCGGCGGCGGGGGGAGCGGACTTCGAGCACGCGGCCAGCAGAAGCGCGGCGCCGAGGCGCCGCGCGCGAACGATAATCATCCCGCCGAAGTTAGACGACGGCATCGCCGCAGGCCACTGGCCCACCTTCCGCGGCGCCGGCGCGACCTCCCTGCGCCCTCAGCCACGAACTGCCCTCCCCGAAGAGAGCGCTCTTCGTGGAAGGGAATCATGATATGGATCACCAAAATAATGTGTCGCAAATCACGACACTGTTGTAGGAACCGCGCAACGGAACGAGGCTCAGTCTGCCTGCTAACCCGTTGTCGAATATGAACGTCAGAAAACCCACCGAAGGTATGTCGGTTGCGGCGGCGGTCGGCTTCCCTGCACGACCCCATCCTCTGCCCAGGAGCCGTCATGGCGCCCCCCTCACCTCGACACCTCGCTCCGCTGGCCGTCGCAGTATTGGTGGGACTCGCAGCCTGTGGAGGCGACCGCGCGCCCAGCTCGATCGCCGCGCCCAGCTCTCCTCGCTTCACCGTGGGAGACGTACCCGCGGACGCGACACCGGAGCTCGGAAAGATCAAGCTCTGCAACTCGAACCTCAGCAGCGTGACCGGCGACTTCACCGCCAGCCGGATCGCCATCGGGGCCAGTAGTGGGACCGTGCTCGCCGCGACCTCGCTCGCGCCGGGCGCGTGCGTCGTGCTCGCCGAAGATGCGGGCGGCGATCAGGTCGGCTCCGACGTCACCATCACCCAGACGTCGCAAGGATTCGTCAGCGCGACGCAGGACCGCATCGACGCGCACGTCGACGGCTCTCCGCCCACCTTCAGCTCGGGACCGTTCAGCAACGGCGCCACGGCGTTCGTCAACATCTATCACGCCAACACCGTCACCTTCCTGAACCACGTCGACGTTCCACCGGTATGCGACTTCATCACGTTCGGGCGGCTCGTCACGTCCGTCGGCACGGACAAGGTGGTGATCAGCGGCAACGCCGGCGGCAGCAAGCCCGGCGGCGGCATCCTCGGTGAGTTCCACATCGAGGCGAACGGCGTGGACAATCACGTCGCCGACATCGACACCTACGGTCCCATCACGAGCGGACCGCTCTCCACGCTCACGAACTCGCGCATCGTCACCGGCACCGCCAAGAACGGCGTGGCCGTCGAGCTTCGCCTGTGGGACGGCGGCGAGCCGGGCAAGGGCACGGACATCGTCTACGTGAAGCTGGACGGCGTCGTGACGCTCGCGAGCGCGGGCCAGTACATCGATCAGGGCAACATGCAGTACCACGCGAACTGCCGCGGCCCGAACGACTGATCGCGGCGAATCACCTGCCCACGACGACCCCGCTCGCACGCGAGCGGGGTCGTCTCGCATTCTGCATCACGTTCCGGATCACCGAAGGAGCCGGGACGGTGACCTCGCGCGCTCGCCGACGTCTTTCAGAGAGTGGAGCGACGTCCGGCTGGGCCGGCAGAAAGCCCGCGACACGGAGCGAGCGATGGGCGCGAACATTCAGGCGGTCGACGTGCGGAACGCGGTGGGGGAGGTGCTGCGCGCGCTCGAGCCGCGGCTGGTCGCCAAGCGGCTGGATTCCGTCGCCGACATCGAGCCGGGCATCCTCGTCGCCGCCGATCCGGCGTGGCTGCGCGGCATCCTCCTCACGCTGCTCTCCAACGCCATTCAATACAGCGGCCCGGGGGGCCACGTGATGGTGGACGTCGGCTACCCGATCGAGATGCCGGCGGACGTCGTCCTCCTCCGCGTCGGCGACAACGGCTGCGGCATCCCGCTCGAGCGGCAGCAGGCGATCTTCGACGCCCCGCGCGGCGCGGAGCCGCGCGCGGACGCGGCGCCCGGTCTCGCGGCGAGCCGGGCGTGGGCGCGCGGGATGGGCGGTGACCTCCGGGTGCGGAGCGACGTCGGCCACGGCTCGGTGTTCACGCTCAAGCTGCCGAGGACGGGATCGGCCGAGTAGGAGCACGGCGCCGCGCTGGCGACCCCTTCTGCCTCGTCATAGGTTGCTGCGCGCGGCGCGGCGAAGCGTTCGGCGCGAAGCGATCCCCGATCGGACCCTCCCTCTCAGGTGACGTCGTGCGCCACCTCGCTCCGGTGCTCCTCGCGCTAGCCACGTTGCTTCCGGTCGGTCGCGCCTCCGCGCAGACCTGTCTCGGCACCGCGCCCTTCGGCGCGGGGATGGTGCGCGTCGGGGCGACGTTCGCCACCACCAGTGGCGGGAAAGCGTATGGAGGCCAGGCGGCGGTCGGCGCGCCGACGGGGCCGTTCGCCGACCTCGCGGTCGCGCGCTCGGATTTCGACGACAGCGATGCCGACGCCACCGCCGTCTCGATCGGCGTGGGATTCGCGATCGAAGTCGCGCCGGCCGGTCACGTCCAGTTCTGCCCGCACATCACGCACGTGCGGCAGAGCGGCCCCGACATCGATACGGGGTTCGGCACGGTGAAGACCTCGCTGCGGGCGTCGCAGGTCGGCGCGTCGCTCGGCGGTTCGGTGCAGGTGACGCCGCGTCTCGACTTCGTGCCCTTCGCGGGCGCCGCGTACGTCGCGACGCGCGGGACGCTCGAAACCGCGCAGGGAACCGAGCAGTCCGACACCGAAGACGCGGGACAGATCGAGCTCGGCGCGGGATTCGTGCTCGACCGGCGCCTCACGCTGCTGCCGGCGGTGTCGATCCCGCTCGGCTCCGAAGGTGCCACCTCCACCTTCCTTTTGACGCTCGCCTGGAACTTCGGGCCGGCGCGCCGGTAGCCGCGGCGGTGGTGACGAGCGTGCGCAGCACCACGAGCCAGGCGGCGCCGAGCGAGTCGCTCGGCGAGCGCGGACGTTGGCCGTTCACGGTCAGCATCGTGATCCCCGCGTTCAACGAGGCGGAAACGATCGCCGACGTCGTGCGCCGCGCGCGCGAGGTCTGTCCGGAGGCCGAGCTCGTCGTCGTCGACGACTGCTCCGCCGACGACACCGCCGCGCAGGCCGAGTCGGCGGGGGCGCGCGTGATCCGGCGGCCGTACAATCTCGGCAACGGTGCCGGAGTGAAGACGGGGCTCCGCGCCACGGCGGGCGAGGTCGTGGTGATCATGGACGGCGACGGCCAGCACGATCCGGCGGACGTCCCGCGCCTGCTCGATCTCATCGGGCCGTATGACATGGTCATCGGGGCGCGTGACCGCGCCGGCCAGCAGAACACGATCCGCTGGCTCGGCAACGCGGCGCTCAACCGGCTCGGCTCGTACCTCGTCGGCGTCCCGATGCGGGATCTCACGTCGGGATTCCGCGCGATGCGCCGGCACGTGATGCTCGACCTGCTCCATCTCCTGCCGAACCAGTTCTCCTGGCCGACCACGAGCGCGCTGGCGTTCGCCAAGGCGGGCTACCATCTGCGCTTCGAGCCGATCGCCATGCGCCGGCGCGAGACGGGACGCAGCACGCAGAAGCTGTTTCCCAACGGCGTGAAGTTCGTGCTCATCGTACTCCGCATCGCCACGCTGTTCAGCCCACTGCGGATCTTCTTCCCGATCTTCCTGCTCCTCGAGTTGCTGTCGGTGGCGGCGTATGCGTGGTCGATCGCGCGCGGCGGGCCCTGGCTGCATCTGCCGCCGTCGACGGTGATGTTCTTCCTCGGCGGGCTGGTGCTCCTCTTCTTCGGCCTGATCTCGGAACAGATCGCGAGCCTGCGCTTCCGCTCGCCGGAGAGCTGGCTCACCGTCGGGCCGTCGCGCGAATGAACCGGAAGGCGCGCTGGGCGACCCGGCTTCTCGGGCCCGCCGTGCTCGCGTACTTCCTCCTCACGACGGACCTGCACCGCATCGGCGCGCACCTCCGCGAGGTGCACTGGGCGCCGCTCGCGCTCTCGCTCGCGCTGTTTCCGGCGCTCGCCGTCGCCAAGGCGTGGCGGTGGACGATGCTCATCCGCGAGCTGGACATGCCCGTGCCCTCGGTCGGGCGCGCCACGCTGCTGTTCATGATCGGCCAGTTCGCCGGCGGGGCGACGCCCGGACAGTCCGGCGACTTCGTCCGCGCATGGTATCTGCGCGAGCAGGGCAGTCCGCTCTCCTCCGCCCTGTTCAGCATCCTCCTCGACCGGATGTTCGACTTCCTCATCCTGGCGCTCGTGGCACTGCTGGGTCTCGTCGCGTTCCTCGACCTGTTTCCACCGGCGCTCCGTCCCTCGATCGGCACGGCGACGCTCGGCTTCGCCGCCGCGATGGCGCTCGCGATCCCGGCGCTCATGGCGCGCCGGCCGCGCGGATGGCTGCTCGGGCGAGTGCGCGCGCTCGCGCCGCGCGGAGCGCGCGAACGGATGACCCGGTGGCAGG